>ERZ746981.236-NODE-236-length-35690-cov-12.626709_pt1 | contig 35690 bp, 19 predicted proteins | sample MGYA00374948_ERZ746981 | MGnify/ENA primary metagenome ERZ746981 (study PRJEB28757, sample SAMN06711160) | food metagenome | host: microorganism | place: China:Harbin | collected 2017-01-30 | study: EMG produced TPA metagenomics assembly of the Analysis of...
AAGGCAAAAAATCCACTATTGTAAAGGTCTTAAGAAAAGTATTATAGGCATTGAAACAGAAGCTTTTCCCTTTATCATTTCACCTCTGGTTTCATTCATTCTCTAATCGTTGCTCCTTAGCCTTACAAAGATACTAATTGGTAATGTTCATCCAACTGGGTTCTCCCTTATGACCAAGAAACTACATTTCAGGTGCCTAGAGTAAACAAGTTTATTGTTCCCGAAGAAAAAATAGAAAACAAAAGTTATGTGCTCTTTCATTTGATATTCTTTTCTTTTTAATATTTTTCGATCAATTTTGAACAATTGTTGACCTATAATAACAGAGTAATACAAATTAATATTGTCCAAAACACGTAAATACGGTATGAGAGAACGAATTATCGCACAGCATGTGTGACATTGTTATAATAGCATCCTTTTCTTTAGTACAAACTAACACATAATGTAATACCAGTTCATATTATGCACTTACTTCCTCATTTCGGCAGTAAACATTTAACCTACTAAAGTGCTAACTCTTACAAAAATTTACATTTCCAAATTCATTTTGTTTTTTGTACAAGGAGATGGAAAGAGTGAAATATTTATGTTGATGATCTTATTGAACATCCAACAACTCTCTTCATATCTTAATGGACGTAAAACTTATGCTGTAATTAAAATGTTTTAACGTCGAATAAGAAATATCATCAAATTAATTAAAAATTTGGAGTATATTGCGACCAAAAATTCTCAATTAGACCAGTATAAATATACAAACAAAAATACCAATGAATAGTATGCGTGATTGATCAAGCAATCCAAAACCAAATTCTTTCCAAGAAATTTCTAGGTTTCTTTGGCACATAACTCTCTTGCTCTTCCTCAATTTCTTTCAAACCAGTAATGCAATCAATTTCTTCTGATGGAGCCCATAATCTCCAATTTTTAGTACATATTGCATGCCCAACATAAAGAATAAACACAATAGGAATAGTAATGTAAGCGGCAACAAAATCGGAACCGTTGAAATCAAAAAAGACAGCATAACCATTAGTAAAAGTAATAATCGTAAAGAATATTATGCAAGCATAGGCGCCAACAATTTGTAATGGAGGTCTGAATGTGACTCTGTCATCAAGATTATGATACTTCAGAGCTTTTCTGTAACGAAGATAAGTGATACTGATAATGATCCAAGAGATGAAGCCGGAAACAGTTGAAATGTTTGAAAGCCATGTAAATGCCACAGTTGAAGAATTTGAAACGGTTAAAAACGCTAGTAAACTGATGGCACCACAAACACTGACACATAGATATGGAACACCCCAACGATTGCACCTAGTAAAAACCTTAGGCACGGAACCTCTCACAGCCATCGAATGAAGATTTCTGGAAGCACCGTAAAGGAAGGAATTTCCAGCAGAAAATGCAGATGTAAGAATACATGCATTGATCAAACTTCCTAACTGTATTCCACTGTTTTCAATACCAATAACGAATGGAGAAGCTGCAGCACCTGACTTGCCCTGATTAATTGCTAGCATAAGACGATCACTGTTGTATGGAACAATGACACCAATCACCAATGCACCACAAATGTAGAAGAAGATAAGCCTGTAGATAAATCTGTTAGTTGCCTTAGGTAAGTTTTGTCTAGGATGCTCCGCTTCCGCAGCACAACAGGTAATCAACTCTGGGGAAAGGACGAATGCAAAAGCCGATTTAATAATAGATGTCCAAACAGAAAGGAACCTTCCAGTGGCACCACCGGTAAGATGTTCGGCAAAGGCACCTGGATCCTTCCAGTAATGAAAGCCTAAAACGTGATGTTGGGCAGGACCGCCTCCAAAAAATATAACAATACCAAGAATGATTAAACCGACAATTGTCAAAATTTTGATAAATGCGATCCAGAATTCGGTTTCTCCAAAATACTTCACTGCACACATATTAAGAACCACAATGAGCACCCAAAAAACACTTATGAATATGGCTGGGTTGATATCGGTCCAATAGTCTATAATGAAAGAAGCAGCAGAAATTTCTGCAGGTGAAAGCAATGCCTGTGCGTAGACCAAATTTAAACCTGCAGCGAATGCTAGGGATCTGTTACCAGTAAATCTGGCACACAAGGCAAATGGTGTCGATCTTCCTGGAAGAGGCAAGAATGTCACCATTTCAGCCAACTGATTCATGACTGACCACACAAAACCACATAAAATCACATAACCTATTAAAAGGGGAGCAGGACCAGCCGTTGCCAAAGCGGCACCACTTCCAACAAATAAACCAGTACCAATAGCACCTCCAAGAGAGATAAGCTGGACATGACGACTTGATAAGCCTCGCCTTAATCCACCCTTCTGCTCAATCATGCTATCGCAGTAGCTGCTCTGATTTGATGTAGTCCTTTCATCCTCCTCGGCTATATTGTACTCAATTTCCACGTTCTTCCCACTTTTCGTCTGTGCAATCTGCCTAACAGGATCTGACGACTCGGATGATGATTCCCCAGCTTTTTCCATTTTGTGTGATATATTTCAGTTGATGATGCACTTTTTCAATCTTTAAAATTTTTGAACTTGGAAAATACTTCGCGGAAGAAATCTTATCTATATGTGTAAACCGACTGCAAACGATTACAACAACTACGGCGTAAATATATCTTACGTAAATGGAAATCAGGAACTTAAATAAAGTTCGAAGATAAGTCTGAAGATAACTAACTATCTTCAGTTTTTAATTAAAATCTTTGATCAAAGATATAACCATAAAATCAGACGGATTATGAGTTTCGCCGCTTGCATCATCAATTTCGAAATCGCTAGCGTACTTCCTATTGACCCCCTCGGTCATTTTTTTCATTGTTCTATGGCTTTTTTTTTTTCTTGCATTATATTTCTCAACACCTAGACGTGAGATTTTCCAGACAGAATTTACTTTTCGTTATCTATTGCTTGCTTTCTTCCCCCTATTCTGAATCAAAGAACAATCAGAAGCAATCCATACAAAAAAAAGAAAGTGTCAATTCCCCGAATTAATTAGATTTACTGGTTTAAATGGTCAAATACCCCACCTTCAGTGTATACTTTTCATCGAAGTTGTCCTTTTTCCGAAGGAAACATGCGGGCTTTATTTCAAGTACGCCCTATTAAAGGGTATTGTTTCTACAACCATATACGAAAAACAGAGTGAAAAAGTGTCAGCGCTTAAGTCAAAAATGTTCCCAGTTTGCAAAATTTTGAGGTGTTATTGTTCTAAACAGAAAATTAACAACGCGGAAATCTGATTCCAGCGAGTGAGGTCATTCGCTAATAGCGACGGCTTTGAGAGGATCTCAAGATAGTGTGTAACGCAATTTCCGTATTTCCCGAAATAGTTAAGCGCACCCCAAAAAAATTCAAGAAATTTTGACACTTCGGCGCGGCAATCTTCAAATAAATTCATTTCGAAAACGGCGTTGCGTTATAAACCCAGTAGAAGAAAATTTAGAAGATAAATCCACTTCTCATCCAATGAAAATCATTTATGATATGCAACACGATACATCTATCATCTTGATGGCTGCAATATAGATTAATAGATAAACAAGCCACAATAGACCTTAACACATATACTTCTTAAATCTATGATAAGCAAACTTTAATTTTTTAAACCAAAAATATTATTATACTTGATATACAATTGTGAATGGAACTATAATCAGGAGAAAAGTAACAAGTACGGCAGAAAGAAGAAAATAAAAGATAGAAGAACTACATTATTCCACAAACGCACACAGTTTCTAGCTCCTTTCCTATTCTCTCAATAGTTCCCATCAAAATATATTATACACCACCACTCCAATCATTGGACTATCTCGACATTATTAATTCACTCAAAATACTTTGGCTCATCAAAAACATGGTAATGGTGTCCTCTAACACCATCTCCGTAAAACTTCTGTGGATACCTCATATCGGCTGGGACATCTTCCTCATCAATTCTACTCTGAGAATATGCCTCATCATAAGTCTCACCAGGCTCTGGAATTATGAACTTACCTGATTGGATTTCAGTATCGGTGATAGTTCCACGACTAACTCTGGCATAGCCTGTCCGGTGAAGCTTTTTGTATAATATGTACTCACACCAACGATCATCGTCAGAAGGATCAATATCATGCATACCAGACTTTTCACTGACGAATGTGTTATAGTTGCCTTCCAAAGGTTTAGTGACTAGATAACTCATTAGAATCATTGGCTTGTCACTTGAACCCATAACCTCAGCAAGTTTATTGCTTTGCAAACGACGGTCTTCAACATCCTCTTCTTGTCCAGAATGGAAAACAACAACATCAACGGGCTCACCATAACAATCCAATGTAGCATGAATGGCGCAAGCCAATTCACCAACAGGAGATGGCATTAAGTAATGCGTCGAATTCAAAATTGGGAATTTAGAGAAGAGAGCACAACCCCATGTGTTTTTGTTTGGACCTGGACCATAATCAGTGTACATATTTAAGTCTTCTGCAATTCTTTCTGTTAAATCTCTGTTGCCCATGACCACTCTCTCAGTATCAGATTCTAGGAGGCCAAAGACATCAACTTCAAGATCCTTCATTGCATCTCTCATTCTGGTTTGAGATGCCCACATGTCATTATCAAGACCAAAGTGAATAGTCCATATACCAGCAGTGAGGAGTCTTGATTCTGGATGATATGGCTTAGGCTTCTCGACAGGCAATCTCTGCACTGCAATAATTCCGGAGAGAACAGCAAATAACAAGCAAACATTACCCAACTTCTTAATGACGGAAGCTTTAACGCGGTAGTTTACTCCAGAACCTGTAGATGAATATCCGAAGACTAAACCTAAGAGAAGAACAACAGATGCACCTAAAACGATATCACTTCTTTCTCTCATATATGGTCCAAGAGGCACAAAAGCGTATGCGACAGTCCAAACGTGCATTAATGTCAGAATCAATGCAACAATAAACGAGCAGAAAAAGAGACTTCCTGCTCTGTGAGCCCACTTAGATGCTTGCAAAAACACAGTTGGAACCAATGAGCATATCCAGAAAACGTAAAGCATACCGCCGATGTAACCAGTCCAGTGAGGGAACATATACAAAACAATTGCACCAACAACACCAAGCACGGTTGTCAAATTGACAGCTCTTCTACTTGAATACACGAGACCAGCAATGACACCTGCACACATCACACAAAGCGAAATGGCACCATGTGGAGCTGGCGTTGGACCTCTAACTGGATATCCAGTCCAAGTCCAGCGAATAATCGTGGATGTGTCCGTGAGCAAATGCGATATTGAGAATATAAGGGAACCAAATCCAAGGAACGTGAAGATGAAACATGGTCTTTTAGTGGACAATTCCTCAGAGTGCTTTGTTGATGGAGTAGTAGGAACCTTTGTTAGCAAAGCACCAAGAAGCCCGACCACCAAACCTGTCTTGTTCCAACCTCCAGTCTTTGCATTCATAATTGGCCATATTGGGTTTTCGGTCCAAAATGCAAACTTACAAAGGGCAGATAAAATCAAACCAAGTGTAAACGTTGATGCATACGTCTTGGTTGACTCGATGTTATTGAGACGACCATAAGCAGAGATCTCAACTACTAATGCAATACATCCAAAGGCACAACCAATACCGATTAGTAGCAATCTTGATGCAGGATCCACAACTAAGTATGATCCAATACCGAATAGACAACAAAGTACTCTTGCAATTTGTGGCTTGTAAGTGAATAACCTCTGAACGCCAGGAATACACAAGAGAATTGGTGACAAAGTAGAGGCAGCGGTTGCCTCATAGCCTGAAATACCCATATGCCATAGTGGGAAATACCAGATACACAAGTAGAGTGAGGAGTAAACCGTCCAGAATATGAAAGAATTAATTACATCAGCAATACTGTGCTTGAAAGTAATCAATTGAGTGCCCTTTGGAGAAAGGGATTCGGACTTCTGCTCAACGGGAGTCTCTTTCTTGATATTCTGTTGGAGCAACTTAACATTGAAGTTCGTAGCAAAATAAGAATCGTCCTTCTTGGAAGGCCTGACTTCAATATACAAATCTTTGAAATCCTGGATGGACCACGAATCAAAAATGATGTCCCATATAATAAGAGACCACTCGAAATATGCGTAACGTGAATAAGCACCAGGAACAATCTTCACTTTATGTTGAATGTAAAGGTAAATCAAAGGAACCAATGTTCCGAAAAATGCAAATGCAGTATACTTTCTGCGCCGGCGAAGACTGGATCTTGGAGGGGTAAGTAAAGTAACTGCAGTATCCCATGGAATTGTTAAGACAATGTAAGAAATCATACAGAAATCATGGAAACTATGGTCATCTGTAGAAGTGATATACACCCAACCTCCGCACGAAACAGTCCTTAGAATTCCTGTAAAAAGTCCTAACTTTGGAAGTACAGAACCTGCTCTATAAAGTCTAACGTAATCTGTGAATAGAAGCAAAAATCTCGGACCTGAAGTTAAAGCGATCAAAATTTGGAAAACCGATCTCTCTGGATACCTATCACCAATTGTGGCAGAGACACTAGGAAACCATTCATCAGGATAACCATAATGCTCATTTCGAACGATCTTCAGATAGTGGAGAGAACAACCCACTGCTAGAGCAACTACAAAAGCACTCACAGAACAAACTGTGTGAGCGATTGCAATCACCTGTGCATTAACGCGAAGTAGAGGAGTAGAAGACATTATGTCCCAACCTTCTTCTTGAATATACTATAGCGAACAAAACGTTAGCGCAAATGATAGATGCTAGATCTACTATACAGAGAGTAACGAGAACATACTGAGGATATTCAAAAGATGAAATAAAACTAATACTTAAGGTTGAACAAAAATAACCCGAATTTTAAATTAAAAAAAAAAAATCGATTATAAATAAGAACAATGGTTAAATAATAGACTCGGTTGAGATGGAAAGGGAAGGAAAAAAGGGGAAAAATCAATGGAAAAAGAGGTCAATAGTAAACATGGCAGAATAAAGTAGGACAAATTTTACTTATGGGAACACCAGATTGCTGAAATATTGTCGGGGTTAGAGTACAGATAAACAAAAGTCTGAAGCTAAAAAAAAATTCAATATGGATATTTAAACAATTGGGGAGACATCCTATATAATGAGGTGGGCCAGTTTACCTAAATGGGAAATATAATGTCGGCAATTGAGTGGGTTGGCTGCTTAGGCTCCGGCGAGCAACCGAACTGTATCGGAATCAAAGGAGATTAAGTACGCACTACATGAAACAGCATAACCAAAGTCACACAAGAACTACTTCCGGAAATATCTCTGAAGGATATTTGGTTGGAAAAGTTAACCCTACAAAATTTGTGGCACAAGAATAAACTAAAAGGCGGTTGATATATTGTATTTCTCTATTAGTATTAGCGGATGTACTTCGGTATCGAACTTTGATGTCCGATTTTTTTCTTCCGTATTAAAACTTTTTTTGCCTGCAGTCAACGGAACAATAGCAGAAATTTGAAAGCATAAACATCCTAACACCTTAAAGAATGGTGGATTTACATCTTTTTTTATATCCGGCACTCTAGCATTTTGAAGTGGGGAGAAAATACGCTCAAAAATAAAATTGACTGGACGTACCAACGAATCGTAGTTTTTAGTTATATTGGCAAATACTTTTAAGCATTTTGGGTATCAGTTAACGAAAACGAAAACATGACAGGTACGTTGTACTCGATAATCAAAAATGTTTCTTTCCCATGACTAATTAAAATATACTAACCAAACATATCACACTGAATTTAGCTGGAAGACCAAAGTTTGAGCATGCACCCGAGGTGTCCTTTGATGAAATTGACTACAAAAATCCAAATGAATTGAAAGCTGCAAGAGAGTCAATGCTTAAGGAGCAGTTTGTGAGGGTGGAGATGCTAAAAATTGTTAGAAAAGCTTTGGAAACATGTTTCCAGGTTAACGGACCCAACAATTACGAAGAGTGCAGAAACTTAGCGGACAAATATTTAGATATGCTTCCAGACCATAGAGCACAGGGATATTTAGGATACCAGAGAAATGATCCTTCAAAATAAGGAAACTTTTTCGATATGATGTTTGATGCGATTATAACTTTACAGCTGTTATTATAATCACTATTTATTTATTTATTTTCATATTATTTGGGAGATATGGGAGGCGAGCTTTTTTATTATTATGAACAGGCAATTGTCTGGTCAATACACTTTCACAAAATAATGCTATTACCTATTTAAAGAATGAGATATCTTATACTTTCACCGACAAGTAAGGGAGTGTAGAAAGAAAACATAAATGCGGAAGACTAAATATGTTTGCAAGTCTTCTAGACGCAGCACCTTTTTGGTGATGTATATCCATATAAAGGCTTTACAGCTTTATATTGGAATAGAAAGTAGCCAACTCCCGCACCTATCATACATGAGATGAATATATAGCCGTTGAAATACATGAATAGGAGCATAATCACGTGAAGGACACTCCACTCTATTGTACTTAAAACGCAGCTGAGGGTATGATCTAGATATGACTGGTATATGTATATCTTATTTCCTTCTAAGACAAAATGGTCATTGCTTATACAATTCAACCAATTGTGCCTTAAAACTTGTAAAAACGGATTAGCCAAATCATCCATTAGAGCAGTTCGACCGATATTCATTTGAATGAAAGGCTTGGCTCTGCTCTTCAGTGTTTTGCAAGAACTAATTTTAACTCTGGCGGCAGACAATCTCAATTTGGCACACTCATTCTTATATTCATGCATGAACCTTCTAAGCCAATTTAAGGCTAGTAAAAGAGCAAAAACACCAACACAAGAACCATCAAATTTTGCTTTGGTTGTAGTTTTCCATTTATTTGAGATGAAGCAAACATCATCGGTGTACCAGTTCCAAAGCATGCTCATTGTACACGACATACTCATTCCACTCATTGAACTGGAGCTAGCCATACCACTCATACCTCCCATATTCATTGAAGAATGCATGCCATTTGAGGTACTCATTGACATACCTTGCATACCAGTCATTGAAGACATTGAAGACATCATCGTACTGACAGTTGTAGATGCAGCCATTGTATTAGCACTAGATACGGTACTTATCATACCTATGGTGCTCATTCCAGAAATATCTGCCATGTGATTATTAAATAGGTTGCTTCTACTTGAATATCTATCCCGAAAGAACTGGGCACTCGAAGACTGCTTTGAGACGATAAATTGAAAACGAAAGGGTACTCAATTCAACCAAAAGATTCAAATAGAAGCGTACAAACATTTTGATATATGTGTAAAGTTGGTACAAATAATGTAAAATATAAATCGTCAAGATTAACATTGACAAATTAAATCTCTCCATAATCGATAATGGATCCTCAGGAAGAAACTTATTCAATTAGAGATCCCTGTAAAAAAAATTCCTTAAGTAGGAAAATATTTGCTCATGAGTCCCTCAAATAAATTTAGACATACGATCTGAACAAATTTTCAATACTATATTATCAAATGGCTTCTTTTGAAAATAAGATCATCATTGTTAAATTTAAAATGATCTTTTTTAAAACACGTTTAAATCGATATATTCGCTTGAAATGAGCAAATAAAATGCTGATGTGGTAAACTGAGTACAACAACAAACTCTTTAAACATCTTATCATTGGTCTGAAGAGGATATAATTTACATTTTACAATCAGTTACTCAGAACCAAGAATGCTTTTTGAAAAAGGATTCAACGAATAGAACTTATTAATTTTTAGGAAATTCCCTCTCTTTTCAAGTTTCACCTTTATAATCAGGCAGTAATCCTCATCGTCCTTCCTAATGTTACTGTAAAAAAAAACATGGCCATCAGTCAGGAGACAAACTTACTTGTTAATTTTTAGACAAGATGTCTACATATGTCAAAGGACAATGCAGGATATCCATGCTCTGGAACTGGTATACAATCGACTCATGCTTTCTTGCAAGTTCATGGCATGTCAAATCCAAAGGAATGTTTGCAGGAACCTGTATTGGTACCTTTTTTTGGATAGTTGCATATATTTGGTTTCACAGGATTCTTATCGAATACGATCAAGCGGTTGTTCAATACAAATTAGAGAAATATAAACAACAACATACAGAGGAGTGTGTCTGCTGCTGCAACAAAGAAGAAGAAGAAAACTCTGATTCCATACCTTCAGATAACAAGACAGATGATAATGCTAAGGAAACGATGGCCGTGAATATTGATGAAAGATCATTTTTCAAGCCAATCATAAACACTTTAAAACATAATTGGTTGCTTTCTCATCCAAAGCGTGACAGCAGTGGGGCGATCCAGATTTATTTATCACCTGCCGAACATTTAATAAGATCATTCTTATATATGATAGAATGGGCTTGCTCCTTTTTAATCATGCTAATGTGGATGTATTACAATGGCTACATTATTATCGTCTGCATTCTCGGCTATTTTGTGGGAGAACTACTTTTCAATTATGCACCTATTGCAAGTATTGATAACAAAGAAATACATTCTCTCAAAACAAATGGCAAAATATGAACTTCAAATAATTTAAAACGAAGGTTTTTAAAGTCGGACCATGAAGCGTTTAGATACACGTATTTTTTTTTGACGTAGGCTTTGAAATACTTTTGGGCGCTAGTAACAATTCCCCCTTTTTTATATTTAATTCATTATATGACCTCATTAAAACTATGAATTTAAACTATAATTTTCTTCTTTCCTTTTTAGGGGAAAAAGTATGGATTAGGCAGTAAAGTCACTTATTGAAACGTCAGCGTACATTATAAACTAGTCCTATAAAACAGAATTTAATTTTCTTACCTGGCATGAATCGAAACACGTGAAAATACAGAAAAATGACGCGTCCATTGACCAATAATTTATATCGGTTTTGGTGCATACGCGGCTGGTGAAATGAGGAGAGCACAGCCAGGCCTCTCGTGATGATTTTCAACTTGCCATTTATGGCGGCCGAAAAAAAAATAGGAACCGAAAAAAACGGTAAGGTTTGTTCCGAAAGGATGAAAAATTGGTCAAGAAAGACACTGAGGTTACCAACTTGATCACAACTAATTTGTGAGTTAGACCGGATTTGTCGTAATTAATAATAAAGTATGGCTTCATTCATATTAGTATTGAGATAATTGAACAGGTTAATAGTAAAAACATTGAAACAAGTTATTTTGAAGATAAAGTTGACCATTTCGGAGTAGTCATAGAAAGATTCATCATGATCGGAGTTCAGAAAGATCTGTGAATCATTGTCACCTAATGGAGATATATGGATGAATTCGGATCACCTGGTGTGAAGAAATCTGAAAATTGCTATTGAGGTGCGAGTTAGCTAATTGGCCAAATTTTTTATTATTATTTTTCACCTGTGCACAATTGTTTGCGATGCCGCCACGTATCGTGGTATTGACTACTGAAATTTCGAGGACAGCGAATCCATTCTGTACAAGAATTAGAGACCACTGTAACCACCATTAAAATTGTTGTCTGTAACAGAAAAATTGGGCAAGGGAACCATAAAAGAATGTACTGCTTACGTGTAGGCGCTAATAATTCCGTAAATTTATTGAATATTATCGAATAAAGTGGTTACCCTCTGTTACCGGAGCTCTTGAAAAAAAACGAGAGGCGAGCGGAACTTCAGTTCTATGACAAGAAAAAGGGAAGGGCGGTAATAGTTAAGCCATAGAGGCGGGCCCTTCAGTTCTCCGGTGATTTTTCAATTCATTTTTTATTTTTCTTATTTTTTTTTCTGCCATTTAATAATTCTTTTTTTTCCTTACCGATTAATGGAAGGTACCTGCACTTATTGTCATTGCCGACTGCCTTTTTTTTTTCATTCTTACTACAGTGTGCTCCGAAATGTGGTTCCATCATAATTTAAGTCGTCGCCTATTTAAATGCAAACAAGTTCCAAGTTTTCGGTTAAAATTCATTGATTGTAGAGCGGGAAGATTACAATTGTAGCCTTCCTTTTTTTTTTTTCTCCTTCCGTTCACCAAGTTCCGTCTTTGCTTATTCTATCAGCATAGCTCAACACAGTAATTACCACAAAAGCTAATCAATATGTCGTTATCTAACAAATTGTCAGTCACCGATTTGGACTTTGCTGGAAAGAGAGTCTTCATCAGAGTTGACTTCAACGTCCCATTGGATGGAGAGAAGATCACCAACAACCAGAGAATTGTTGCTGCTTTGCCAACCATCAAGTACGTTCTTGAGAGAAAGCCAAAGGCTGTTATTCTCGCTTCCCACTTGGGCAGACCAAACGGAGAGAGAGTTCCAAAGCTTTCTTTGAAGCCAGTTGCTGCTGAATTGGAGAAGCTTCTTAACAAGAAGGTTCTTTTCCTCAACGACTGTGTCGGACCAGAGGTTGAGAAGGCCGTTAACGGTGCCCCAGCTGGATCCCTTGTTCTTTTGGAGAACTTGAGATTCCACATCGAGGAGACTGGTTCTAAGAAGACCGCTGACGGTAAGGTTAAGGCCACCGCCGAGCAGGTTGAGAAGTTCAGAGACCAATTGACCGCTCTTGCTGACGTTTACGTCAACGATGCTTTCGGTACTGCTCACAGAGCTCATTCTTCCATGGTCGGAATCAAGTTGCCACAGAGAGCTGCCGGTTTCTTGATGAGAAAGGAATTGACATACTTCGCCAAGGCTTTGGAGAACCCAGACAGGCCATTCTTGGCTATCTTGGGTGGTGCCAAGGTTTCCGACAAGATTCAGTTGATCGACAACTTGTTGGACAAGGTCAACCGTTTGATCATTGGTGGTGGTATGGCTTACACTTTCGTTAAGATTATTAACGATGCCAAGATCGGAAAGTCTTTGTTCGACCCAGAGGGAGCTAAGTTGGTTCCAAAGTTGGTTGAGAAGGCTAAGAAGAACGGTGTTAAGATCTACCTCCCAGTCGATTTCGTCACTGCCGACAGCTTCTCCCCAGATGCCAAGACCGGTTACGCTACATTGGCTGAGGGTGTCCCAGAAGGATGGCAGGGATTGGATATCGGTGAAAAGACCATTGAGGAATTCTCCAAGGTCATCGCCGAGTCCAAGACTATCGTCTGGAATGGACCTCCAGGTGTCTTCGAGTTTGAGAAGTTCGCCACTGGTACCAAGGCTCTTTTGAACGCAGCTGTTAAGGCTTGCCAGGCTGGCTCCACTGTCATTGTTGGTGGTGGTGACACTGCTACTGTTACCAAGAAGTTCGGTGGTGCTGACAAGTTGTCTCACGTCTCTACTGGTGGTGGTGCTTCCTTGGAATTGTTGGAGGGAAAGAAGTTGCCAGGTGTTGTTTTCCTTTCTGACAAGAACTAAGTTAAGTAGTAATACTTTGTTATGTCTTTTCACGAAAACGATCTCTTTTAACTAAGAAGATGCTTTAAATTGATGATATTTGAATATGGTGGTGTAGTGTAGTTGTATGTTGGAGTGAAATCTCATTACGTCTTTGTATGGGGTCTGCATCTATTTTCTAATTTTGTCTCCACCATTGTGTTGCTTCTAGAATAAGAGGACAACGTGTGCCTTTGTCGAAGAAAGGGGAGATATTTCGATTAATTTTTTACTTCTATTTAATTTTTTTCCGGGGAAGGTAAAAAAAGCTCTGCATATATCGGCGTGATTTAGACTTTCTTAGATTTCTATTTTACACAGCCTACATGCCGGTGCACGCCCCACTTTCGTTCCTAATAGTATCAGTTGTTCATTATGAAAAGCCCCGTTCATTTCAAAATGAACAAATCTCAAATTGCTTTAAGAAACTACAGAGTTCTTAGAGGGCGTACGTCGGAAATTCAGAAGGTGGTATCTGATTGGGATGATACCATCACTGATGGTGATACCATTCACCTGATTTTCGATTGCTTGTCAGAATCTGCTCCACACAAGTTGGACTATTTCTTCAAAATATACATGAATGAGTATAGGCGGTACCATAGCCAAGTATTACCTCATAAATCATACAAGGAAAGAAATAATATTGAGAAAGAGATCCAGTATCAAAAAGATATGAAACCAATTGAGCTATCGTCTTTCAACGCTTGCATCAACTTGCAAACATTTAGAGGAATAAGAAAAGAAGCACTGCGTTCACAGTGTGATAAGGTGCAGACAAGAGATGGCTTTATTGAATTTGTAATGTATCTTATGAAACAAAAGGACCACCCATCTTTCGAGATTCTTACGGTAAACTGGACATCGGTAATTATAAAGGAGTATTTAAAGAGAATGCTCGGAGAAATCACCATACCAATCTATTCGAACGAGCTAAAATTTGATCAAGAAGATGTATGTGTGGGAATTCCTGACCTTTCAAAAGAGGACCTTAGAACTGGCTATGATAAGCTGGATAATTTGAAACACATTGGATTTGGAAAGAAAGTCGCGTATATTGGGGATTCGGAAACTGATGTGCTACCAATGATATACAGTGATTTGGCCATAGTAATGAAGGGTGGATTAGCAGCAAAGCAGCTACGCAACATGAATTTCACAATTAAAGATATCAACCATGATATTATCAGCCCCTCAGAGAATGTGAAATTCATTCAAGTGGATGATTGGTTCGACATTCTAGCACTCTGGGATCAAGATTTAGTCAAACTGTGATAGTGCTACAGGCAATACAACAATAAGTTAATGCGTTCAACTAATAGTATATTATAAGAAACAGAAACTAATACATAGACAACCTTCATTAAACGAAGAAAGGTAAAAAAAAAAGTATTGATTAACACATTAATGGAATCGTATTACTTCGTTGTTGTGGTTTCTATGAGAAAGTCCAACTGACTTGAGATATCTTTACAGAGCTCATCTTTAGTTATCTTCAAATTTTCAAAGGCCATGAAATGAATATTGTTGTCACATATTAGCGCTTTCATGCTCTGCCACTGCGTCAATTCAAAGTCGTAATCAAGCTCATTATTAATGCTTTTACCGAAAAGTCTATTTCTTTTGCCAGTCTTTTTGTCGTAAATAAGCCCACTTGCCTTAATTGCTGCCGGATTCAATTTTGGAAAGTTGATATGCAAAAACATGAATCTTGGTGACTCTTTGACCTGATCAACTGCATCTTTATATTCAACCGATAGGGCATAATCATCTATCGCATTATACTGCTTCATAGCGATTCCATGAAACTTTCCATCTCTGAACATTCCGACAGCTTCCACAAGCTTGCGAACCTGATAGTATTTTCTGTTAAGTGCATGTGCACCAGCCAAGAAAGTTTCTTTATCACCTTCACCAGCTGCACCTTGAGAAAGTAATGGATAGAAATAATCTGGACCGAACATGTTGTAATAAAGCGTTATCCAAAGATCCTTGGTGTGCTTCTTTTTGGAGATGAGAAGCTGACCGGACTCAGAAGATGGATCCGGAAATGCACCTTTATACTGGTGAAAAAGTACCTTATCTTTAGGACAGTTCTCCTTTTCAAAATGACCGTATGTGGCATACCCAGTAGATAATCTGGTTTTTCTGTCCACCTTGATTCCTGCTATATCATACAAATAGGGAGATGTTGTTCGTTTCCAGAAGTCAGGCCAGACAACCAGACCAGTCTCGTTGAAAGGAGTTGAACGGAACAATGGCTCGGGTGAGGTAACTGGAACATTATCTGCATCCAAAAGCAAAACATTTTCAAAGGATGAAACCATAAGTGCCAAAACTTTATACTGATATCCCTTGAATAGGAAGTTGTTCCGCACGGAGTCATCCAATATCTTGGGCAAGTAAACACAGCGTGCACCATATGCAGGGAAAACCTTGTCACAAAGTTCTGGCTCGTACTCCTTCTCATCAGGAATGACAATCTCAATTGGTAAGGAGCAACCCAACCTCCTGATATTTCTTATTGAAAGTAACGAGTACCAACTGAAAATACCTCCACCAACATACACGATACCATCACCTTTATAGAGATTCTCCGGATACTTATCGGGAAGCCTTGAAACCATTTTATTGTGTGCCATTTTCATTTTCTGCAACTGTTCTGGCGTAAGTTTTATAATGCTTCGGAGATACTCTTCCGTCGGTGATGGCGATTTTCCAATTGTTTCAACACCAACATCCTCTGCCTTTTTCCCTTTCACCCTATAAATCTTCTCGCAATTTGGGTGGCCCTCTCTAAGAGTTTCGAATATTTGTGCAAAATATATTTTTGCTTTTCGCAGTCTTTCGTCATCAGTCTCATCCTGCGCAGCATTTTGCTCACCTTGCTGCTTTCCGCTCTCTTCCTCAACCGGATTCAATTCAGCTGGCTCGTTATATTTGTCTTGATCGGTCTGCTCTTTAGCTTCATTATGATCACTTTGCTGTTGCTTAGAGTTATCTTTAGCCTTTTCCTTTGAAGTACTCGAGATGTCATCATTTGCTGGTGGAGGTGATATCTCCTTTAACGCATCATTATCAAACTTCGACGGTAACGGAGTAACACTCTCAGACTCGGGAAATTTTTCTAATTTATTGGCTAAATCCTCCTTTATGGGTTCATTCATGTATCCCGAAGAAGATATAGTGAATAAGATTAGGGAAACCACGCCAAGACATAACGCTGTGTTAAACACCAACTTGAAGCGTCGAGTTTTTAAGCAGAAATTCCACCTACTCATGAATAGATACTTAGACCGCTTTCTTTTTGACAAAGAGGATGGGATATCAAGAAAAGATTAAGAAGCAAAAGTTGTCTTACGACGCGAAAGTATGTTCAGCTAGTGTATGTATGTGCTGCGATGTATTACTAGAAATTGTACGGAATTGTACAATTATCTATCCATCAATCCGACTTAAGAACTTAAAAAAATTGCAAACAGGTATTTACAACCAGGACTGCTATAAGAACAGATTAAGGGAGATTAAGGAAAAGGAAACACTTTTGTCAAATTACTTATCTTCTAATGATCCATATACAAGGGAAAAATGCGGAAGGAGAAAAATAATCCATATACGGATAAAACGTACTAATAACACAAATAATTCAATAGGGAAAAACTGATCCCGTAGTTGGCCATAGTTTAAAGTTGCGAACCAACACTTTCGTTACTGCCATACAGTCAAACCGCACTAAATATAATGTTCCCAAGAGCGCGAACAATGCTAATCAGACCTCATGCTTCCATTCTTTTTAAAACGGAGGACATCATTTTTTTTTCCCTTTAATTCGGAAAATAAAGATATAGAGTGCACTAAACGACTTAAAAAAAAAAAGTGGACCGAAATGCGTCATTCAATTGTTCACGTAAATTGGATCGCACATGTGCACTATTCGCACTTAGTTGAGACGAAAGGGAAGCGCTTTTCGTATTGTCCTTTTTTTTTTTTTTGTAATTACGTTTACGTACCGTGTCTCCTATTGTTATACACTTTTTGCTCTTCAATCGTGGGTCCGCTGTTTATTTGTGGAAGCAAGCTTTAACTTTGCATTTGAAATGCTTATTTCAGATCAACCAACACGAAAACAATATGGTTGTTCATATTATAAATAAAGTTTACTGAACATATTCGATTATCACGGAAGTGGGAACATACCATTATTAGAGATAGAAATTTCCTTCGTTTTTCACTCCCTACACACTATATCAACTCTGCGCGGCATCGACTCTCAAATTGCTAATTTTTTTTTTTCCGAATGCGTCCCAAAGGCTTAAACTTCGTACTTACTTGAAACTCTCACTCTATACGAACATTATGGTTAAAATGAAATTTATTCACTTCCAATTTTACGCTTTCTTTAGCAATTCTGTCATTGGCGTAGCTTTATAGGGACTATTAATAGCATTTAGATTTCGTTCCTTCCTTTTTCGCAGCTGTGTTATATGATTACATAATCCAAAGTATATGTCCGAAAATAATCTTAAATAAGATCGCCTTTATATTTTTATTTTCATACTAGCACTAGGTTTTAAATATTATATTTATTAAACTTCCGCTTGATTTTATCTGTTACCACAGATTTATCATATATGATAGATTAAGCTCTATATTTCTTCCCAGTCCCAATACATGTGTCAACTAAACTAATTTTATTGAGCTTTAAGTTGCACCTCGTTACCAATTATTTACCCCAAACCTCGTAAAGCTTTTTGCTGAGGGCAGGGCCTATTTTACGCACACCAATACGATCCTTGAAGATATTATGTATCAGCATTTCTTTGTCCTTTATAATAGCCTGTTGATCTTCTAGACCGTTCCCAGAGATTCCCGTTTCTTGATATTTTTCGATTAATTTTTTCGGAGTTTTGAACTCTCGCTGAATCTCAATGGCCTTATCAAGTGAAACACCCCTAGTTGTCATCAACAATCGAACAAACATCTCGGCAACCGTAGTCATACTACTCTTACTCATCACTCCCTGAAAAGTGTCAAAGTTATAGACCACCTGCATATTGCTGTTTTCACTAGTGAAATGCCCTCTGAACATCTCAAGAACAGACTTGTATTGCTTCTGCGATTTGAGATTCCTGGGCTCGAGCACCACCAACGATTTACCCTTGTAAAACGATTGAACCTGCTTATGTATCATTGCCAATAGCTTAACCGTATCATCACTATCTTTGGTTCTTTTTAGATGGAAATTTGAATATGTTACAGCCATTGACATTGACGTTTGGATAGCATCACTGAACCTCGAGATATCGCTAGACATTTGCTCTTCTATAATGTACATGATCCTTTGAAGACCAGTCTTGTCTAATCGTGACTTTTGCTCTCTGAATCTACCATCTTTTATAGATTCCGCCAGATCATCCAATCTCTTTCGCTCAAAAATGAAGTCTAGCGTTGCCCAGGAGCCTGATTCCTTATTTATCGCAACCCAAACACCATCACCAACGGACAAAGCTCGAACTTTGCAATTCACGCCCCTAGCCCGAACACCTTTTGCAAAAAATTCAGGCTCTTCTCTTGATCGTACTTCTCTATCATCTGATACGAAGAATATCTCATAACTACCAGATGGCCAAATATCATAGTCGACGCCATTGTATTTGCATTTGTTTCCGCTTGAAAATTTACTGCGTGCTATATCGGATCTTGTAGGTGAAGGCTGGATATTTCTGTTCATGTAACTGTAATTATCCTTAGTAGCATATTGAGGTGAACGATCAAAAGAAGAATTAAGACTTTTATCGGTACGTGGTGAGTTCAGGCTTGTACGCTGCTTTGATTCGTCATCAACTTTTTTCAATATACCAGCGACCTCTTCACCTTCTTCTGTTAGGTAGTAGTATACTGGCCTTCCTCTGGACAGCACATATTCGTTTTTTATTAACGTGTTCACACTGTTCCATGCCGAATAGAACTGCCCGGTTGATGGATTTGATGTAAAACTGGAACTACAGAAAGGAACTGCATGTCGTATAATCTCGGCTTTAGTCATTCCTTTTCGTTCGAGATCATGAACGTACAACACTAACAATATGGCATACCCACCAGTATTCTTCGCAGGAACATACTTTCTTTTCCTCTTCTTTTTGGTTGGATCTTTATCGGATTTCTTGGCACTTTTTCTTTTCCTTCCATTATTTACAATTTCAGCGTCCTGGTTGGCTTTCTCCTTGGCTGACGACGCCTCATCAACAGGAAAATTGTACCCATTTTCATCACAATACTCTTGAAGCTTGCTTGACATCAGTTTCACGAGCTTATCTCCAATAAATTTCAAATCAGACAATTGATTTGGATGCTTTATTGGGTAGGGACACTGTCGGACACTCTTCAATGCCCTATAAAAAGTAGGTGCATTACGTTGACCTCGTTGTACTTTAACGTTGTATTCTTCTTCTAACCACTGACAAAACAGATATTTGAGGTCCTGTTGTAAATCCATCTTACTTTATAAGGACATAACACGGTGCCATTTAATTTTGTGAAAGAAAGAAAATAAATCAAGAAGGGCTTATGAAAATAGTTAAGAAGAGTTGTTTTGAACTCGGATACACGCGAAAAAAGCTCTTAGAACCGAATTTCTTCATCACTTTCTACCATTTTCTTCTACACCTCACTCCGCTTGCTATACTATTAAACAAGTCTAAATATTGAAGAAATCCTGAAGTACGTAGGAAAAATAAATAAATTCATAATTAAGTACATGCCAGGTAACAAATATATATACGCGGGTGATGATTCTTGTGTTATTCATAATCAGTTTGTTGTATGCGATGTGATGCTTTAGTCGATGGATCCTTCTGCAAGACCTAATTTACTTTCATATGTTCATCCGATGGCGTTTGCCTCATTGTCACATTTTTGTCTGCTCTGTGCAGCTCTTTATACATGTTCTTAATCATTTTATCATTGCTCACAGTTTTTTTATACTCAAGTTCTTGACCCTTCAACTTTACTAATTTCCTCAACGTTTCGAGTCGTTCTTCATCTTTGATAAGTTCATCTAGGCTGGGAGCTTTGGATCGTGAATATCTCAACCATTGTAGCCATTGAATCGGGAGCTTATCAAAGTAATCAAAGATGAACGATTCTGTTCTAAAAGGGTGCCATATTCGACGGGGCCTTATATTTTTATTACCGGTTGGGAAAAATTCCCAGTACGTATTTCCTTTCAAATCGTATCCTAAATCATGACAAATGTTAGTACTTAGAACATAAACACGATCGTATTCATACAATACTTACCCACAAAAAAATGCTTTCTGAAAGGAACGTTCCGTAAGCTTTTCCACCAGAACCAAATTCTTTTGTGAAATGGAATAAGCTTGCTCACTCTTTCCATAGTAATCGTAAACTTAGACTAAACAAGGATACGTTTAGGCTAAAATGCAAGATTTGTAAGAAGGTATATTGCAGAGGCAATCCGATATTTCGCAAGACTTGGTTTCTAAAGTTCCGCAAAATATGCTTTTTTTGGTTCGCGGCGAACACAGGCTACTACGAACTATTGATCTATATGTTTGACAAGCATTATTTTAAAGTTAAATGCAACATATAAAAGTACTAGTGTAATAATGGACATCAGCAAAGTATTATAGTGGTCATCTCTGCGATTCTCCAGATATCATGAAGAAATAAACCTTTTCGATCATCCCCTTAAAATGCTTCCATTGCACATTTTTGAAGACGCGTCGAAAAGGACGATATATATTACAATTTTTTTAAAGTCTTTGGATGAAAGAGCGCAAATCAAATTTTCTTGGCATTTATTCCATTGTATAAAATTCTTCTTTCTTCTCATTTGAATACCGAAATTTCATCTCCTGCACTTACTCAAAATATGCTTATATAAACTGTATTAAATTATTTATTATCAAACATCAAGCAAAGTAGACATATATACCACGAAGAGTCACAACTACAGTCAAACTATACGTTTGCTAAAAAGGTAGGCTTGAAATGGTAAGTTATTCCCCTCTGCTGCTATGACGCCAAGCCTGGAAAGGAGATTCCGTGTGTCAAAATTTTTTTTTCTTCCGAAATTTGAAGGCTGATCTCTCTCTCCGAAAAGAAATTGGATCTTTACATCTATATTATTCGATTTTTCTTATCGTAGCAGACTCAAATTATTATCGATAGGTTAAAAGGGGTGATATCCTTTACGGGCAGGCTACTGGCCATCCGAAATTGCCTCTGACATTCCTTCATCATACGTTATATGCGTCTGTATTGCACATTCCTCTCCATATTAATTCTTTATACCAAGAGTACATTATAATTCATACAGTTTAGAGTCATGAATTTTGTCACTTTATACCAGATTCTGATGATATGCTTTTGGCATTCATTCAGTATGGCGTTCGAACTTCAGAAAGGCATAGAACAAACTACATACAGACGTGCAAATGCCACCTTTTACACTTTATGTAGAAATAGTGACTTATATGAGTTATTGGAAACTATACAAAACTACAACAATAGGTTTAACGATAAATTCAAATATGACTGGATATTTCTGAATGACAAACCATTTACGGAGGAGTTTAAAAGGGCCGTTCAGGCGATTACTACAGGAAATGCATATTTCGATCAAATACCAGAAGAATATTGGAGCTTACCAGAGAATCTCAACGTTACCAAAATGTATGCAGGAATGAAGCTGTTGCGAGATGATCCTGACGGTGCGGCACCATATGCTACATCACTAAGTTATCGGCATATGTGCAGATTTGAATCTGGCTTTTTTTACAAGCAGAAACTTCTTCAAAAGTATAGATTCTTCTGGCGTGTTGAACCTGGTGTTCGCTTAAAATGTGATATAAATCATGATCTCTTTAAGGAAATGGAGGACAACAATTATGATTACGGATTTACAATTGGCATGGTTGAATATTCTAAAACCATACCATCCTTATTCAAATCTATGAGGAGTGCACTTCAATCTCTTGGTAAAGACCATCTTCTTACGGATACGGATAACTATTCAGAGTTTGTCTTTGACAGGAATACTAATGATTACAACTACTGTCATTTTTGGACAAATTTCGAAATTGGAAATTTAGATGTTTTTCGGTCTAAAGAATACAATGAGATATTTGAAGCGCTTGACAGATACAATGGCTTTTATTATGAGAGATGGGGCGATGCTCCAGTACGTTCCTTAATTTTGTCTTTTCTTCTTAAAAAGGGAACGATCAAACGGTTTTCGAACATCGGATACACACATCCACCGTATACTCAGTGTCCGACGAATGAAAAAGTTCATCTTTCACACAGATGCACTTGCGATCCATCTCTTGATATAACCAACGAATGGTATAGTTGTTCATGGATATTCGACAATATTGAAAGTGGTGAGAATCCATTGGGCATTAGCACCCACGCATAATCATATATATATATATATATATATATGGAATTAGAGTTCCTCTTTTCGTTCACTTCAAAGAATGTAGTACTTATTTTCATAACTTCTTACTATCCAATTCAGGGCATCCTGCAAATTCTCTCCAGAGTAAGCACTACAACAGAGTAATTGCCATTTATGATTCCTTATCTTGTCAAGCTGTAATGTTTCGACAACATGTTTCTTGAGTTTCTCTTGATCTCCATTGTACGTGTCAATTTTATTGATTAAAATAAGTAGTTCACATCCAGCAATCCTATCTTCTTGAAGGACTTTTTCGAACTCCGTGAAGTTTTCTGACAAACGATGAAGGCTTGAAGCATCAATCACCCAGACAAGAAAATCAGTTTTTTCAAAGTAGTTATACCAAAATGTTCGAAGAGATGTCTGTCCACCGATATCCCAGATATTTATGTTAAATCCACCATAATTCACTGTATCGATATTGAATCCCATTGTCGGAGAAATTGCCTTGATATCTTTGTGAAGAAGCGATTTCACGATTGTTGTTTTTCCCGAATTATCGAGGCCAAGCATCAACACCCTTATCTCTTTCTCCTTCAACTTCTGCTTTCTGATAATTGATAACAATCCCATGGTTTTTTCTGCATGCTATTATTCAATTCCTCCTTAGTATTCAGAAACACTACAATAATGGCTTGTCATAGAACGGAAAAAAGGAAGCTTAATACTCCCCATTTTTTATTTTCACTTTTTTTCACGGTCGCTAGGCTTTTTATTACACTCTCCTCGATAGTACTTTTACTAGTCACACAATTAACCATCTAATTTACCAACCAAATCAAATTTATGCCTTTTGACCACACAGGAACTACTGCACATACGGACGAATGAGGACCAGGTCGACCACAAATGCCGGGCTTAATAATTTTATAAATGAGCGGGAAAAGTACTGGAAACGGAAGCAAGAATGCAACTAGTAGAAAATACGCAAGACGTACGGTACAGACATTTATCACACAATTTTGCAGAAGAAAAACGAAAAAAAAAGAAGTTATTATTTTAGGGGATGATGCAAGTGATGACAAAGTGGTTGAGCTTGAAAAGGATTCAAGGAAGGAAGAATATGAGCTAACACTGAATGAAAAAGAGATGCAGCAAAATATACAACTAGAGATACCCGAATCCGGAACTTTGGATGACAAGGGTGAACAAACAGTGAATATAAAATGCCCAATATGCAATTTGAATATTGGAAATCTGGACCTCACACAAAGAAATGAGCATGTAAATGATTGCTTATTTACGGTTACCACTCTTACAAATTCGACAAAGTATGTCTCAGTTAAGAAGGGGAAAAAGAGGAGTCGTACAGATAATAAAATGGCTAAGAAGAAAGAGAAACGCAAAAAGAAACAGAGGCAGAAACGTAGGCCAAAACCAGCTTTGCCAGACTATAAGGTCCTTCAACTTGGAAAAGATAAAATTGCAGTAGATGCTTTTTGCTTCGAGCCAGACAATACAATTCAGACATATATTTTAACCCATTTTCACTCAGATCATTACGGAGGAATGCGGAAAAGTTGGGATAATGGAAGCCTCATTATTGGAACCAAAGTTACAGTAGCACTAGCTGTGAAACGTTTCAATATTCCAGTGGACAAATTTATGGGAATGGAGTACAACGAGAGTCGGATGATTCCAAATACACACATTGAAATAACCTGCCTGGATGCAAATCATTGTCCTGGAAGTGCGATATTTGTTTTGCAATCAAAGATAACAGGCGAGAAGTTTCTCCATTGCGGGGATTTCCGTGCAAATGGAAAGATGGTTAAAGCTTTAAGGAAATGGGGGAAGTTCGACCGTATTTACATAGATGATACGTACTTGGACCCCCAATATAGTTTTCCGAAGCAAGTGGACGTTATTGATGCCACTTGCAATGTGATACTAAACGGAAGTCAAGAAGCTCAAAGTACGCAAAAGCGAGTCATAGACTTTTTTCGCAAGGTTGGGGACGCTCCCTCAGAATTTTTGGTAGTTGTGGGTACATACTCAATTGGCAAAGAGAGACTGGCTATAGAGCTTGCAGAGAGAATGAAATCTCGTATATATTGCGATGAGCGGAAGGGAAATATCTTGAAGATGTTACAATGGAAGCAGTTAGATGACGTACTGGAGACCAATCCTGCTAACGCCCATGCTTGTAAAGTTCATTTAGTATCAATGAGGGCGATGAATAAAGATTCATTATTGTTGTATTTGAAACAGTATTCTTCTCATTTCAAAACGGTTATAGGTATTAATCCGACTGGCTGGTCCTTTGGATTTTCGAAAGCGAACAAGAGACGCACACTAACAGGATTTGAAGGTATTGATTCATTTTTAAATGAATTTATCGACCCTGTACCACTAAGTGAAGTTTACGATGAGATTAAAAAACAATTTAGTTTTCGGAATAAACAAGAAAAGGCACAAGATCTAGTTGTTGGGAAAACGTTAAGGGTTCCGTATAGTGAGCATTCATCCTTTAGGGAGCTTTTTTATTTTATAAACCTTGTTCCAGCATCCAAGATTATTCCCACGGTTAATGTTTCAAATTTGGATGAGGAACGCTGGCTTAGGAGCTTTCAGAAATATGAAGGGAAACTGGATGTGGAAAAAATGTGATATAACATCTTGGGAATATCTTATTTATTATGTATACCGTTTTCTTATACATTATGACACGTAATAGTATGAAACATATGAAGACAGGACTTGTAAATTTTTTTCAATATGGAATTTCTGCTGTGGAAACGGAATTAGGAAACTGCAAGACAATTCATATGGAAGATAAAGTATGTTGAAAAGCTCGCGAATTATGATCGGTAGGACAGAAGAACGTAGAGGACTAGAAGCGTAAGAAATGATCAGTCGGTTTTTGCTACAAAGAAAAAAGGGAGAAAAAATGGTGCCTTGCCAAATAATGCAGACCCAAGCAACAATCCACAAAAGTGGTTGGGAAAAATTTACGGATCGAAAAAAAAAAAAAAAATTACAAGTTTCCACACCTACTCAGATTTAAAATACAAAGACCACGGAACAATACTAACATCCAATAGTCCACATTTGTCATCAGCACAAGACGTTGTCTTGAATCAGAGGTGCAACAGATCACAGATATCGCACATAGTCGGTTTTGACTAACATTGCTTTTCCCCTATTTTTTAACATTCCCTTTTCATTTTGAGCATATCTAGCATTTTTTTCATCTCAGATTCGGCGAACTTGATATTGCGCTTTGATAAATTTCCGTAACTTCAAATTAACAACTTCAGACTTGTGATCTAGGAATATCGGTTACAGTCCTAACAGCTTATTTAGAGGAATTTTTTTAGCTCTAGCAGAGAACAACTGAAAGACTTCATTTTATTCCAGCTTGACTTGACGTTAACAGGTCTATAGCATTTTTTTTTTTTGGCTCTCGTGAGAAGGATAAACACATACCAATACAAATATGGGTATTACAGAATTTCTCGAAAACGCAATCTTAAACCCGGACACCTCAGCTCGTCAGGCGGCTGAGGCTAAGCTTGCTGAACTGGCATCCGAGAACTGGGTTGCATACTTGGGTCAGCTTGTGGAAGTATTAGGTGATGAATCACAGAAGACAGAGGTGAGGATGTTGGCCGGTTTGGGAGCAAAGAACGAGTTAACATCGAAGAATGTCATTAAGAAGCGCCAGCAGGCAGAGAGGTGGCTTCAGATAGATACTGACTCTCGGCAAAAGATCAAAGACATCTCTTTGCAGGCTCTTTTGACCCAGGATGACAGGGTGGCGAATCAGGCAGCTCAACTTGTCGCGGCAATTGCTAGCATTGAACTGCCACGTGACGAGTGGCCCCAGTTGATGCACGTGATAGTGGAAAACACCAAGACGGATCGCCCAGTGAACGTGAAGCGTGCATCATTGTTGACAATCGGCTACATTTGCGAGAGTTCCGATCCGACAAACCCACAGGTTGCAGCACAGTCCAACGGTATCTTGATTGCAATTGTTCAAGGTGCCCAATCGTCGGAGCCCTCAGCCGTGGTGCGCCGTACTGCTCTCGAGGCCTTGGTGAACTCATTGGAGTTTATATCGGGCAACTTTGCAAGGGAAGGCGAGAGAAACTACATTATGCAGGTTGTTTGTGAGGCTGCAGCCACAGATTCGGATACTGCTCTTCAGGCGGTTGCGTTTGGTGCGTTGGCCAAGATCATGAGTCTCTACTACGAGTACATGGGTGTGTACATGGAGAAGGCATTGTACGGACTCACAGTCAATGGAATGAGAAGTGCCGATGACCATGTTGCCTGCATGGCGGTTGAGTTTTGGTCCACAGTCTGTGAAGAGGAGCTGGCCATCCAGCTTGGCGATTCTGGTGACGTGGCAGGTGGCAATGGTGAGCAGGGCATGGGGGAGAACGGGAACGGAAATGCAAACGCAAACGCAAACGCAAACGGATCGTCTCCTCTCCTGTACAACTTCGTACTTGTCGCAATCTCAGACGTCCTCCCTACGCTTCTCAGCCTTTTGATGAGGCAGAACGAGGATAGCGATGATGATTCGTGGTCTGTGGCTATGGCAGCAGGTGCCTGCTTGCAGCTTTTTGCACAGGATACCGGGAACTATGTGGTCAGGCCAACATTGCAGTTTGTAGAGCAGAACCTTGCTGGCCAGGAGTGGCGGCAGAAGGAGGCCGCAGTTATGGCCTTTGGATCCATCCTCGATGGTCCAGATCGCTCTGAACTACGTACTGTCATCGCCCAGGCACTCCCTGCCATCTTGCGGTTGATCACCGATGATTCTCTTGCAGTCCGCGAGACCGTGTCATGGTGCCTCGGACGTATCACGGATCTTGTCGTGGATGCCATCGATATCCAGAATATGTTACCGAACTTGGTCCAGGCAGTCTTGTTTGGCTTCCAGAACGATCCCAAAGTTGTCACGAACTGCTGCTGGACCCTCATCAACTTGCTTGAGCAGCTTTGCCACGATGCTCAGCAGCAACAGAGCTCTCCTCTTTCACAGTACTTCACGCAGCTTGTTCCTGCAATTCTACAGGTTAGTGGCCGTGATGATAACGACGGCGGTGCAAGGACTTCTTCATACGAGGCTTTATCATCGCTTGTCCTCTACAGTGCCCAGTGTGACGTCCAGTTTGTTCAGCAGATCGCCACCGAGGGAATAAACAGGTTGACTGCCACGATGAATAGTGTCGGTACCGATGCTGGCAAGGATGTAAGTGGATCCGCCGGGTTCCATGTGTCGGCCGAGTTGGAAGAGCTTCAATCCAACATTTTGTCGCTGATGACCAACGTCATTCGCCGGATGGGCACGGATGCTGCCTCTGCAGCAGACCAGCTTATGGAAATATACCTCAAGTTGCTATCAATGCAGCCCGGGGACTCGGTCATCGATGAGGACATATTCATGGCTGTTTCTGCTGTTGCGTCTGCCGTGGATGCAGACTTCGTGAAATACATGCCTTCGTTCTTGCCCTTCCTCACCAAAGCTCTTGAAGATGTTGACTCTCCGGTCTGCGATGCAGCTATCGGTATAGTAGTCGATATATGCCATTCTTTGGGCGACAAGTTCATTTCCTACTGCCAGGGATTCATGGCTATCTTGGGAAACACGTTGTCCAATCCACATGTCCGCCGTGAGCTCCGCCCGTTGATATTATCGTGCTTTGGCGATATCGCTTCTTCCATAGGAACGGAATTTATACAGTACCTTGATGTTGTCATGGGAATATGCAAATCCGCACAGAATTTGCAGGCTGTTCCTGAGGATGAGACGAACCCAGACATGTCCGATGACTTCGACGACTATCTTCTAAATGTGAGAGAGTCTGTTTTGGATGCCTATGTCGGAATAGTGGCTGGCTTGCACGATTCTCCAGACAGCTTGTTCCAGTACCTTGTTCAGATCGCGCAGTTCCTAATGTCTGTGTACACCGACCCGCAGTTATCCTCAAATGAAAGCGTTTCAAGGTCTGCAGTTGGCATGATAGGTGATTTGGCACAAATGTATCCGGATGGCCGTTGGAAAGAATTCTTCGCCCAGAATTGGGTTACCGACTTCATTCGCCGTACCAGGGGTAACCAAAACTTCAGCAAACTTACGAGAGATACTGCTAGATGGGCAAGAGAGCAGCAAAAACTACAGCTAAGAAACTGATAAGTTGGATTATTTGAGAAGCCGTCTTTTCTTTTACGGAAGATCTTAACGGGCTCTGATACTGAAACCAGCTTTTCATCTTTAACCTTTTGTTGAACCTTTTATTTTTCCGCCCTCTTCAGATGATACAGAAAGTGAGATGCTACTGAAAGCAATACCTTATATATGCGTTGCTTTACGAAATCGTTCTTGGTCGCAAGCATCAACACTCGATTTCTTTTTCTTTTCTGGTTGTCGCCTTTTCAATTTGCTTATTTTTTACTTTTAATTTGTCTCTTCTATGATTCGTCCTTGTCTTTAACCTTTCCTCACCTTAATTTTTAACATTGTCCTTTTGCACTTTTACACACTCTTTACTTGCACAACTTTTTTAACAACTTCCCCATTTTACGTTATCTCCTTTATTTTATTTAATATTCTGCATTAATTTTCACCTTTTTCACCTTTTTCACTCTTTTGCTTTCCTCCCCTTTACTTTAATGACCCTTTTCCCTTTTACTTCCGTGATATTTTCACTATGACTCAATTCCTCGGTCTGTCGTCACATAATCCCTATATATGCGTGATGCCTCTCATCCCGCAATTTCGCGAATATTATTAATCCGCAGATTCGGTATAAATAGATAAATGAATCATTGATCCGTTATCTCGTATTACATGCTTTGCCATTCTGTTTCGCCTTACCCATCGTGTTGATTATGTTAATGAATTAACAATAGTATGTCTGCCTTCTCCGAAAAAACGTTTGATGCGGAGCTTTATTCAAAGTTCCGTCCAACGTATCCTGAAGCTTTTTATGATATGATTCTAGAGTACCACAAACAAACGGGTGGCGGCGCTAATTTTCTACTAGATATTGGCTGTGGTCCAGGAGAGGCATCTTTACCCTTAATAGGCAAGTTTAGAAACCTTATATTGACAGATATGTCCCCAACCATGATCTCTAGAGCCAGGAAAAATTGTAAAGTTACCATAGATAAATTAGTACAACAGAAGGCAAGCAATTTTGAACGTGATCATACTATCCCGGCAAGTATTAAGGTCGAGCAATGTGCCAGCGAAAATTTAAAGAAGGTTATTCCCAAAGATGGTACAATCGATTTGGTTATCGCTGCTGAATGTGCCCATTGGTTCGACTGGGAGAAATGGTTAGATGAAATGGCCAGGGTGCTAAAACCATCGGGAACCTTGGCATTCTTTTCGTACTGTGATCCTATATTTCTAGACGAACCACAACTTAACAAAATATACGATGATTTCACATACACCAACCCTAAGTTCATTGCCAAATATTGGCAGCAACCAGGAAGAAATCATCTCAGAAGTCTTAACAGGAAACTTAACGATGCACTTTCAAGGGATGACCGATTCGAGAATGTTAAGATTCGCTACTATGATCCGACCTCAGACGATCCAAGCATGTCAAATGCCAAAGATAAGATGACTATCCGTAAAACCTACACCTTGGAGCAGTTCTGTAATTATGTTGATACATGGAGTGCGTCACATGAATGGAATAATGCTCATACTGAAGAGGGAACGACGGCTGGACATGAAATGTTCAAGCTAATCACACAAGCAACGAACTGGAATGAAAAATCACAACTGACGGTAGACTGGAGGACAGTGTATGCTTTTTCCAAACGAGCCAATTATTGATATGTAAACCAACTCTCACCTATATCTACAAACCAATCTAAATTATACGCATTCAAATAACGGAAAAAAGTGGTTATATTATAGTACGTGTATACAGAGAAACTCATTAGAAGATCACTTACTCTTCGTCAACCTTGCCACCCTTTCTAGCAATGAGAGCCTTTCTGTTCTTGTCCAAGTGCAACTTTGTAATGACGACCTTAGATGGGTGAATGTTGATTGGAACGGCAGCACCGTTACGCTTTTCTCTGGTCAACTTTTCAAGCTGAATAACAAACTTCAATCTGTAGACAGAAGAAATAGTACCTTCCTGGCCCTTCTTGGAACCTCTGACGATGAGAACTTTGTCGTCCTTTCTGACTGGAAGTCTCTTCACTCCGTATTTTTCAACTAAATCCTTTGACAATGGAGCAGACATCATCACTCTTCTAACGGAAGAAGGAGCGGTGAAGTAAGCCTTTCTCGACTTGAATCTGTCGGATGAAACGTCTATAATTAAGTAAAAAATGTTAGTAATTCGTTTTAACTCGACCATTTTCAATGTTGAAATATGAAGGTGTGGATGGTATCCCTGCTATCACAACCGTGAATTAATCCTGCAAGAAGAGATAGCTCAAGAACGATGAATCTTGTTTGTATATGCAAATAGAAAATTCGAATATAAGCTTCGTAGTCAGCAAATAATCCGCTGTAATTTGTTCCTTTCTCTGAGTACTAACTGAAAGCATGAACATTTAAAATCGTCTATCTAATTCTAATCTATACCTGCGACCTTTCGAACATGAAGAGCACGATACCAACAATTAATGCTTTCTATCCCAACAAAATCAATGAAACAAAACATACCTTGAGAAACCTTAGCCATCTTTATTTGTTGAAGGGATCTGTTGTCTCCTAATTACCGTTCGGTATTAACGTTATAACTTATGAAAATGTAAGTTCTCACACCTTCCTTTTCACTTCAGCTTCAAATTGATGGGGTCAAAAAACTTTTCAATATTTTTTCCCTCTTATTCTAGTTTATCTCGCATCTAGGGAGCGCGAGAGACTACTGAAAAAAGGAGAACGCAGGAATAGCCTTTCGCGAATATCTCCCGGTGGTTTCCAAGGAATAAAACCCGCGAGGTGTGAGGTGTGAATTGGACACCTCGATTTTTTTCACGTGACGATTAAATGCAAATGATCGACGCGACGAGATTCTCGTACTTTTTTGGAAAGAAAAACTCTCCCAAGGAATTTAGGAGGATTGAGCATTAGACTTCTGTGGCAGATTCACAATTCAAAAATTCATCAAACTCTATGGCTTATTTTACTCTCACATCTCTGTGTTTACAATCTGTTATTATGTTCAGTGTGGTTACTGGTCATTATCAAGTTAGCTATAGATTTTTTTTTCTTGACATTACTGAGAATCTCTTTCCAAATCGGTTTATTGATTAACAGTACTATCTAAGTTAGCTCTTATCGGAGATACCGTACAAACTAGATTTGACGAAACAACAAAGCATGTAATTAATAGAGGCACTACAGTGAAAGTGCAAAAAAGTAAAATGTAAACATGACGGAAAAAGTAGCAAGAAGACGCTTGGCTTTTTCGGGACAGAATTCGTTGTTTCAAAGAAAAATATTTACACAGAAATAGAACCACGTAAAATGCGTTTGTTAAAAATACAATTTAGTGTTGTTTACGCGTTGTTGGAAGAAGACTTCTTCTTGGATAAATTTGATTGGATAATTAACGCGTAAACAAACGAAATGAACGAAATATTCTAGCATTTTTAAAAATTTTGGCGTCTGGGCTCTTGCCTTCGTTGGAATATTTATCAGAAGCAATTTCCCACTTTTCGTGTTTTAATCCATTCCGATTATTCACCTTTTTTTGTACATTTTTTCTGAAGTTCTTTCTTTCTTTGAAAACAATTTAAAGGTTTAGTCGAACTATTATTTAATTAGTGTTCTACTTCTCCAAACATGTATGTTTTTAAAAGAGATGGCCGTCGTGAGCCGGTCAGATTTGACAAGATCACTGCTAGAATTTCTCGTATGTGTTACGGTTTAGATGAAAAGAGAATTGATCCTGTCGCCGTTGCTCAGCGTGTGGTTACAGGTGTGTATCCTGGTGTTACCACTATTGAGTTGGACAACTTAACTGCTGAAACTGCGGCATATATGACTACCATTCATCCAGATTATGCTACTTTGGCCGCCAGACTTGCCATTTCTAATTTGCACAAGCAGACTAAGAAGCCATTCTCTGATGTTATTGAAGATCTTTACAACTATTATAACCCAAAAACCCAGAAGAAATCCCCTATGATCTCTGAAGAAGTTTACAAGATTGTCATGAAGCACAAGGATGAGTTGAACTCGGCCATTAACTATGACCGTGATTTCAGCTATAACTACTTTGGCTTTAAGACCCTAGAGCGTTCATATCTGTTGAGGATAAATGGTAAGGTTGCAGAGAGGCCTCAGCATCTTCTTATGAGAGTTGCCGTTGGAATTCACGGTGATGATATTCCTAAAGTTTTGGAGTCGTATGATTTGATGTCGAAGAGATACTTCACACACGCCTCTCCAACATTGTTTAATGCCGGTACTCCACGCCCACAGATGTCGTCTTGCTTCTTAGTTGCAATGAAGGATGACTCTATTGAAGGTATCTACGACACTTTGAAACAGTGTGCCTTGATTTCCAAGACGGCTGGTGGTATTGGTCTACATATTCATAACATCCGTTCTACAGGTTCATACATTGCTGGTACCAACGGTACATCCAATGGTATTATTCCTATGGTTCGTGTGTTCAACAGTACTGCTAGGTATGTTGACCAAGGTGGTAACAAGAGACCAGGTGCCATTGCTATCTACTTAGAACCTTGGCATGCAGATATCTTTGACTTCATCGATATCAGGAAGAATCACGGTAAGGAGGAGATCCGTGCACGTGATTTGTTCCCAGCTCTTTGGATCCCTGATCTATTCATGAAGCGTGTTGAACAAAATGATACATGGACTTTGTTTTCTCCTTCTGAGGCCCCAGGTCTTTCAGATGTTTATGGTGACGAGTTTGAAAAGTTGTACACTCGTTACGAGAAGGAGGGACGTGGAAGAAGAACCGTTAAGGCTCAGAAGTTGTGGTATCAGATTTTGGAGGCTCAGACAGAAACCGGTACGCCTTTCATGATTTACAAGGATGCCTGCAACAGAAAGAGTAATCAAAAGAACTTGGGAACCATCAAATCTTCGAATTTGTGCTGTGAGGTTGTCGAATACTCTTCTCCAGATGAGGTTGGTGTGTGTAACTTAGCAAACATTTGCTTACCTGCATTTGTTGAGTCCGACAAGGATCACTGCTGGTTCAACTTTGAGAAGTTGCACAAGATCACCAAGGTTGTCACTCGTAACTTGAACCGTGTTATCGACAGGAATTACTACCCGGTTCCCGAGGCCCGCAACTCCAACATGAGAAACAGACCTATCGCTCTTGGTGTTCAAGGTCTTGCCGATACGTTCTTCATGCTCAGATTGCCATTTGATTGCCCAGAAGCTCGTGAGCTTAACATACAGATATTCGAGACCTTGTACCATGGTGCTCTGGAGGAATCAAATCAGCTTTCTGTGGAAGAGGGTACGTACGAGACCTACGAAGGCTCTCCAGCTTCCAAGGGTATTCTCCAGTACGATATGTGGAATAAGAAGCCAACTGATCTGTGGGATTGGGAGGCTTTGAAGGCCAAGATCGCTAAGGATGGTCTTAGAAATTCGCTTTTGGTCGCTCCTATGCCAACTGCCTCTACCTCTCAGATTATGGGTTACAACGAGTGCTTTGAGCCATTCACCTCTAACATCTATCAGAGAAGAGTTCTTGCTGGTGAGTTCCAGATTGTCAATCCTTACATGCTAAGGGACCTTATTGATATGGGAATATGGAACGATGCAATGAAGAATTTCATCATTCATGACAATGGATCCATTCAGAACTTACCTAATATTCCAGACAACATTAAGAAATTGTACAGGACTGTTTGGGAACTTTCTCAGAAGTCTGTCATCGACATGGCCGCCGACAGAGGTGCCTACATTTGCCAGTCTCAATCCATGAACATCCACTTGCAATCACCAACTATGGGTAAGTTGACGTCCATGCACTTTTACGGCTGGAAGAAGGGTTTGAAGACAGGTATGTACTACTTGCGTACACAGGCCGCTGCTCGTGCCATCCAATTCACTGTTGATCAGCAATTGGCCAAGGAAGCAGGCAAGCTTAAGGCTGAAGTCGATAATGTGGTTATGAAGAAGTACATACCAAGGAAAACCAGAATCACGGAGAGTGCATCCGACGATTCTTCTCTTTCGGACTCTCCTCTATCTACCACTGGTTTTGAGTCATCGACAACTTCATTTGAGAGTTCGTTTGCTGATCTTTCAGTGAAGGATGCCAAGAAGCCAACCGAATCCATTCCTGATGCTCCCCTTGAAGAGGTTCATGAAAGCACACCAGCTGAGGAGACCGAGAAGATAGATGCCACTGAGGAGAAGGCTGCTACCGGCAGTACGAAAAAGCCAAAGAAAGGAGATGACGATTTTGATATATACAACTCCAAGGTTATCGCTTGCGCTATAAACAATCCAGAGGCTTGTGAGATGTGCTCCGGTTGATCTATAATTGCTTTCCTAGCTCTTTTTTTTTTGTTGCTATTTTTTTCGTGCTTTCGTTTTTATTACTTTTCTTTCTTCTTTCACTACTTGGCGGGTATACTGTATACACAGCTATTTCACTCACTCTGTCTGATTTAGGTTCGGGCTTTTTTGCAAGGCGTTTTGATATCAAGCGAATATCAAATATATATATAAAAATACTGTTTAATCAATGAATGATCCTGTGGTTAATCTTTGGTAAATACATGTGTAGATCAATTGACATGACCTTTCTGTTGAGAGTTGTGCTCAGAAAACTTAAATTAAGGCTGTGCTACAAATAAGGATTTCGAGATTTCTAAAGAATC
>ERZ746981.237-NODE-237-length-35213-cov-33.196921_pt1 | contig 35213 bp, 31 predicted proteins | sample MGYA00374948_ERZ746981 | MGnify/ENA primary metagenome ERZ746981 (study PRJEB28757, sample SAMN06711160) | food metagenome | host: microorganism | place: China:Harbin | collected 2017-01-30 | study: EMG produced TPA metagenomics assembly of the Analysis of...
GTTCGAGCAGTATAATACCGCCGAACTCAACGCGCCCCACATCGTCCATACCGCCCTCGCCGCTCTCGGCGTCAGTGGCGAGGGGGTTATGGAAAATACGTCTCCGAGAATGGCTTCAGGAATAAAATAATGCCCAGGACCCGCCGCCCGCTTTCGTCCGGATTCCTTTCCGGCGCCATGCTGACCCTGTTTACGGCCACTGCATCCTTTTCAGCTCACGCCCAGGCCGCGCATGATGTGACCGCGCCGGTTGCGGCGCTCGATCAGGCACTGGACAGTATCCAGCAGTCGGGCGCCGGCTCTTTCTCAGCGAGAACCCAGACCCTCGGGCCGGTTGTCGATCAGGTCTATGATCTTGAGACGGTTCTGCGAGCCTCCGTTGGCGCTGCGCGTTACATGCAGCTGTCGGCTGACGATAAGCAGAAGCTTCTGGCCACGTTCCGCGACTATACGGTGGCGCGTTACCTCTCCAGCTTCAAGAAGGGGTCCGGCGCGAAGTTCACTCTGGCATCCGACGTTCGCAATTCACCGACAGGCGGCAATAAAATCGTGACGACCCATATCGGGTCGGCCGAGAATATGCCTGGCACCGAGATCGATTACATCCTTCATCAGGAGGGTGGTTCGTGGAAAATTGTGGATGTGCTTCTGGACGGGCATATCAGTCAGGCGGCCGCTCAGCGGTCGGATTTCGGATCAACCCTTGCGGCGGGTGGCGTTGATGGCCTGATCGCTGTACTGAAGAAGAAAGTTCAGACCTTCTCCGAGGACTGATCCCTCATGCAACGGCAGTTCCGTTCCACGCTCTGCCCTTTCTCCCATGCGGGGCGCGAAATCTGACGGCTGTATGACGGATATGATGCCTTCTTTCTTTCCTCTTTCCGCGATGGCCTGCGCGCTGATCGGCGTTGCGGGCTGTGTGCAGGCCGCTGTCGGGACTTTTCTCGTCACACGGTTCTGTGCGCGTGAACGGAAAGCGAGACCGGAAGCCGGATTGCCGCCTGTCACGATTCTCAAGCCGCTGCATGGCGATGAGCCGTTACTGGAAGAGGCGCTGGAGAGTTTCTGCACCCTGAACTATCCGCGTTTTCAGATTGTTTTCGGGGTTCAGCGGGCCAACGATCCCGCCATTGCGCTTGTCGAAAGGCTGCGTGACCGACATCCGGACATCGATATGACGCTTGTCGTCAACGGAGCGATGCATGGGGAAAACCGCAAGGTCAGCAATCTGATCAATATGCTGCCTCAGGCGAGCCATGAGATTCTTGTCGTGTCCGATTCCGATATCCATGTCGGGCCGGACTATCTGAATCAGGTTGTGACCGCGCTGACGAAAGCGGGCGTTGGCCTGGTGACGACTCTGTATGCCGGACTGCCGGCCACCAACACCCTGCCCCGCCTGCTCTCGGCCTGTCAGATCAATCATAATTTTCTGCCTGGTGTGCTGTTATCCCGTTATCTGGGACGGCAGGACTGTCTTGGCGCGACGATGGCGCTCACAAAGACCACGCTCGGAGAAGTCGGGGGCTTCGAGGCTCTTGTTTCCCATGTGGCGGATGACGCTGTTCTGGGCCGCCTCGTCCGGGCGCGTGGTGAAGAGATCGGTATTGCCGGCTGCATGACCTGGACGACGATCGGCGAAAAGACGTTCTCCGATCTGCTTAACCATGAGCTGCGCTGGGGCCGGACGGTCCGGGCGCTCGCACCGGGCGGTTATCTGGCGTCTTCCATTCAGCTACCTCTGTTCTGGCTTACCGTTGCGTTCCTGTTGCAGCCGCACGCGGCATGGCCGCTGAGCCTTTTTCTGTGCGGATGGGCTTTCCGGGCTGTCTGTGCGTTCATTATGGACCGCACCGTGGGACAGCGTTCGCTGCTTCCGCTTGTGCTGCTGCCTTTCAGGGACTGGCTTTCGGCCGCGATCATGGCGGGCAGCATGACGGGGACGCGTGTGGACTGGCGCGGACATACAATGCATGTCACGCCGCATATTCCGCCGCCTTCGACCCCCGTTACGCCGATGGCGACGTCGCTTTCGCCGGGCGAGCGGCGCGTCTCATGATCTGCGGTATACGGAGCCGGCAGTCCGGAGACATGACCGGGATACAGCCCAGCTCCAACCGCTCAGCCTGCTATTATGTCACGACACTTGCAACCCGTTCCTGAGAGCGATACCCGTCTGGGACTTTTTCTGTTCTGGCTCCGCCTGGTAAGGATTTCACGCCATGATGAGGACTTTATTTCTCCAGCCGCCCACCTTTGACGGCTTCGACGGTGGTGCCGGCTCGCGTTACCAGGCAAAGCGCGAGATCAAGTCATTCTGGTATCCGACCTGGCTCGCCCAGCCGGCGGCTCTGGTCGAGGGCAGCCGTCTGATTGACGCGCCTCCGGCGCGGATGACGATGGAGCCTGTCATTGCGGACGCGAAAAACCGTGATCTCGTGGTGATCCATACCTCGACACCGTCCTTTGCGAAGGATGTCGAGGTGGCCCAGATGCTCAAGGACGCGAATCCCGCCCTGAAAATCGGTTTTGTCGGGGCGAAGGTCGCGGTGCAGCCGGAAGAGAGCCTGCTGAAAGGCGCGCCGGTCGATTTCGTGGCGCGCAACGAGTTTGATTTTACGATCAGGGAAATCGCCGAGGGCCGGGATTTCAAGGATGTCGACGGGATTTCGTGGCGCAACAGCGAGGGCGTGATCGTCAACAATCGCGACCGCGCCATGATCGAAAACATGGACAGCCTGCCCTTCGTGACGGAGGTCTACAAACGCGATCTCCATATCGAAGACTATTTCATCGGCTATCTGATGCATCCGTATATTTCGATCTATACGGGTCGTGGCTGCAAATCGCGATGCACTTTCTGTCTGTGGCCGCAGACGGTTGGCGGGCACCATTACCGCACCCGCAGCCCGCAGCATGTCGCGGCGGAAATCCGTCTTGCGCGGCAGTATTTCCCCCAGGTCAAAGAGTTCTTCTTCGACGACGATACTTTCACCGATGATCTGCCGCGCGCGGAAGCCATTGCCCGGGAGCTGGGCAAGATGGGCGTGACATGGTCATGCAACGCCAAGGCGAACGTTCCGCGGGATACGCTCAAGGTTCTGAAGGATAACGGCCTGCGTCTGCTGCTCGTCGGTTATGAGAGCGGCAACCAGCAGATTCTGCACAACATCAAGAAGGGAATGCGTGTCGAGGTCGCCCGCGAGTTCACCAAAAACTGTCACGAGCTGGGCATCAAGATTCACGGCACCTTCATCGTCGGCCTGCCGGGTGAGACCAAAGAGACGATTCAGGAAACGATAAAATTCGCCACCGAGATCAACCCGCATACGCTGCAGGTCTCTCTCGCCGCGCCTTATCCAGGCACGGCGTTGCACAAGCAGGCGCAGGAAAATGGCTGGTTTGATGCGAACCATGCCGATCTGATTGACGAAAACGGCGTGCAGATGGCGCCGTTGCACTATCCGCACCTTTCCCACACCGAGATCTTCAGCAGCGTCGAGGACTTTTACAAAAAGTTCTATTTCCGTGCGCCGAAGATCGCGTCCATCGTGAGCGAGATGGTGCGCAGCCCGCAGATGATGAAGCGTCGTCTGCGCGAGGGAGTGGAGTTCTTCCACTTCCTGCGTGACCGCAACGCAGCGTAACAACGGCAGGCTGTTCCGTTCATGAAGCAGGCGATCGTCTCGGCTGATGATTTTGGCCTTTCGGTTGAAGTCAACGAGGCGATCGAGATCGCGCATCGCGATGGTGTTCTGTCCACGGCCAGCCTGATGGTTGCCGGACCGGCCGTTGCCGATGCTGTCGAGCGGGCGAAACGTCTGCCTGATCTCAGGGTGGGGCTTCATCTCGTCGTTATCGAAGGACCTGCGGTCCTGCCGCCGTCCGAGATTCCGCTGCTGGTCTCTCCGGATGGCCAGTTTCCCTCCGATCAGCTGAAACTCGGTATCGAATATTTTTTCCGGCCCGCCGTCAGACGACAGCTGGCCGCTGAGATCGAGGCGCAGCTCGAAGCCTTTGCGCGGACCGGGCTGGTGCTCGATCATGCCAATGCCCACAAGCACATGCATCTGCACCCGACGGTCGGCAGGCTGCTGATCGGGAGTGGCAGGCGGTTCGGGCTGCGGGCGGTCCGGGTGCCTCTGGAGCCCCCGGAGCCCCTCTATGCCGCCGGCACGTATACCGACACGCTGGGCGATGCGGCGCTGAGGCGCTGGACGGGCCTGCTCCGGCATCAGGCTCATGCCGCCGGTATGGTGACGAATGACTGGTGCTTTGGGATCGCCTGGAGCGGGCATATGACGACCCGGCGTGTGGCGGCACTCGCGGCGCACCTGCCGGAAGGCGTGTCGGAGATTTACTTTCATCCGGCGACAGCAAAGAACGCTCTGCTGGAGCGTCTGATGCCAGCTTACGAGCATGAGGCTGAGCTTGACGCTCTTTGCAGTCCCGGTTTTCGTGCCGGTTTCAGGCACTCCTCGACAAAACTGATCGGCTGGAGTGACGTGCGCTAGTCAGACCGGTCGCCGCCGGGCTGCCATCCGTTCATAGGCCGCTGAAAACTGCCCGTCGATGTCGGTCTGTACGTTCCAGGGCAGGGAAACCCGGATGGCGTGACCGGCCAGATCGCCAAATCCCATCGCTTCGAGAACATGGGACGACGCGACCTTGCCCGAGGAGCAGGCGGAGCCGGCGGAGACGCAGAACCCATCCAGATCGAGTGCGATAAGCTGTGCCTCTCCCTTCATCCAGGGCAGGATCAGGGCGGAGGTGTTGCCGAGCCGGTCCGTCCTTTCGCCACACAGGAGAGCCCCGGACCGAAGCGCCGCGGTCTCTATCGCGTCCCGTAACGCGCTCAGGTCCCGCGGTTCAGCCAGTGCGGCTTCGAGAGCCGCGGCCATTCCGGCTATGGCGGGAAGAGCGGGCGTGCCGCCGCGCCGCCCGCGTTCCTGACCGCCACCGGCCATGACAGGCGGCAGAACCGCTGGCGATGAGCCGGAAAGCAGCAATGCCCCCGCTCCTTTCGGGCCGCCGAATTTATGTCCTGAAATGGCGATACTGTCCGCGCCGAGTTCGGGGAGATCGACGGGCATCCTGCCTGCCGCCTGAACCGCGTCGACATGCAGCCTGGCGCCGTATTTCCGGCAGAGCGCCGCGATATCCCGGATGGGACTGATGACGCCGGTTTCGTTGTTCGCCAGCATCACGCAGACAAGCGTGTCTTCATCCGATGATTCCAGAAGGGTTTCGAGAGCGCCGCAGTCGGTCACGCCCTGCGGGGATACCGGGATCGTCCCGACCGGCGCATTGTCTTCCGGCGCGCGGCGGACGGCGTCATGCTCTGTCGCGCCGATCAGAATCCGCCGGCCGGCGCCCAGGCCACGGACGGCCAGCATGTTCGCCTCCGTGCCTCCGGATGTGAACACACAGTTCTCCGTCGACGCGCCGAAACAGGCCGCTGTCTGTCGTCGCGCCTGGTCGAGAAGAGCCCGTGCCGCCCGTCCGGCGCCGTGAGGCGAGCTTGGATTCCCGGTGATTCGCAGCGCGTCGGAAACGGCTGTGACGCTTTCCGGCCGCACAGGTTCCGTTGCGTTGGCGTCAAGATAGATCATATCGGGCTCCACAGGCCGGTCTGTCACGCGGGCGGTCTGATCCCATGAAAACGCAGTAATTTGAAGGATTGTACGATTTCTGTGGCAATACCCGCGATCACACCGCTATATGTGGCTCCGGAGACACGATTCGACGAAAAACGTCGGGAGACTCGTGAGCGCGGCCAAAAGAATATCCTGTTGCCGCATATTTAAGACAGGAGAGCATAAATGGTCGGTCCTACGGTCGAGTCAATCGATACCGGCATCTGCTTCTCCGGAGCAGATCTGCAGGAAAACATGTACCTTGTATGCAGCTCAGACTCGTCGGAAAACTCTTACTTTCCGGCGATAAACGACTGATGCGACGCCAGACTCTGCGTCTGATGCAATGCACGGTTTCCCTGCGTGCGAGGCAGTTCTTTTCCTGCGGTGATGCGAATCAGTTATGATACCCGTCTCCAGGTAGTCCGGCAATGCTCCTTCACTGATCGTTTCACGTATCAGTTGCCGGGCTGCAGATCTCTTCGGAGATATTTTTCGACCCCGACGGTGTGGCGAGGCATCGCTGCCGGTCGGATGACTGTTTTAAACAGGTGGTCATCATGCCCAGGGATGATCGCCAGAGAACGCGGAAGCCTGATGCCAGAGGTTATGTTCGCCGGCCCGGATGGCCGCCTTGAAGGACGCTATCATCACTCAAGCGAGCCCAACGCGCCGCTCGCGCTGGTGCTTCATCCGCATCCGCTTCATGGCGGTACAATGAATAACCGCATTACCTACGCGATGTACCGGTCATTCGAAAAAATGGGTTTTTCGGTGATGCGCTATAACTCGCGTGGCGTTGGCCGGTCGCAGGGGCGCTATGATGGTGGAATCGGTGAGATCTCCGATGCCGCCGCGGCTCTGGACTGGATGCAGGCGGTCAACCCCAATGCCGGGGCGCTCTGGATCGCCGGCTATTCTTTCGGTGCTTTCGTGGGGATGCAGCTTCTGATGCGTCGTCCGGAGATTACCGGCTGGATCAGTGTCGCTCCGCCGGCCGCGCATTATGATTTCGGCTTTCTTGCGCCATGTCCGTGCGGTGGCCTGATGATTGCCGGCGGCAAGGATGATCTTGCTCCGGAGCCTGCGATCCACAAGCTTGTGGACAAGCTCAACACCCAGAAAAACGTGCAGGTTGATTACCGCATCTTCCAGGATGCCGACCATATCTTTGCTAAACAGGCGGATGAGGTCGTCGAAGCGCTGGAAGATCATGTCACGACGAAGATGGCGCGCCGCACCATGGCGCTTGCCGCGGACTGAGAAACGACACTCATCCGATCGTCAGAAATCCGGCAGGGGCATGATGCTTCTGCCGGATTTTCTGTTTGCGGACCTGTGTGGTGCGGTGTTCCGGGGATTTGCTCCGGACGCCGCAAGGAGGCGCGGCCCTTTGATCCCGGTCCGGTTATCCGAAAGAGGTAAGGGCGGAGCTGTGTGTCTGGCCGGCGCACCGGAACAATAACGCCCGGTGTCCTGTTCCTCCCCTGCCCTGCTTCATGGTAGAGCATCGCCGCGTCAGACGAACAGGACCCGTAATGACTCAGCAGCCCGACGATAAGCCCGCCAGCATGCCGGCCATTGGCGGCTTCCGCAGCGCTTTCATGTGTGAGGCGGAAGCGCGTGGTTTTCTCTTCCAGTGTACCGATGCCGAGGCGCTGGATGCAGCGATGCTCGCGGGGCCTGTGACGGGTTATATCGGGTTCGACCCCACGGCCGACAGTCTGCATGTCGGATCGGCGACACAGATCATGCTGTTGCGGCTTCTGCAGAAACACGGTCATCGTCCGGTGGCTCTCCTGGGCGGTGGTACCGCGAAAATCGGTGATCCGTCCTTCCGCGAGGAAGCCCGTTCCCTGATGAGCGAGGACACGATCAGCCGCAACATTGCGGGCATCGAGAGCAGTCTGCGGCAGATGATGACGTTCGGCGACGGGCCGGCCGACGCGATTCTGGCCAATAATGCCGACTGGCTCGACAAGCTGTCCTACATTGAGCTGCTGCGCGAAGTCGGCGTGCATTTTTCTGTCAACCGGATGCTGGCATTTGACTCGGTCCGGTCCCGGCTGGAGCGCGAGCAGGGGCTGACCTTTCTCGAATTCAACTATTCCATCCTGCAGTCGTACGACTTCCGGGAGCTGAACCGCCGTTATGGCGTCACACTCCAGATGGGGGGCTCGGACCAGTGGGGGAACATCGTCTCCGGCATCGATCTTGTCCGCCGCACTGATGGCAGGCAGGTCTTTGGTCTGACCGCGCCTCTTCTCACGACGGCCTCCGGAGCCAAGATGGGCAAAAGCGCGAAAGGTGCGGTCTGGCTCTCAGCGAACAAGCTTCCGGTCTTCGAATACTGGCAGTTCTGGCGCAACACCGAGGATGCTGACGTAGGGCGTTTCCTCAAACTGTTCACGGATCTGGCGCCGGAGGAGTGCGACCGGCTTGGCTCACTGGAAGGAGCTGAGATCAACGAGGCCAAGAAGACGCTGGCGACGGAAGCGACCGCTCTGTGTCACGGCCGTGCGGCGGCGGAAGAAGCCGCGGAAACGGCCCGGAAAGTCTTTGAGACAGGCCAGAGCGGCACTGCCCAGAGCGCCACCTCGTTGCCGACGAAGGTTCTGCCGCGTGCGGCTCTGGAGGCGGGTATTCCAGCCTTCCGTCTCTTTGCTGAGGCCGGAATGGCCGCCAGCAATAGCGAGGCGCGGCGTCTGATCCGGGGTGGTGGCGCGCGGGTCAACGATGTCCCTGTCGGGGATGAGGGTCAGATCATCTCGCTGGCTGACGCTGTGGATGGTGTCATCAAACTCTCATCGGGCCGGAAGCATCACCTTCTGGTCCGCCCGGATGCGTGAGAAACCGGACGGCGACGGGGCCGTCAGGCTCTGATCCGGGAGCGGCTCGTCTGCTCTGCCGTCCTGTCAGGGCTCGGCACGCTTTTTCTCATCCCTGATAGGATGCGATCTCGATCAGATTCATATCCGGGTCATGGCAATAAACGGAGGTGATCGGTCCCAGCGCGCCGAGACGGGCGACGGGGCCGTCCACCACCTCGACACCGCATCCGCGCAGGTGTTCCACCACATCCTCGCTGGCGACGGCTGTGATGAAGCACAGATCGGCTGAACCGCAGGTGGCGAACTCCGCGGTATCCCAGCCGTCTCTGCCTTCAGGGCGCAGATTCAGTTTCTGTCCGCCGAATTTCAGGGCCGTCCGGTTATGCCGGCCGTATTCTTCCATCTCCATGCCCAGGACGCGCTGATACCACGAAGCAGAAACCTCGACATCACGAACTGTCAGCACTACGTGGTCGAGACGATCGACAGTAAAACGCATGGGAGCGGCACCTTCCAGGACTGTATCCGTAAGAACACCGGCCGGCATTCCGGCCAGCGTTCATGCGCCTATGGGTGCCCTGATCGGGTGGAAAAGCAAGCCCCCCGATCAGGTTTTACCCGATCAGGTTTACGGGCAGATTCAGCCCGGCCGTTTCAGGTCAGGCCGGCGTAGAAATCGTTGCCTTTGTCGTCGATGACGATGAAGGCCGGGAAGTCCTCGACCTCGATTTTCCAGACGGCTTCCATGCCCAGTTCAGGATATTCGAGAACCTCGACTTTGCGGATGCAGTCTTTGGCGAGCCGGGCCGCCGGGCCGCCGACGGAGCCGAGATAGAAGCCGCCATAGGTCTGGCAGGCGTCTTTCACGGCCTTGGAACGGTTTCCCTTCGCCAGCATCACGTAGGAGCCGCCGGCTTTCTGCAGTTCTGCGACATATGAATCCATTCGGCCGGCTGTGGTCGGGCCGAAAGATCCTGTGGGCATCCCGGCCGGCGTCTTGGCCGGCCCTGCGTAATAAACCGGGTGATCCTTCAGATATTGCGGCAGGCCCTCTCCGCGTTCCAGCCGCTCCCGGAATTTCGCATGAGCGATATCGCGGGCCACTACCATTGTTCCTGTCAGCGACAGTCGTGTTTTCACCGGATATTTTGACAGTTCTTTCCGGATCTCATCCATCGGGCGGTTGAGATCGATTTTGACCTCTTCGCCGCCGAGATGCTCATCCGTTGTCTCTGGCAGGAAGCGGGCGGGATCGCGCTCAAGCTGCTCGAGAAACACGCCTTCGGCGGTGATATAGGCTTTCGCCTGCCGGTCAGCGGAGCAGGACACGCCGATCCCGACCGGGAACGAGGCGCCATGCCGTGGCAGACGGATCACCCGGACGTCATGGCAGAAATACTTGCCGCCGAACTGGGCGCCAATCCCCAGTTTCTGGGTCAGCTTCAGCACCTCCGCTTCGAGGTCCCGGTCGCGGAATGCCTGGGCCTGCTCGTTGCCCCCGGAAGGAAGCGAATCATAGTAATGGGTGGAGGCCATTTTGACGGTCTTCAGGGTCTGCTCGGCGGACATGCCTCCCAGGACAATCGCGAGATGATAGGGAGGACAGGCGGAGGTGCCGAGCGTGCGAAGCTTCGTTTCCAGCCATTTCAGGAGATTCTCTTTGCTCGAGATAAGCGCCCGCGTTTCCTGAAACAGAAACGTCTTGTTCGCCGAGCCGCCGCCTTTGGCGACGAAGAGCATGTCGTACTGTTCCGGATGATAATTGCCGGGATTTGCCGCCACATCGACCTGCACCGGCAGGTTGGTGCCGGTGTTTTTCTCATCGAATGTCGTGAGAGGCGCCATCTGGGAGTAACGCAGGGCCGTCGTGGTGTACGTCTTGTAGACGCCCTGGGAGAAGGCTTCCTCGTCATTTCCCTCGACCCAGACCCGCTGGCCTTTTTTCCCGACGACGATCGCCGTGCCGGTGTCCTGGCACATCGGGAGCGCGCCGCCGGCCGCGATGCAGGCGTTTTTCAGCAGATCGAGCGCGACAAATTTGTCGTTGTCCGAGGCTTCCGGATCTTTGAGGATTTTCGCCAGGGAGGCGAGATGGGCAGGCCGCAGCAGATGGGCGATATCATTGAAAGCCTCCGCCGCGAGAGCCGCGAGCGTTTCCGGCTCGACATGCAGCACTGTTTTGCCGCCGACAGTCGATGTGCTGACGCCACCGACATTCAGCTTGCGGTAGGGGGTGTCATCCGTTCCGAGCTGGAACAGCGGCGCATAGGCGAATTCCCGGATCGCCGGGGCGCTCCCGACCGCTTTCGACTCGCTGATTTTCGAGTCTGAAGCTTTTGGTTCGGCAGTCTCAACAGTCATCTTCTCGGTCTCCCGGACGGACGGTCCGTCTGGCGCGACGTTGGCGTCAGCGCGGATTCGGGCCCTTTTTACGAAACGCATCGAGACTCACGACCGCGGCGTCGGACGGTGGCGCTTCCTGTTCCGGCTCCTCTTCGGAGACCGTTTCAGGCGGTGTCACAGCTCCGGACTCCGCAGGCTCTTCTTCCGTGCTGAACCGCATGGACAGCTGGATATGCGGGTCAGCAAAACCGGTGACGGCTGCCACCGGAATTGTGAGTATCGAACCGACCCCTCCGAATGAGAGTCCGACCGAAATGCACTGCCGGGCTCTGTCGACGTTCAGATCCCAGAACTGATGTTGCAGCACGATCGTCATCTCATGCGGATACTGTGCGCGGAGGCGGGCCGGAATCTCCACACCAGGCCAGTCGGTACGGAAAGACAGATAGAAATGATGGCCGCCTGCAAGCCCTTCCCGGCTCACATGTTCGAGCGCACGCAGCATGACGTCACGATAGGCGTCTTCCATCCATGTCTCGTAGGGCAGCAAACTCTCAGGGAGCCCGCCGTCAAATCCACCATCGTCATGATCGTCGGCCATGGTAAAACCCCCGTTTTCTGCCTGTTCGGAGACCGGTTCCTCTTCCGGGACCGCAGCCTCCCCCGCCACATGGTCCGGGATGGATGCTGCAAAGCGACAACGAACGCAAGCGGCGCCCGATTGCATTATGTCACAGAAGGGTGATGTGGGGGAAATGAGGTGGGAGGGCTTCTGTTGCCCGGTGCCCTCCCGAACCGCGCTTATCGCTTATGCAGCGACAGCGAGCACCTCAGAGTTATCGTTGGCACTTGTGATTTAGCCCGATGACGGTGGTACAATGCCGGGCAAAAGGAACGGTTTTACCACGCGTGTCGAGCCTGTTTCGTCCCCATATCTTCTGACCGGAAAGCCCGGAGAGTTCTGGTGGAGACGCCGGGTACCGCCCCCGGGTCCACAACGCTTATTCTACGTTCCGTTTATCGCCATAGCCAGGAAACCGGAGTTTCCCCTGCACTGCGGAATATAGGGAGGCGGTGAGCCTGGCGCAAGCTCACTGAATCAGATGGTGATTTTCCCCGCCGGCAAGGCATGGTCCCATGACCCGTGTTATGGGGACCCTGTTCATTCAGATGCAAGGAGCCGCCATGAAGCGTCTGCCCCTTTCCGCCGTTGCGGCGGCGATACTCATGATCGGCGTGGGTCCGGCCGGGGGTCATCTCGTCCGGGCCGCTGCGGCAGAAAATGCTCCGGCGGGAGAAGCTGGTCCGGATGCCGCTGCGCAGGCCGCCCGGAAACTGCTCAATGACGTTGGTGCGGCGCGCTTTACGGCCGCCGGCTTCCGTCCGGGGACGGTCCGGCACATGGTCATGTTTCAGCTTCGGCCGGATGTCACCCCGGCTGAACGCCAGAGCGTCATCAGCGCGTTTCGCGATCTGGTCAGGCTGTCGAAACGTCCTGACGGCACACCGCTCATCCAGTCTCTGGATACCGGTGTTCAGGACAGTGGCGAAGGGGCGGATCTCGGTCTTGAGCTGGGTTTTCTTGTGACCTTCCGCTCGCAGGGCGACCGCAATTACTATGTCGGGCGTCCTGTCGTCATGGACCCGGCCTTCTTCGATCCGGCGCATGAACGTTATAAGCAGAAAATCGCGCCGTTTCTGAAGCAGGCCGTCGTATTTGATTTTCCGGCTGAGACGACCGTTCCGGAACACTGACCGGCGATCGCGGGGCGGGGTTCCGTGTTTCCGCCATGCCGGACGCGGGCTCTCCTGGCCGGGCTGTAATCACGCTTTGATCTTGACAGGCATCATCTGATAGACGCGGTGGCGGCCGGTGTGTGCTGTTGCGATATCGTCACGATCAGTCGCCCCGTTCCGCTTTTTGCCCGCATCTGACCGAAGGCCCCTATCCAGCCATGCCCCTGACAGACGCCCAGCGAGCCGAAATTGAGGCCCACGCGAGAGAGTCCGCTTCCACCCGACGCCCGACGGTCACCGCGCTTGAAGAAATGCTTTTCAGGGCGTTTCCGGTCCTGGACCATGGTTTTGTCCGCGTCGTGGACTATATGGGGGACGATTCCGCCGTGGTGCAGGCGGCCCGCGTTTCCTATGGACGGGGCACGCGGAAGGTGTCCGAGGATGCCGGGCTGATTCGTTATCTGATGCGGCATCGCCATTCGACGCCGTTTGAGATGTGCGAAATTAAATTCCACATCAAACTGCCGATTTTCATCGCACGTCAGTGGATCAGGCATCGCACGGCCAATGTGAACGAGTACTCGGCGCGTTATTCGATCCTCGACAGAGAGTTCTATCTCCCCTCCCCCGAACATATGGCCGTGCAGAGCGCCAGCAATCGTCAGGGGCGTGGCGAAATCCTTAATCCGGCTGCCGCGGAGGATGTGCTGAGGCTCCTGCGTGACGACGCGATCCGCTGTTACGATACCTATGAGTCGCTGCTCGACACGGATGCCGGACCGGGTCTGGCGCGTGAGCTGGCGCGCATGAATCTGACCCTGAACACCTATACCCAGTGGTACTGGAAGGTTGATCTGCATAATCTCATGCATTTCCTCTCCCTGCGGATCGATCCGCACGCGCAGTATGAGATCCGGGCTTATGCGGAAGTCATGCTCGATATTCTGCGCGCCTGGGTTCCCGTCACCGCAGCCGCTTTCACTGAATATCGCGTCGGCGCTGTGACGTTCTCCGCCTCCATGCTTTCCGTTCTTCGCAGGATGCTTGCGGGCGAGGCTGTAACGCAGGCGGAATCGGGGCTTTCACGCCGTGAGTGGGATGAATTTCAGGCGTCTCTGAATGGATGACCGGGAGCGGATTTTCGGCGCGTCCCGCAATGAACCACCGGGACCGCAGCCGCCCCGGCTGCCTGGCTTCACCCCGTTCGTGATTGTTGCCGCCCTTCTTGTTGTCATCTGGGCGGTTCTCGCATTCGTGCTGCCTGCGCCGGAACACATCACGCCGGCGTCCGCTGTGCTGCGGCAATCCGTCCAGGGCTGACCTTACGCATCTGCAACATCCTGCTTGACCATCCGGAACGGATGCTCCTAACGCAGGAAGCATGAATACGATCTCCCGCGCACCCCGCGCGCTCTGCCGGTCCGGCTTCAGATCTGTCTGTGGCGACGGCGTCCTCTCCTCCGCGCGACCGGTGCGGATTGCGTTAACCCTGGCTGCGACTCTCGCTCTTCCGCATATGGCGTTTGCGGCCAGCCCGTTCGCAACGGCCAGCACGCTCCCGTATCAGGCGCCCCGGTTCGATCTGATCCATGACGGCGACTATCAGCCGGCTTTCGAGCAGGGCATGGCGGAGCAGCGGGCGGAGGTCGAAACAATCGCGGCGGATGGCTCGCCTCCGACCTTTGAGAACACCATTGCGGCTCTGGAACGGTCCGGCCGTATGCTCGACCGCGTGAACAACACGTTCGGCTGTGTGTATGCTGCCAATACCAATCCTGTTCTCGACAAGGTCCAGGAAACCGAAGCGCCGAAACTCAGTGCGCACCAGGATGCGATCTTTCTTAACACACGGCTCTTCGCCCGCGTGAAAGCGCTTTATGATCAGCGCACGACACTGAATCTGAACAGCGAGCAGCTTCAGGTTCTCACCCTTTATTATCAGGCGTTCGTGCATGCGGGAGCTCAGCTTTCGGATGCGGACAAACAGAGACTGCGTGATCTGAACGGGAAGCTGGCGACGCTGGAGACATCGTTCCAGCAGAAACTGCTTGCCGGCACGAAGGCTGCTGCTTTCGTAACGAACAGCCGGGATGCGCTCGCGGGACTGGACGGTGCGCAGATTGCGAATGCTGAAAAATCCGCACTGGACCGGAAGCTGACCGGAAAGTGGCTTCTGGCGCTTCAGAACACGACGCAGCAGCCGGATCTTGCCTCTCTGACGGATCGCGACACACGTCACCGGCTTTTTGATCTGAGCTGGAATCGCAGCGAACAGGGCGATGCGAACGACACGCGCGACACCATCGCCACGATTGCGCAGCTCCGTGCGCAGAAAGCGGCTCTGTTCGGCTATTCGGACTATGCGTCCTATGTGCTGTACGATCAGATGGCCAAAACGCCGGCGACCGTGCATCAGTTTATCGCGCAGCTCGTTCCTGCGACCCTTGCGGAACAGAAACGGGAAATCGGCGATCTTCAGGCGACGATCAAAAAGAGCGGGCAGAATTTCACTCTTGCGCCCTGGGACTGGAATTTTTACGCGGAGAAAATTCGCCACGAGCGTTTCAATCTAGATGAGAATGCTGTCAGACCCTATTTCGAGCTGAACAGGGTTCTGCGCGACGGTGTCTTCTATGCGGCGAACCAGCTCTATGGCGTCACGTTCAGAGAGCGACACGACATTCCGGTATGGCAGCCGGATGTCATGGTCTTTGAGGTCTTCGATAAAGACGGCTCTTCGCTGGGGCTGGCTTATTTCGATTATTTCAAGCGCGACAACAAAAGCGGTGGCGCCTGGATGTCCAACCTGGTCGGACAGTCCACACTTCTCGGAACGAAACCGGTCATCTACAACGTCGCCAATCTGCCGAAACCGGCGAAGGGACAGCCCGCTCTGATCACATTCGAGGATGTGACCACGATGTTTCATGAATTTGGGCACGGGCTGCACGGGCTTTTCGCGAAGCAGACCTATCCCATGGTCTCCGGCACATCCGTCGCGCGTGACTTTGTCGAGTTTCCGTCCCAGTTCAATGAGCACTGGGCTCTCGACCCGAAAGTTCTTGCGCATTACGCGCGCAATGTCACAACCGGCGCGCCGATGCCTCCGGCTCTTATCGACAGCATCAAGCGCGCCGCGCGCTTCAATCAGGGCTACCGGCTGGGTGAAATCATTGCGGCGGCGGAACTCGATATGGACTGGCATACCCTGTCGGCCAGCGCGGCGAAGCAGGATGTGGACCGGTTTGAGTCCGATGCTCTTGCAAAAACGGGGCTGGACACAGGGAATATTCCGCCGCGCTATCGCTCAAGCTATTTTCTGCATATCTGGGCCAATGGCTATGCGTCCGGATATTACGCCTATCTCTGGACAGAGATGCTGGATGACGCGGCGTTTTCCTGGTTCCGCGCCCATAGTGGCCTGACCCGCGAAAACGGCCAGCGCTTCCGCGACATGATCCTGTCGCAGGGCCATACACAGGATTATGAGTCCATGTTTGAGGCTTTTTACGGAAAGGCGCCGGATATCACTCCGATGCTGAAAACGCGTGCGCTGATTCCGGGCGAAAACTGAAACAGCCGGGGGTGACCCGGTCTCGGGTCATCCCCGGCAGGTATCTGGCGTTTGTATTCTTTGCAGATACTGGCGCGTTGGTTTTCGGGGCTTTGCCCCGAACCCCACAAAGGGACGCGGTCCCTTTGATCCCGGTTTGTTAATTAAAAGGGGTGAAGGGGTCTGTAACCCCCTTCCGGATGCAGGGCAGAGCCCTGCTTTCTCCCCGGTTTGCAAAGTATTTCCCTTCGGACGACAGGGCCTCATTTCGGGAACGAGGTCTGTTTTCCGAAATCCGGTCAGGCGTTCAGATAAACGGTTTTCGTCTGGACGTAGGCCTCAAGTCCGTGCTGGCCGTCTTCGCCACCGAGACCACTTTCCTTGTAGCCGTGATGGAATCCCTGAGGCTCTTCGCCGCCGCCCCGGTTGACGTAAACCTCGCCAAATTCAAGTTCACGCGTCATCCGCATGATGCGACCGAGATCTTTCGTATAGAGATAGGCTGACAGTCCGTACCGGCAGTCATTGGCCTTTTCCAGAGCGTCGTCGAAGTCACGAACCCTGAGGAGGGAGAGCACCGGTCCGAATACCTCGTTATGCACGATGTCCATATCCTGCGTGACATGCGTGAGGAGGGTCGGAGCATAGAACACGCCGCTGTCGTAAGCCTTCCCGGTGAGGCGATGGCCGCCGAGTTCGATTTCGGCGCCCTGGGAGACAGCTTTTGCGACGATTTCGCTGACCTTTTCCAGTTCAGGCAGACTCACTTTCGGCCCGATATCGGTGTCCGGATGGGTCGGGTCGCCAACTTTCAGACTGGCGATCCGGTCACGAAGCTTCGCTGCGAACTCGTCATAGACAGCTTCATGCACATAGGTTCGCTCGTTGGATGTGCAGACCTGGCCGCAATTGGAGAACCGTGCGCTGACAGCCGCTTCGACTGCCTGATCGATGTCGGCGTCCTCCATGACGATGAATGGCGCCTTGCCGCCGAGTTCGAGCCTGACTTCCTTGAGATTTTCGGCCGCGGCCGCCATAATTTTTTTTCCGGCGGGGGTCGAGCCGGTCATTGTGATCAGCTTTACGTCTTTATGGGCGACCAGCGGCACGCCCACATCCGGGCCGTCTCCGGTGACGATGTTAATGACCCCGGCCGGGAATTCCGCTTCCTCCACCAGCTTCGCAAGTGCGAGGCTTGCAAGCGGAGTGAGTTCATGCGGCTTCAGGACAATGGTATTCCCGGCGGCGACGGCGGGAGCGATCTTGCGGGCGGAAAGCGCCAGTGGGAAATTCCAGGCTGCGATACCCGCTATGACACCATGCGGCACCCGGTCGATCAGGATTTTCTCATCGACCATGCTGCCGGGAATGATCTCTCCCTGTAAACGACGCGTATTTTCCGCGGCGAAGCGAAGCAGACCTGTGGCGAATTCGACCTCGGCCCGCGCTTCCTTCAGAGGTTTGCCCATCTCAGCCGTGATGATCGCTGCGAGACGCTCTTTATCACGTTCGATAAGCCGGTTGAGGGCGTAAAGATAATCCGCGCGTTCGGTTGCGGTTTTGCGCGCCCATGCGGGAAACGCGTTTTTCGCGGCGGCGACCGCCCGGTCGACGTCCCGCGCATTCCCTCTGGCGACGTCAGCAAGTTTCTCTCCGGTCGCCGGATTTTTCACCGGAAGCCAGGAACCGCCGTCCGGGAGCACCCATTCGCCATTGATAAACAGCTTATGTGTCTGTTCAGTCGACATGTTTTTCTTCCTGTCTGTAGCGGACAGGCGGAGTATCGAACCGGACAGGGATAATTAAAAGAAACGATAAATCGTCTGGCAGATCATATTTTGTGAATGGAGAGCGCCTTCGGTTCCCTGTGCCTTCAGTTCCATATGCTTTCAGTTTTCTGTCATTGACGCGACGAAGCGTGTGAGGGAGGGGCTGACGCCGTTGCGTCGCCACACGAAACAGACTGGCCCGGGTTCGAGATCCGCGGGAGACAGCACTTTTATACCGTTTCTGTTTTCTCTCAGCATACAGTGAGGAAAACAGGAAATTCCCAGACCGGCCTGCACGCAGGCGCGGATCACATCGTAAGATTCGATGGTCTGGACGACAGGATTCAGAACACCGCGTCTGGCCAGCCATGCCTCGAAATGGCGACGGTAAAAACAGTCGGTATTGAAAAGAAAGATGGTCGTTTTTTCCCAGTCTATATCATCGACTGTTGCAATATGGGGTGGCACGACCAGATGCAGCGCCTCGTCGAAGGCAAAACGGCTGTCGAGCAGGGAATGGACGATCGGGCCGTCGGTGAGAACCAGATCGAGCTCGCCGTCTATCAGCATCCGTTCCAGTGTATAGCTGGGACGGATGAACAGATTCAGTTCCATGCGCGGATGCGCTTTCAGAAAGGCGGCCACCCGGTCCGGAAGAAAACTTCTCATCGCGACGTCAAGCGCGCCGACGGCCAGCACCCCGGCGGGAACATCGGGTTCGAACATCTGCGACAGCCGGCGGGCACGTGTCACCACCTCCGCTGCCTCCCTGTAGAACAGGCGGCCGGCAGGTGTGACGACGAGACGACCTTTTTCGCGCTCGAAGAGCTGCTGCCCCAGAATCTGCTCGAGTTCCTTCAGGCGGGCGGTGATGTTGGAGGCCACACAGTTCATGCGCCGGGCGGCGGAGACCACCGACCCTTCCTCGATAATCGCGCAGAAGAACTGTAGCTGGGAAAGTCTGAGAGCGTCCAATGTATTCCCCCGTTTGTCTGTGCCCGCGACGTCAGATTTTCAGTCGTATCTGCCTTATGCCGCGCTGTCTTGCGCCGGTGCGGATTGCCTTCAGGACGCCGCTCCGGTCCCTGCCCTGCGTCGCATGTGGCCTGCGTCAGCGGACTGACTGTCACGCCGGATGAACTCCCCGGCTGGACGCTGCCCTCCGCCAGGCTTAATCAGGAGGCCTCTTAGTGCCGTACGCAGAACACCGAAAGGAATCCTCGTGAAAGTCATCGTCCTCGGTGCCGGTGTTATTGGTGTCACAACCGCATGGTATCTCGCGAAACTCGGCCACGAGGTTGAAGTCGTCGATCGCCAGCCCGCCGCCGGTCTTGAGACGTCCTTCGCCAATGCCGGACAGGTCTCGCCTGGTTATTCCACGCCCTGGGCCGCTCCCGGACTGCCATTCAAGGCGCTGAAATGGATGCTCGGCAGACACAGCCCTCTGGTCATCCGGCCGAAAGCGCTCGACATGGCGATGCTTCGCTGGATCGGCGGCCTGCTGATGAACTGCAACGAGCATGATTACGACATCAACAAATCCCGCATGCTCCGGATCGCCGAATACAGCCGCGATTGTCTGACCGCCCTGCGCGATGAGACCGGCATTACCTATGATGACCGTCAGAAGGGTCTGATCCAGCTTTTCCGCACCGACGCCCAGGTTGAACATGCCGGCGAGGATATGCGCCTGCTCAGCGATAGTGGCGTGCCGCATGAACTCTTCACCGTGGACCAGATTCTCGAACGTGAGCCTGGTCTCAAAGGCGCCCGCGCCCTGCTCAAAGGTGGTCTTTATCTTCCCGGCGATGAGTCCGGGGACGCCCATATGTTCACGCAGCGTCTCGCTCAGATGACCGAAGAGCTTGGTGTCACTTTCCGCTACGAGACCACCATCGAGGCCCTGGATGCTTCCGCTGACAGCATCTATGGCGTCCGCACCAGCGCAGGCCGCCTGACTGCCGATGCTTATGTCATGGCCATGGGCAGCTATTCCCCGGCGCTCCTCCGTCCGCTTGGCATCCGTCTTCCGGTCTATCCGGTCAAAGGTTATTCGCTCACCCTGCCGCTGACTGATGAGTCCCGTGCGCCGGTCTCCACTGTCAACGATGAAACCTACAAAGTCGCCATCACCCGTCTGGGTGACCGCATCCGCATCGGGGGCACCGCCGAACTGACCGGGTTCGATCTCCGTCTTCGTCCGGACCGGCGCGAGACTCTTGAACTGTCTTTTTCGGAACTTTATGGCGGCGGCGATCTGTCCCAGGCCGTGTACTGGACGGGGCTGCGCCCCAATACGCCGGACGGAACGCCCATCGTCGGTCCGTCAAAGAAGTTCGCCAATCTGTGGCTCAACACGGGTCATGGCACTCTCGGCTGGACTATGGCCGCCGGATCCGGCCGGATTCTTGCCGACCAGATTCATGGCCGGAAACCGAATATCCCGGTGCTGGATCTTTCCGTGGACCGCTATGCCCGCGCGTTTGGCTGATTGCAGGGCTCTGCCTTTTACTTTCGATTATTTAACAGATCGGGATCAAAGGGACTGCGTCCCTTTGTGGGGTTCGGGGCAAAGCCCCGAAAAACAGCTCCACCTGCGTCTGCACAGCAGGCAACCGACTTAATTCAATTGGGTACAGGGACTGTGATTCCTGCCGGGGTCCGGAACAGAGCCCGGATATATTCCCCCGGCAGGGATTTCAGCGATCCGTCAGCCGGAACTCGATCCGGCGGTTCCGGGCATAATCGGCCACCGATGTTCCGCTGGTCAGCGGCTGATAATCCGCGAAACCCGTCGCCGCGAGATGTTTCGGGTCCACCCCTTCCGCAATCAGCAGCTTCACCACCGTGATCGCACGCGCCGAGGACAGTTCCCAGTTGCTTGGAAATGCCGTGTGGATCGGCTGCTTGTCGGCATGTCCGTCCACTCGCAGAATCCATGGCACATCCGCCGGTATCTGTGCTGAGACCTGCCGGAAGGTCTTCGCCAGCGTGCGGATTTCGGTCACGCCCTGCGGTGTCAGATCGGCACTGCCCACCGGAAACAGCACCTCGCTCTGAAAGACGAACCGGTCGCCGACAATCTGAACGCCCTTCTGGTCCTTCAGCACGTCACGCAGCCGGCCAAAGAACTCCGAACGATACCGTTTGAGCTGCTCGACCTTGTCCGCCAGAGCGATGTTCAGCCGGTTGCCCAGATCGGCGATCTTCGCGTCCCGGTCCATCACATCCTTTTTCGACACATCCAGCGCCTGCGCAACCGCCGTCAGCTGCGCGTTCAGCGCCGAAAGCTGATCGTTCAGGGCCAGCACTTTCTGCTCGGCCGTCTGATCCAGCTCGTTCGCGTGCTGCGCTGCCGCCTGGGCCTGGGCGAGCTGATCGCCCAGCGCCGCCGCAGCCGCGGTGTCCTTGTCGTGCTGTGCGGTCAGAACAGCCAGATTACCGCGCAGATCCTTCGTCAGCCCGCGCTCCAGCGCCAGCATGCGCGTCAGTTCCGCTGTCTGCACCTGCAACCTGTCGAGCACCTGCTCGCGCCGGTTCAGCGCTACTGACAGGAAGGCCTGCCCGAGCACGAACACCAGCAGCACAAAGATCACCACCATCAGGAGGGTGGAGAGCGCATCCACATAGCCTGGCCAGGCATTCAGCCCGGCATGGCTGGTCCGTCCGCGACGTCCGGGGCGCATACCGGCCCCCTCAGCGTGGATTCTGCTCGTTCGCCGCGGCAACCGTCCGGGCGACGAGACGAAGATCACTGCGGAGGTCGGCCAGACTCTGCTGCCGTCCGCGCTCACCCTCGGAGATCAGCTGGCTCAGCAATGCTTCGATGTTGCGCAGATGGGTCTGGGTCTGGCGAGATTCCTCGCTCTCCTGTCCGCCGGTCAGCGTTCCGAGATGCGAGCTCAGCCGGGTCAGGACCTGGGTCTGCTGCGCCCGCTGTTCCTCGCTGGCGCGCAGCACCGTCTGCAATGTCTCCAGATTTTCCGCTGTCTGCTCAAGCAGCGCCTGGACATAGGCCGGGATGTTGCCGTCGCCCTCGGTGTTTCCCATCGTCGAGGAGAACCGGGTCAGGCTCGCCAGCCACTCTTCCAGATCGTTGAAAAACCGGTTCTGCGCCTGACCGGCCGTGAGATCCAGAAAGCCGAGGATCAGCGCGCTGGCCAGACCGAACAGGGAGCCGGAAAATGCCGTGCCCATGCCGTGCAGGGGTTTCGCCAGGCCGGCCTTGAGCTGGTCGAACATCACGGCGATGTCGCCGCTGCCGACCGTCATGCCGGCGATTACGTCGGCGATCGCGCCGACCGTCAGCAGAAGCCCGTAGAACGTGCCCAGAAGACCCAGGAAGATCAGCAGGCTGGTCAGATAGCGCGAGACCTCGCGTCCTTCCTCCAGCCGCCCGGAGAGGCTGTCCAGAAGCGACTGCATTGCCGGCGTGGACAATGCGATCCGGTTGCGCCCGGACTGCGCCGCCATTGCGGTCGCCACTGCGGTGAGCATCTTCGGCGGCTCAGGCTGGGCCAGCGTTCCGCGATTCTGACGCACTGTCTCCGCCCATTTCACCTCGGGCAGGAGCCGCAGCACCAGGCGGATATTCCATGCGATGCCGATGGCCAGAATGACCAGAATCAGCCCGTCGAGAGCCGGATTGTTGAAGAAAGCTGCGATCAGCGGCTTCCAGAGCAGAACGCCGACAACGGCGACGCATCCGAGGAACGCGACCATCCGCAGGAGATAGATCGTGGGTTTTGTCATCGAATGCCTTGGGGCAGGAGAATCAGGAAACCGTTACGGTACCGCGTCTGAACGCCTGATGTCCACTCGGTCCGCGGGAGTAACAAGGTCGGTCTTTGTCGAGGAGCCGATCACCCGCACGTAAATCCGGGTCGACGGAATACCTGCGTTCATCAGAACCGCCCGGACCGCCAGCCCGCGGCTCAGCGACATCCGGCGCGGCCGGGACGGATCGTTCGTCGCGTCGCCTGACGTTGCATCCACCATCGCCCGTGTTTCGGGACGCTCTTTCAGCGACTGCGCGACCGCCAGAATGGCCGCCCGTGTCTCTGTGGTCAGCTGTGCGGAGTCCGGTGCGAACGTAATCCGTATGCCACCGGGAATCGGGATGGCCGCGCCGGTGGCGTCCTTTTCAGCCGGCGGATCGGGCGGCATCGGGAACGGATGCAGTTCGACCGGTATCGGGGGGGGCGTCAGCACAGGTATGGGTGGGGGAGCTGCCGGAATCGTTGGTGACGGAGGCGGTTTCCCGGAATGTGTGGTGGTCGTGCCGGAGGCGGCTGTCCCGCCCGAAGGTCCGGCTGTACCCTGAACCGCCGGCGCTGTTGCTGTCCCGGTGTCCGCCGGTTTCGCCGCTTCGTGAGACGTGCGGGAGGACGTCTTCTCATGGCTGTGCGGGCGCCCGGCTCCCGTCTTCGCGCTCTTATCCGGCGGCGCAGTTTTCTTCACGGGAGAGATCGAGTCGAGCGCGCTGGTGTCCGTTGTCACCTGCGCGGCGGCGGGCGTCAGAGACAGTGCTGCGCACGCAGATGCGACACCGGAGAGGCATGTGATCAGCCGTATCCGGCGGGAAAAAGCGCTTGGCAGGAAAGAGACGGACAACAGGGACATAGGTGCGGACTCTACGGCAGATTAAGGCTGCTGCAAAAACGTCCGCCCGGTTGTCTGAAACAACCTGTCAGCGGCCGTTCAAAATCGTGCCCGGCAGCTATGGCCTGGCGTAACCGGGAAAGGGTCAGGCCTTCGCCGTCAGGCTGTCCGCGATGATGCCGCGCAGCTTCCCGTGCAGATGCGCGTTGCCGGCGACGATCATCACGTCGTCCGGCAGATCGTTCAGATCGCTGCCGTCCGGCGCCGTGCAGTAACCGCCCGCCTCACGAACGATCAGCGCCCCGGCGGCACAGTCCCACGGACGGATGCCCAGTTCCCAGTAGCCTTCGAAGCGGCCCGCCGCGACCCAGGCGAGATCGAGCGCCGCGGCGCCGAAGCGACGGATACCCGCCACCTGCGGCATCAGCGTGCCCATCGCGCGGGCAAACGGCATCCGAAGACGCGCCGGGACCTTTGCAAACGGGATGCCCGTCGCAAATAGTGATTCCAGCATTTCACGCCGTGCGGAAACGCGGATACGCCGGTCGTTCAGGAATGCGCCGACGCCCTTCTCGGCCCAGAACATCTCATTCGCCGCCGGGTTGTAGACCAGCCCGGCCACGATTTCGACGGAGCCGTCCTGGTTACGACGCTGAAGGCCGATCGAAATCGCCCAGTGCGGCAGGCCGTGGAGAAAGTTCGTCGTGCCGTCGAGCGGGTCGACCACCCAGCGCCAGTCCCAGTTATCGCCGCCACTTTCACCGGACTCCTCCATGAGAAAGGCGTAACCTGGCCGTGCCCGTTCCAGTTCCTCGCGGATGGTCCGCTCGGCCCGGAGATCCGCCTGGGAGACGAAGTCACCCGGCCCTTTGATGCTGACCTGCAGCTGCTCGACTTCGTTGAAATCGCGCAGAAGGCGTCGCGCGGCCTTTTCGGCTGCGTTCTGCATCACGGTCATCACGGCGGAAAGACGCATAGCCACGGTGTTTTGTCCTGCGAAAGGTCTGGGAGGTCAGGAACCGTCAGACCCTTCAGAGCCTGACGGCGGAAGCATGCAGCCCGTCCGGATCAGGACTTCGCGCGCTCGACATAGCTGGCGTCATCGGTGCGGACGACGACGCTCTCGCCGGCCTCGATGAACGGCGGCACCATTGTCTTGACCCCGTTGGAAAGGATTGCCGGCTTGTAGGAGGAACTCGCCGTCTGTCCCTTCACTACCGGATCGGCCTCGACGATTTCCAGCGTGACATGCGGCGGCAGCGTCACGGCGACCGGGTCGCCTTCCACGAGGTTCACGTTCAGGACCATGTTGTCCTGCAGGAACGGCGCCTGGTCACCCAGCAGATCCACGGGGATCATGAACTGCTCGAAGGTCTCCGGGTCCATCAGAACCAGCGTGTCGCCGTCGGAATAGGAATAGTTGTATTCCTTGTCTTCGGTGATCAGCCGCTCGACGGTGTCGGCCGTGCGCCACCGCTCGTTCGTCTTGTTGCCGGTCTTCAGGTCGCGCATCTCGACCTGGATGAACGCACCACCCTTTCCCGGGGTGATGATCTGCTGCTTGAGGACCGTCCAGCGACGGCCATCATGTTCGATGACCTGTCCGGCGCGGATCAGGTTCGCCTGTTGTTTCATAATGTGTCCCTGGAAGAGGAATGGCGGGGATCAGAGGCGGGCTTCTACCGCCGGGAGGCGCGAAGAGCAAGGCTGACGGGTTTTCAGCCGCGTGGAAGCCGGGCCGGAACAGGCGGCAATATGCCGGGGGATCGGGCTGAAATCCGGCAGGGACTGTCAGACGAAGGCTTACGGTGTGTGACGGCTTCCGCGCCACCATCCGCCACACAAAATGGTTTGCAAAGGTCCGCGACCCCTCCCGGGTCCGGGCAGAGCCCGGCTAGACCTGCCTCTGAAGTCTGTGGCGAAGGGGGTGGCAGCCGCATTATGCCGATCCACCCTTTGGCGCGGGCGTTTCCTTATGATAAGTCCGCGCCTGTTTCACCGGCCTCTTCAGACGATATGGCCACCCCTGGCCCGGAACAGGCCTCCGGAGTGTATGATGACCGCGGACCGCAATTCAGATCTGGCCCTGCGCGAAGCTGACGAGACAGCCGCGTCTCCTGCCATGAGCGGAGCCCCGTCGCGTCCTCATCATGCTAGTGTACAGCCTCTTGTTCTGGCCCTTCCGAAAGGCCGCATTCTGAAGGGCGCGGCGCCCCTGCTGGCCCGCGCCGGGATCGTTCCCGATGCCGACTGTCTGGAGGAGAGCAGCAGGAGGCTGCGGTTTGGAACCAACGATCCGATGCTGGATGTCGTTCGCGTCCGTTCCTTCGATGTCGCTACTTTTGTCGCTCAGGGCGGCGCTCAGCTTGGCATCTGCGGTGCCGACGTGCTGATGGAGTTCGACTATCCCGAGCTTTATGCGCCGCTCGATCTGGGTATTGGCGGCTGCCGCGTGTCGGTCGCGCGGCCGGTGGCCGATGACCCGGAAGAGGACTGGCTGCGCTATTCCGAACTTCGTATCGCGACCAAATACCCGTCCATCACCCGGCGGCATTTCGCGGCGCGCGGCATCAACGCCGACATCGTCCATCTGCATGGCGCCATGGAACTGGCGCCGATGCTTGGCCTGTCGCGTCTCATTGTCGACCTTGTCGATACCGGTTCGACCCTGCGCGCCAATGGTCTGCGTGAGGTCGAAACCATCGCGCATATCACGAGTCGCCTCGTGGTGAACCGTACCGCGCTGAAAACCCGGCCCGAGGCCGTCACAGGGTTCATCGCCCGCTTCCGTGCCGCTCTTGCGGGATGAAGACCGGAAGCTCCGTGCTTCTGATTCGTGAGTGAGAAGAAAGTCATGAAACGTCTCGATACCCGTTCGGCAGATTTCGAAGCCGGGTTTGCCTCCCTTCTCGACACCCGCGAGACCGAAAGCGGCCGGGTCGATGCGCCTGTTACGGCTATTCTTGCCGCTGTGCGTGAAAAGGGCGACGAGGCCGTCTGCGACTACACCAGCCGCTTCGACCGCCTTGATCTGACGCCGGAAACGATGCGGATCACGCCTGATGAAATCTCCGCCGCCGTGGAGCAGGTGCCCGCCGGCCAGCTTGCCGCGCTGGACGTCGCCGCCACCCGGATTGAGCGCTTCCACCGTGCCCAGCTTCCTGATGATATGCGCTTCACCGACGAGGAAGGGCTCACCCTCGGGCAGCGCTGGACCCCGCTTGATGCTGTCGGCCTTTATGTGCCTGGCGGAAAGGCCGCGTATCCGTCATCGGTTCTGATGAATGCCCTGCCGGCCCGTGTTGCCGGTGTTTCCCGCCTCGCCATGTGTGTTCCCACCCCTGGCGGCGTGCTGAACCCGCTCGTGCTGGCGGCGGCGAAGCGTGCCGGGGTTGACGAGATTTACCGGATCGGCGGGGCGCAGGCGGTCGGAGCCATGGCGTTCGGCACGCAGACCATCGCGCCTGTTGACCGCATTGTCGGTCCGGGCAACGCCTGGGTCGCGGAAGCCAAGCGGCAGGTTTTCGGGCGGGTTGGCATCGACAGTATCGCCGGTCCGTCGGAAGTCGTCGTGGTAGCCGATGCGAAGAACGATCCGCGCCTGGTGGCGCTGGATCTTCTTGCCCAGGCGGAACATGACGAACTCGCCCAGTCGATTCTGATTACCGATGACAACGCGTTTAACGAGCGGGTTGCTGAGGCTGTCGAAAATGAGCTGAAAACGCTTTCCAGAGCGGAGATCGCCCGTGCCAGCTGGCGCGATTTCGGCGCGGTTATCACGGTATCCACGTGGTCCGAAGCGGCCGGTCTCATCAACCGGATCGCGCCCGAGCATCTTGAAATCATGCTTGACGAGCCTGAATCCCTGTTTGCGCAGGTCCGGCACGCCGGCGCGGCTTTTCTCGGGCGCTTCTGTCCGGAGGCGGTCGGAGATTATGTCGGCGGCCCTAATCATGTCCTGCCGACTTCGCGCACAGCGCGGTTCGCCTCCGGTCTTTCGGTTTACGATTTTCTCAAGCGCACAACCTTCATCGAAGGTGACCGGAGAGCCCTGGAGCGCGTTGGTCCTGCCGGTGTGACTCTGGCGAACGCGGAGGGGCTGGAAGCTCATGCTCTCAGTATCTCGGTGCGACTCGCCTCCGGTCACAATTCTGAGTAAAAGCGGCGTTTACGGCTTAAACCTTGACCGGAACGCTGCCCGGTCTGCATAACGCCGCAGTATTTGCCCCCGTCAATCACATGGATGATGCACAGAATGGATAAAGCTTACCATGTCTAAGGAAGACATGATCGAATTCAGCGGGACCGTCACGGAACTGCTGCCCAACGCCATGTTTCGCGTCAAACTTGACAACGAGCACATGATTCTCGCCCACACGAGCGGGAAAATGCGCAAGAACCGCATCCGCGTTCTCGCCGGAGACCGGGTCAGCGTTGAAATGACGCCGTATGACCTGTCCAAAGGCCGCATCACCTTCCGGTTCAAGTAAGCCGCGTGCCGCGAACGGAAAAAGTCCCGGCGTGTGATCCGGGCGCGGGTTCCGTTGCGCGTCCGGCTCTTGTGCTGGCATCGGCATCGCCCCGCCGGCTGGATCTGCTCCGGCAGATTGGCCTGATCCCGGACCGGATCGATGTTCCGGACATCGACGAAACGCCCGGCCAGCATGAACTTCCGCGTCCTTACGCCGAGCGTCTGGCCCGCGAAAAGGCCCGGATCGTGGCCGAACGCACCCGTGATCCCGCTCTCATCATTGCCGCCGATACTGTGGTCAGTCTCGGACGCCGTATCCTCCCGAAAGCGGAAGACCGCGACACAGCCCGGAACTGCCTGCGTCATCTGTCTGGCCGTCGCCATACTGTCATCACCGCTGTGGCGGTGCAGCCGGGTCCCGACTGGCCGGATGGCCGGGCCGGGTTGCGGGTTGTGGAAACCGCTGTCGCTTTCTCGCGTCTGACCGACCGCCAGATCGAAGCGCTGCTCGACGCCGGAGACTGGCAGGGCAAGGCTGGCGGCTATGCTTTGCAGGGTCATGCCGCTTCCTGCATCCGCTTCGTCTCCGGAAGTGCTTCCGCCGTTATCGGTCTTCCGCTTTTTGAGACAGCGCAGCTTCTCCGGGGCCAGAAGGGCGAATGGCTTCCGTGAAAGCTGCGCTTCGCATCGCCTGTTCACCGGGTGAAGCGCGAATTGCAGTTCTGGCAGACGGGGTGCTCCAGGACTTTGCCATCTGGACACCGGGCCATCGTGACGGGGTGGGTGATCTTTATCGCGGACGGATTACCAGCCGCGTTCCCGCTATGGGCGGCGCCTTCGTCACGCTTGGCGGGGAAGCCGACGGTTTTCTCTCCGACCGCGATGGTGCTGCCGGCTTAAACGAGGGTGCGACTGTTGTTGTCCGCGTTACGCGCGCCGCCATGGCCGGAAAAGGTCCCCGGTTGCGCGTGGAGCAGGATCTGGCGTCAGCAGAAGGCGATCCGGCGCTTCTGAAGCCGGGGCCGTCGCCGGTCGAGGAGCTGGCCGCACGCTGGCAGGGACCGATTCTGGTTGACCATCCCGGTTTCGCGGCGCGGATTCCGCCGGGTCTGCGCAACCGCGTCGAGCGCGTTCCCTGTGCCTGGGACGACGAGATCTGTGACGCCGTGGCGGCTCTGAGCAGTCCCGAAATCGCGCTGCCCGGTGGTATGCGCGCCACGATCACCCCTACCCCGGCGCTGGTGGCGATCGACATGGACAGCGGCGCGTCCTCAGGCTCTTTCCAGATGAAACAGACGGCTCAGTTCGCGGCAAACAGGGCCGCGCTTCCTGAGTTGTTCCGGCAGATCCGTCTCCGGAATCTCTCCGGCGCCATCCTGATTGATCCGGCGGGGCTGAATATGCGCAAGCGGCAGGCGCTCCGTGAGCCGGTTGAGGACGCATTGCGTTCTGATCCGCTTCATCCGCGTTGCGCCGGCATTACGGCTCTCGGGCTGGTGGAGATCGTGCGGGCCCGTATGCGTCCTCCTCTCCATGAGGTCATGGGCGCCGCGCATGGACAGGCCATGCAGGCTCTCCGCTGTCTGAGCAGCAGAGAAATGGCGCGGCGCGGCGGTCGTCCTCATATCGTGCGAATAGGTCTCGGTGTGTTCAGGGCCCTTGAAGACGATTCTCTGGCACGCGAGGATGCCGTTTCCTGGTGTGGTTATCCGCCGGATATCCGCGCCGACCCATCCCTGCCATTTCTGTCGTGGGTGATCGATGATGAGTAAGAAACAGGTCTGTCCGATCTGCGGCAAGCCCACAGTGGCTGAATTCCGCCCCTTCTGTTCCCGGCGCTGCGCGGATATCGACCTCGGCCGCTGGTTCTCGGAAGACTACCGCGTACCTGGTCCTGCCATTGATGAGGCTGACGAGACCCGCTCAGGCGAAGAATAAGCGAAGCCGGTCTTGATCTTGTATCAGGACCGGGTTAAACGCTCGCCATCGCGCGACGGTTCAGGCTGTCCGCCCGGTGCCCAAGTAGCTCAGTTGGTAGAGCATGCGACTGAAAATCGCAGTGTCGGTGGTTCGATTCCGCCCTTGGGCACCACTTTTTTCCTTTGAAATAAATACAGAAAAATCTTTGCTGTTCTGACGCGCGGATCATGTTGCCGGCCTCATCTGTGAGCTGGATTCTGCTGCCGCGCTGTAAGCTGACTTTATTCAGCCGGGAAGAAAAACTCCTGATACGATTACATTCGTCTGCGGGAGTGTCAGGCAATACGAAACTGCGGGTCCTGAATGACCAAACCCCGAATTGAGCTTGACGTTACAATGCTCACGGAACACTCCGGGCTCTGGTTATCCGGGAGAGAAAAAAATGAAACGGCGATTTTATCTTCATTGTCTTGTGCCAGGGCTTTTTCTGCTTGCCTGCGTCGTTGACGGAACCGCACCTGGATATGCACAGACCGTCATTGATGGCAGCGGCCGTGGGAAAGCGGCGCAGGCTGCTATCCAGGCTGTCGCGAAGCACTTTCAGGCTCCGCAGGATGTGCACTTCCGGAAAATCCGGTCGGTAGGAAAGAACACAGTCTGCGGTGATGTGAAGGGTGACGGTGCAGCCGGTTTCTCGGAATTCGGGGTCTCGGCGGACGAAAATCCGGTAATTTTCGATAACCGCCCCATCCCCGCGGCTCTTGATTTCAAAGAGGTCAATGGCTGGCTTAACCAGAGTGTGGCGCTTGAAGACCTTGAAGAGATGGGCTGCGTGCCGAAAGGCAGTTATGCGCGGTATCGTGATCATCTGAATAAGGTGATGGAGACCCGCAAGGATACGACCACGACACACTGACAACAGTTTCACGAAAAATCTGTCTTCGCGCTGCGGCAACAGAGAAAATTAATATTTTGCTGCCCCATGCGAATGCTGCATGTTTTCCTGTATGACAGCATCTTCCCCGTTTCCGCAGCGACAATACTCCCCCCTGATTGCCTTTGTCCTGGCCATGGCCGGGTTTATGCAGAATCTTGACGGGGCGATCATCAACACCTCCCTGCCGCAGATGGCGCGTTCTTTTGGCGTAACGGCGCTGGACCTCTCCATGGGGATCACGGCGTATATGCTGGCCTCGGCGGCGATGTCGCCTCTCGCCTCATGGCTGGCGATAAAAGCTGGTGAGCGGCGGCTGATGGTTGTGGCGATGCTGGTGTTTACAGCGTCTTCGGTGTGGTGCGGGCTTGCGCATGGGCTGACGGAATTTGTGCTGGCCCGGATCGGGCAGGGTCTGGCCGGAGCGGTGATGGGACCCGTCGGGATGGCGATCATGCTGCGGCACACCCCGAAATCCGAACTGATGCGGGCGCAGTCGGTCACGGTCTGGCCGGCGTTGTCGGCACCGATTATCGGGCCGGTTCTTGGAGGCTGGCTGACGCAGACCGTGGGCTGGGAGTGGAATTTCTGGCTCAATCTTCCTGTAGGGCTGATTGCGGCATTTGCCATCTGGCGGATTGTGCCGGCGACGCCGCCGGAACAGGCGCCGCCGCTCGACTGGAAAGGGCTTGTGCTGTGTGCGGTGGCGCTGACCTGTCTGCTGGCCGGGTTTCAGCGTTCGGCCGAGGCAGGAAATGAACGTATTCTGGCGCTGGGCCTCATGGCGATCGGGGCGGTGGTGGGGGTGTCCGCGGTGCGGCATCTGAGGGGACATGAAACCCCGATTCTGTCACTGGAGCCGCTGAAGCGTCCGAGCCTGCGTTATGCGACGCTGTATCCCGGGATGGTGTTTCGCTGTCTGTTTTCGTCAGCGCCCTTTCTGCTGCCATTGCTGTTTCAGGTCGGATTCGGATTATCGCCTTCCGTCGCCGGGACGTGGATGCTGGGATATTTCTGCGCGAATCTGGGACTGAAACCATTTACGTCGGCCATTCTGCGGCGGTTCGGCTTTCGCAATGTGCTGTTTTTCAATGGCTTCCTTGTGACGATCTCTTTGCTGATCTGCGTGTTTCTCAGCCCGCATGAATCGGCATTCCTGCTTATCTTGACGCTTGCTTTCGCCGGGGCTTCACGATCGATGGAACTCACGGCACTTTCGACCGTGGCGTTTGCGGATGTATCACAGGATGAGCGGCGGGCAGCGGCGGGGGTGTCTTCGATCCTGCAGCAGGCAGCCAGTGCCGCTGGCGTTCCGGTGATGGCCTTCTGTCTGTCGGTGGCGCAGTCAGTCTGCGGACACGCTCAGCTGGGGCTGCCGGAACTGCATATGGCGTTTCTGGCAAGCGCGGCCCTGGCGCTTGCCGGCACTGCCGGATTTGCGCGAATGCCGAAGAGTCTGGGAGATGAAGTAAGCGGGAGAGTATGAGATAATTCTATTCACCGTACAGACAAAAGAAATATCTCTTTTACTCAGATCCTGTGAAGAAATAACGCATTGTCCGCCGGGACAGCTGGCCCCACGGAAAATAAAAACACCACAGATTTACAGAAAAATCTGTGGTGCAGCAGAGGTTTTCAGCGAAATCGCAAAAACCTCATCGCGGGGGAACCCCCGAATGCAGGCAGCCATCAAAGGCGGGACTCCCGCACAGTACATTTTTTGCTGTAGCCCGGGTTAGCCAGGCAATTCTGGTCATAGACCTGACGGTCTGAGTAGCAGGGTCAACCATAGGAACCTCCATACTCCGGACTGACATTAAGGGCGGCTCTCCAGGAGATTTTACGAGATGTTATCTCTCCGCCCTGACCTGATGCTACACAGATTTCAGAGACGAATGGAAGATGTTTTTTTGATAACGGCACTCCGGTGTGGTCTGGCCGTTTGTGTCACGGGGTTCGGAGGAGTCCGAAGGTAATGGGAGCTGCGTTTCAGGCTTCCTTCACGATATAATATGGGCCGTTGCACTGTGTTTTTTGACACGCACCCGACGCTACAGATGCCGAAGGAAACGATAACAGTCTCAGAGACTGTATCAAAAGCTTCAGAGGGATAAAAATTTTATAACAAACTGATGATGCTGTGTTTTTTGAGTTCGAATCATCTGTTTATTGCAGCCATGCTCAGAGAGCAGTTCACGATAAGATTTGATAAAAATGGCAAGAGTTTTTTGTGCTGATTTTTTTTCAAAAAGACTACGTCTTCTGAAGCTTTTTGAAAAAGCTTCACCAAAAACTTCTTTATAGTTAACCGGAAGGGTCACGGGCGGTATTTTGAATCATACTCTTAAACTTTCCTTATTTTGAAATAATATATCGAATATTATCGCTCAGGATTATAAGCTGAAAGGTTTTCCATCCTGTCCTGCGGGTCCAGGATTTTTTATCGTGTGGTGACCATCACGAATGATGCCAGTCGTATAAATTGGAAAGTTTCCATTATACTATCGACAGAAAACTAAAGACATAAAATTTGCCGTCTAATAGATGGAATATGTGATGCACAGATTTCGGGGCGATGATGCAGAACAGTATAACTCGGGCGAGGTTTTCCGGCGATACACATGACGGCCAAAAGAACAGAATATCACTGATAATTCCGAACAACTTTTCGTATTGTTATTTGATTTTTCAAGAAAAAAATCTCATTTCGTGTTGCCGCGCTCCCCAGACTTCGAACCTGTCAGATGTGATGGATTTCTGAGATCTGATTGCTGAGTCAGTATTGTCTCTCGATAACTCTGGGTACATTTACCTGGCAGTGTTCGCAGCAGATATATCATCCGGTAAGTCGTACAAAAAATCCTTGCCGGAAATCGTTTCAGAGAACAGAGTCGGATATACCAGTCTTCTTCGGTGTTTTTCGAAATCTGCATTATAATCTGTCATTATTTTTTGGAACTCCTTTTTCTAAAACAGGATTTTTCTGATTTCATATTGTAAAAAACACGATAACCGGCTTTCAGGAAATACGCTCGATGACTGCGGCAATACCCTGCCCTACCCCGATGCACATGGTGACCAGAGCCCTGCGCCCGCCTGTTACTTCCAGTCCATTCACTGCTGTCAGCGCCAGACGCGCTCCGGACATCCCCAGCGGGTGTCCGAGAGCAATCGCACCGCCGTGGGGATTCACCCGCACACAATCATCTTTCAGGCCAAGTTTACGCAGAACTGCCAGAGACTGACTGGCAAAGGCTTCGTTCAGTTCAATCAGATCCATATCGTCCAGCGTCAGACCTGTCCTGTCGAGCAGACGTTCCACTGCCAGCACCGGGCCTGTACCCATGACCGATGGTTCGACACCTGCGGCCGCCACAGCGACCACCCGGGCCCGGGGGACAAGGCCATGCCGCCTGATGCCGTCTTCGCTTGCCATGAGGAGGGCCGCGGCACCGTCATTAACGCCTGACGCGTTTCCGGCTGTCACGGTTCCGCCCTGCCTGCGAAAAGGCGCTTTCAGACGGGAGAGGTCTTCGAATGTTGTCTCCGGCCGTGGATGTTCGTCCACACGCACTTCCGTTTCACTCTTCCGGGTTCGCACTATGATGGGTGTGATCTCCCTGACGAAGTATCCTTCTGCCTGGGCTCTGGCAGCTTTCTGCTGTGACATCAGCGCAAAACGGTCCTGATCTTCGCGGGAAATCTGAAAACATTTGGCTACATTTTCACCGGTTCCAGGCTGCGAAAATATGATTTTATTTTTCTTCGGAAGCTGTCGGCAGTGGTGTCCGGAGCAGGGTCATCAGTTCCTTCACTCCATCCTTATAGGTACCAAGACGCATATTCTCATTTGCGGCGTGCTGATTATCATCCGCGTTCACCAGAGGCAGCAATATGATCGGCGCTTTTATTTCCTCCCGAAACGGTCCGCTGGGGACCGAACCGCCCATAATCGGAATAATCACTGCGTTTTTACCCAGTGCGCCCGTGACCCAATGTCCGACCGGAGAGTCAGGCCGCGTGAACAGCACATCCGGTGACCCATGCACCTCAAGCGAGGCCAGGAGTGGCCAGGTCATCCGTTCTTCCTCAGTGGGTTTGTCTTTTACGAGATGAAAACCAGCCTTTGTAACGGCACCCTTCACAAGACTGATTTCACGGTCAAAATCGATACCGGGCACGGTTCGGATATCGAAACTGGCGACTGCCGTTGCCGGAATGATTGTCGCGTTCATCTGTCCCATAGTGCCGGCCGCAAGGCCGGTGATATTCAGCGTCGGCTCAGACATGGCGTTCCGATAACTGATATCCGCCTGGTCTGTTCCGGAAACTCCCCAGTGTTTTTTGAGGCTTTTTTCGTCATCGGGAACGTGGAGGGACCGGGCAGCCGACAGAAACGCCGGATCAGTCCCATCGTA
>ERZ746981.238-NODE-238-length-34962-cov-654.371277_pt1 | contig 34962 bp, 30 predicted proteins | sample MGYA00374948_ERZ746981 | MGnify/ENA primary metagenome ERZ746981 (study PRJEB28757, sample SAMN06711160) | food metagenome | host: microorganism | place: China:Harbin | collected 2017-01-30 | study: EMG produced TPA metagenomics assembly of the Analysis of...
CCTGATACGGCACTCAGGCCGAAAGCAGCGGTCGATGCGGCCAGAATCAGGAGCCAGGGCAGCATTGGTCGAATATCCCGTTCCGGGTCCCTGCACGCCGGGACCATCGCAGGCGGCCACGGCGCGGGAATACGCAGGGCGTCATCGATATCTGGCGAAAGCTCACGCCGATGTCAGCTTACAATGCCCCAATCTTTCCGCCGCATCCGTAACGGGCCACCTGCGGGGGGCGGGTACCTGCCCGCGCGGGCTTACCGATGCCCCGTGGGCAGGTGGATGACGCATTTCAGGCCGGGGCTGTTATCGGACAGGACGATCGTGCCCGCGTGAAGCCGCACGATGGCTTTCACCATGCTCAGCCCAAGCCCGTTCCCGTCATGCGTGCGGCTTGTATCAAGGCGGACGAAGCGGTCGAATACCCGCAGCATCGCCCCGGCCGGGATGCCGGGGCCGTTATCGGCTATCTCTATGTGGATACCGGTACCGGATGCCGTGACGCGGGCCGTAATGGTGGTGTGGCGCGGTGTGTGACGGATGGCGTTCTCGATCAGGTTGGAAAAGGCCTGTCGCAGAAGGACGGGATGCCCCGTAATGGCGGGGCAGGCGGGCATGATGTCGGTTGCCAGATCCTGCCCGTGGTCTTCCATGACGGAGCGGTAGGGTTCAAGAACCGATTCCAGGAGCCGGGCGGGGTCAAGCGGTTCCATCTCGTTGTTCCACGCACCCGACTCAAGCTGCGCCAGCTTGAGCAGCGAGGAAAATATTTCCAGCGCCGCGTCCAGATCCCCGATGGCGGACGCGACCTGCTCGTGCATGGTATCCGAAGGCGCACTGGTCCCGATGGCGCGTTCAAGATTCTGGCGCAGGCGCGCCAGGGGGCGGCGCATGTCGTGCGCGATGTCATTGGAAACCTGTTTCAGGCTGGCAATCAGGAATTCGTTCCGATCGAGCATTGCATTGAGGCTTTCCGAAAGATGGTCAAGTTCATCATCCGTGCCCCGCAGCGGGATGCGGCGCGACATGTCACCGTGCATGATGCTGCGTGCCGTCCGGCTTATGGTCTCGATCCATTTCAGGATCAGGCTGCTCAGGAAAAGGCCGCCCGCCATCCCGATCAGGCCAAATCCCGCGATTTCCCACAGGATCGTTGTCCATAACGCATGCTGCAGATGCGTCAGGGGGGAGGCATCCATGCCAACGAAGTAATAGCCTCCGTCATCCAGAAGATAGCCTATTCCATAAACGATATCCCGGTTTGCCTCCTGTGGCAGGCGATGGGACCACGCCAGCCAGCGTTCGCCGGGTACCGGCCGCAGATGCAGCATGTTGCCCACGACAATGGCCTGTGCGGGGTCCTGAAGCAGATAATGGAAACCGGGTTCATGCGCGATCAGCCCCTGCACGACGGGCATGAGATGCCGGACATCCGCAACGCCGGCATCCGCGAATGTCTCATGGCCCTCGTTCTCCACCTCCCGGCGGATCTGCTGGCGCATGGTCGACTGGCTGTACAGGCCCGACATCACGGTCATGACCATGCCGCCCAGTATGAAAAGACTGGCGAACAGCGTGACGATACGAAACGACGTACTGGCAATAATGCGTCGTGTCGCCATATTCCGGCGTCCGGACATCCTGTGCCAGAACATCATTGGGTCCATCCATTCCGTAGCGGCATTTCCCGCGCCCCGGCCCGAAGCTTACCCGAATGCCCCCCGCGCATTAACCCCCGCTCCCGTATGGCCCTGCTGGAAACCGTTGCCACGCAATGCTTTCCCGATACATGCGGGCAGGGCGCATCCGCTTCCATATTACAGGGCAGGCGCCATATTTACACGCCTGCCGATAATGGAAATGGCATGGCGCCCTGTCTGGATGCCCCGGCACGCATTGTGGATGATGGAACCGATACATTAAAAAGTGCCAATCATCGCCTGTCCGGCCTCATGGATGGGTGTCATGTCATCATGATCCTGATACCCTTGATGGGCAAACCAGTCCCGTCCGGGATGCCAAACCAGTTGATTGGCCTGCATCATGACGCCGGTAACACGCCCCCGCCTGCTTTTGGTTGAAGATGACCCTGCAACCACGGATTACGTGCGGCAGGGACTGCGGGAAAACGGGATTGATGTGGTCTGCGTCGCAGACGGCAATGACGGATCGCGCCAGGCCCTGTCGCAGCCATGGGATATCATCATCCTGGACCGGATGCTGCCCGGCCTGGATGGTCTGGCAATTCTCATGCGCATGCGCTCCCACGCCATTACGACGCCGGTCCTGTTCCTGACAACGATGGACGGCGTACCAAGCCGCGTTGCCGGCTTGCGGCACGGCGCCGATGACTACATGGTCAAGCCGTTTGCGCTACGCGAACTTGTCGCGCGCGTGCAGGTACTGCTCCGTCACGCCTCCCCAGTCCGGCATGCGACAGTCATGACCGTGGCCGATGTGGAACTCAACCTGCTGACGCTTGCGGTGACACGGAACGGGGAAAAGGTTTTCCTGCAACCACAGGAACTGAAACTTCTGGAATATTTCATGCGGAATGCCGGTACGGTGCTGTCGCGGCAGATGCTGCTGAAGGATGTCTGGCATATGGATTTCCCGGTCCGGACAAACATTGTCGAAACGCATGTCTGCCGCCTGCGGGAAAAACTGGGCCAGAGCGGCCAGTCCCTGATCCATACCGTCAGGGGCAGCGGTTATGTCATGGGCGCGTAACCCCCGGGGCACCCGCACCGCAAACAGTCCCGACCCGCCCGCTGCCAACCGCCCATTGCGGGAATGGCATTATCCCGCGGGTCCGTTCCCGTGGGATTTCATGTAATGTCTGTCATGATGCAGGCGGAAGACAAGCCGTATGCATAATAATGAAACGACAGCTTTCACCAGCATGATTACAAGAATTACATTCATGGTACCTGTTCATTCTTCCCATATGTGAAAATATTCAACGCATCACGTCTGCACCCCGAATATCCGGCCAATCGCCGCCGTGACCGCCATGGCCATGATGCCCCAGAAGATGACCCGCACGGCCGGACGCAATGGCGCAGCCCCCCCGGCGCGTGCCCCCACCACGCCCAGCACCGCCAGGCCGATCAGGGATACGGCGCAGACAGCCCATGACACCACGCCAGCCGGTGACAGCATGGCCGCCAGGACGGGTAATATGGCACCGGACGAGAACGCACCGGCCGATGCAAACGCAGCCTGCACCGGACGCGCCGCCGTTGCTTCGGAAATACCCAGTTCATCACGGGCATGGGCACCCAGTGCATCATGTTTCATGAGCTGGAGGGCAACCTTGCGCGCAAGGATGTCGTCCAGGCCACGCTGGCGGTATATCCCGGCCAGTTCGCTGACTTCGGCGTCCCAGCTTGTACCAAGTTCCTTTTTTTCGCGGGCAAGGTCGGCCTTTTCTGAATCCGCCTGCGAACTGACGGATACATATTCCCCCGCCGCCATGGACATGGCCCCGGCAACCAGACTGGAAATTCCGGCCAGCAGGATGCTGCCCCGTGTCGCATGGGCGCTGGCAACGCCAATGATCAGGCTGGAAGTGGACAGGATACCGTCATTCGCCCCCAGCACAGCCGCCCGCAGCCAGCCCAGCCGGGATGTCGCATGGATTTCCACGGGGCGTGACGGTGTACTACTTTCCATATTCATCAGATGCATTCCCTGTAACCAGCATTCTCTGGAAAACATCATCCCGGAGAACGAAGTAATGAAAACACGCCGCCAGCCCGTGACCCGTGGCAAGCACGATGATCAGCCAGCCATTCCACTGGTGCAGTCCGTGCAGCAGGCTGATGGCTGATGCCGAGAACCTGCCGAAAGGCGGCATGAACTGAAGGGACAGGAAACTCATGGCCTGTCCATTGCCCCACCGCCACATGTATCCCAGCACGATTTCCAGCATGACCAGCGCATACAGGCTGTATTCCACGCCGCGCGCCAGCACGGCATCAAGCCAGCGGTCGGCGGCGCGGATATGCCGCCCCCAGCCCAGCCGCCACAGCAGGCGCGCGGGAAACAGAACGCTCAGCACCATGCCCGCGGTCAGATGGGCGACCACCAGCTGATGGTGGAGCGGGTTGTGGAACAGGCCCCATGAATTCGCGGTTGCGAACTGCAGCACGATAATGGCCGCGCACCCCCAGTGGAAGATGACCGTCGGCACGTCATAACGTGTGGGGGGAAGGCTGGCTCTGTATTTCATCGGGGCAATCATGGCATCTAAACATGACGCGAACCTGAACGGGCAGGGATCGCCCCCGTGCGGCCGGCCGGTTATGTGCGCGGGGCGGAAAAAGGAACGGTGCCGGCGCGGCGTCAGGACCGGCAGGCGCGCGGTGCCGTGGCCTGATGAACGCGGCGTGCGGGGCGTGCCCGGCCGCCCCTGCACCGTCACGGAATGACGGGTTTTCCCTGCGCCATCCGGTTCGCCAGGTCGCTCCACAGGCGGGCGGTTGCAAGATTGATGTCCGCCTTGACCGAAAAGGGGGACTGTGTGCGCGAGAAGGGGGACAGGGACATCCGTTCGCCAATGACGAAATGCCCCTGCGAAAACAGCATGACGGACAGCGACCCCTGCTGCCCCTGTCCCGTGGGGCGGGTAACGGCAACGCGCATATGGGGTGGCGGCATGGCAATGGCATGGAACGCGCGCAGTTCGGCATCGCCCGACGGGCAGGTCACGCTTTCCAGTACCGCATCGCGCAGGACGGAATGTGGATACCCGCCATACAGACCATCCACATGCAGGCGGATACCCTGTTCCACCGTCTGGCAGATCCCGTCCGTGTCCGTTTCGGCATGGGCCGCGCAGCCAGATATGCCGGTCATCATGAGGACAGCCAGCCCGTAACGCACTATCGACTTCATTTTATGTGTCCGGCCTCCCGCCGTACGACCCTGTTCATGCCATCGTGCTGATGCGTTTCATGGCCTAACACGCAAACATGACGTGAACCTGAACACCGGGTGGACGGTTATGACCGGACGGTGGTGGCCGCCTTCAGCCGGATACGGGATTGCCCGCAGGCCGCAACGGACGTGAATGCGGTCGTTCCATATACGGATACCCGGTCTGTCTGGCACTACGACAGGCGGGATAAGCTGCTGTGGCAATCAGTATTTTCGTTTCATGAATCAGTAAAAAATAAATCAGTATAAAAATACAATTTTTACCATGTTTTTTATATTTAATTTTTAATAAAAACATCATGTTGTGAAAAGAAAAACAGGTGTATAATATCTTCCCGGATTAGGACCCGTTTTTTACGATAATAATATGAGAATCATTTGCGACCGCGCAGGCTGACATCATGCAGGATTCCGGCTGTTTCCGGTACCGGACTGCCCTGGCGCGCCTGCGGGGGAATTCTTGTCTGGGGCCTTGGCGGTTTCATGTCCGTTCCGGGCCATGCCCAGACCATTCCAGTTGCCGCGCGTGATGTATGGCAGGCGGATGAAATCCCTGCCAGCGAGAGCCAGGATACCCCGTCCGCCGCTGGTGGCAGCCTGCTGGGCGACATGGGGGGACTGCGCCCGTGGCTGGCGCGTTACGGCATGACGCTGGGCATTCAGGATGTCAATGAACTGTGGGGCAATGCCACGGGCGGGATCGCCAGCACCAGTGGCGACGGCAGGGGAGCGGGCACGGGCGCGTCCTATATTGGCGTTACCATGCCCGACCTGACGGCGGATCTGGAAAAACTCATGGGGCTTGTGGGCGGGACGTTCAATGTCAGTGCCCTGCAGATCCGCGGGCGCGCCATTACCCAGGACCATCTGGCCGATTTCAACCCCATCAGCGGGTTTGAGGCCGATCGGTCAACCCGTCTGTTCGAACTGTGGTACCAGCAGTCTTTCCTGAAGGACACACTGGACATCAAGATCGGCCAGCAGGATCTTGATACGGAATTCCTGATCAGTGACTACGCATCCCAGTATCTCAATGCCAGTTTCGGGTGGCCCATGGGTCCTTCGGCCAATCTTTATGCCGGTGGTCCCTCATGGCCCCTTGCCGCGCCCGCAATCCGGCTGCGCTATCGGCCCGGCGGAAACTATACCGTCATGTTCGCGGCTTCCGATGACAATCCGTCAGGCAACCGGGACAGCAACGTCTTTGGCGTGACCTCAAACCCGGCGGACCCCACAAGCCAGACGATGAACGATGGCAGCGGCACGCAGTTCAACATGGGAACCGGCGCCCTTCTGATCACCGAGATCCAGTACGCCCTCAACCCCCGGTCCGGTGACCGCCCGGGTGCGGTCCGCCATGCGGGGCTGCCGGGTGTCTATAAACTTGGGGGATATTACGACACCGCCCGCTTCCCGGACTATCGGTATAACATGCAGGGGCAGTCCCTTGGCGCATATGGCGGCACGCCACGCTGGGACCGGGGGAACTGGCTGATCTACGGGATAGTCGACCAGCTAATCTGGCGCCCGTCACCCGAAGGGGCGCGCGCACTGGGAGTATTCGTTCGGGCAACCGGGAATAGCGGGGACCGCAATATCATAAGCTTTGCCATTGATGCCGGGCTGAACCTGAAGGCGCCCTTTGCGGGCAGGACAAACGATACACTTGGCCTGGGCTGGGGCATCGGCCGTGCCACGTCGGGCGTACGCGCCTATGACCGCGCGCGCGGGGCGCTGGTGCAGGGAAATGAAAACCATTTTGAACTGACCTATCAGGCCCAGGTCACGCCATGGATGGTCCTGCAGCCCGATTTCCAGTACGTGCTGGATCCCTCGGGCGGTCTGGGCAACCCGTCCCGCCCGATGCGCCGCATTGGTAATGAAGCCGTATTCGGACTGCATACCAATGTGAATTTCTAGCTGTCCGGGCAATGCGCCGGGCCGGCCGCATCTTTCCACGCAGGCCCGCAGGCAGGCAGGGTGGTCAGAATGTCACGCTACCGTGCAATCCGAAGATGGCTTCGTCATGCACGCGCCGCCCCCTGTCATCAAGCACGCCCCCGCTGGGTGACACGATGCCCTGGATGTCGGGCTGGAGCATGAACCATGGCGTGACCTGGGCCTGATAGGTCAGTTCCAGGTGATACTCGTTACCCTGCGCGGGCAGGCCGGACCGCCGGTCCGCCGCGGCAAGGCAGGGACTGGCCGCGCCCAGTCCCGCCCCAAGCCCCAGTACGTCGCCACGGCGGTGAAACGGTGCGCTAAGGGCAATCCCCCCATCCACGGCATACACGATCTGGTTGCGGTCGGTATCTGCCGTCCAGTTCCCGCGGATGAAGGCATCCAGCGTCGTTATCCGTCCGAAATGCCGGAGCGTCTGGTCCACGATGCCGTAGACGGCCCAGTTGGTTTTATGGCTTTTCGCAAAGTCGGACTGATCGGGAAAACGCCCGGTGTCAAAGTAACCGCCAAGTTTGTATGTGCCCTGTCTGCCGGATATGTCCCTGCGGTACTGGACTTCGCCAAAGAAAAGCGCGCCGGTGCTGAAACTGAACCGCGTGCCGCCCGGGTCGCGGTTCTGGTTCCACGGGTCCCTCACGTTGATGAAGGGGCCGCCAACAGGATTGTCATCGGCCGCCGCGAACAGGAAATTCCATCGTGGGGACAGGGTATAGCGTAACCGTATCGCGGGCGTGGTCACGGGGGAGACCGGCCCCTGGTCATACAGGTCATTATCGGGCATGATGGGCCAGGAAAAGGACGCATTGAGGAAGGTCAGCCCGACACTGCTGACCATGAAATCATGCCCGAGATCCAGCTTGCCGATCCGTAGCGCCAGCCGTTCCCGCAGGAACTTCTGGCTGTACCACAGTTCATACAGCCGCCCGTTATCATCGGCCTCGATATTCGATGTCTGGTTGAAAACATACAGGGGCGCATTACTGAACGGGCGCCCGCGGATTTCCATGGCGCTGATGTCGAATGTTCCCAGCGCCAGGCCGGTCAGGGCGTGCAGGTCCGTCACCATTTCAACCGCCGTGGAGCCTATGTAGTTCTCCGATGCCTGCGCGCCCCCCACGGGGTTGGCCCATAACTCGTCGGTGTCCGATATACGGATGTCAATTCCCTGCGCCAGCAGCCAGTTCCGCATGCCCCCCCAGTCACCGGACAGACGGGTGCGCGGGTCAATATGATCAGGAACGCTCTGCCGTGGCGTCACACCTGCGCTTGGCACGCTGACGGGTACCGTCTGGGCATATGCAGGGGAGAGCACTGCCAGGAAAACAACCATAAGCAACCATGCATGATAATGATTGTCATATCCAGCATACCTCATCTGAACAATATAGCATCATGAAGTAGAATTTAAAATAAACTGTTCATTGCATTATCCTTTTCATTAATTCAAAATATATTTTCATAAGGTGTACGGCTTCATTGTGCCGGAATTTATATGAAATGCGTCTTAATGCGGAATACATGCCAGAGTTTTTATTGTACATTGCGTACACTCCCTCATCCATCCTTGACAGGGTTCAGACCGGCACGGGTTCCGCCCTGACCGGACGCATGACAGGGGGCACCTGCCAGCGCCCCTGGTCCACGTCCCTGATCTCCCGGTCAATCTCACCGATAACCTGTCGTGAAAATGGGCCAAGATGCAGGTAGAGCGCGCTGATCATGACTACGTAAGGCAGCGCCTTCGGGTTATGCAGGGCGCAATCCAGCAACATCCTCCAGAACTGCCCGGCCGTACCCGGCCCCGCGCGATGAATGCGCAGGAGAAGCCGGACAAAACCGCGCAGGTCCCCCTTTACCATCCGGTGGGCGCGCGTGCGCCCAAGCAGCCGGCCCAGCCGGCGCACCCGACCGAAATAGGCGGCCGGGTCATAGATCGCCCCGAGAACCGTCCTGTAGTCGTCCAGTACGTCACGGCGTGGCCGCCTTGTCTCGAAATTCAGCCCGGCGGTGCACTGGTCCCCCGACCGGGTCTGTTCACTGCCGGAAAAAAGCCGGCCTTCGGCCAGCAGGCGACGCGTCAGCTGGGTCGTGGGCAGGGCATAGAGCAGGCCGACCATGCAGACCGGGATCGACGTGTCCTCGATACAGTCGATCATGCCTTTGGCCACGCTGCCCTTTTCGCTGTCAAATCCCACGATGAAACCGGCATTGACGAAAATCCCGGCCCGGTGGATCGTCTCGATGCTCTGTTGCAGGCTGCGCCGTGTATTCTGCTTTTTCTGCATGAGCACGAGGGAGTCTGTATCCGGGCTTTCGATACCCACGAATATGGCGAAGAAATTGGTCTGTGACAGGCTGCGCAGCAGGTCGGGATCATCGGCGAGGTTGATCGATGCCTCGGTCGAGAATTCGAAGGGAAATTTCTTCTCCTCCTGCCAGCGTTTCAGGTCGGGCAGGAATTTTTTCAGTGCCTTCTTGTTGCCGATCAGGTTGTCATCCACAAAATCCACATGCCCGCGATATCCCAGCGCGTACAGGGCATCGAGTTCGGCCATGACCTGTGCATTGGTCTTGGTGCGGGGCACCCGGCCATACAGTTCGATGATGTCGCAGAACTCGCAACTGAACGGGCATCCGCGTGAAAACTGGATACCGACATGCAGGTACTGGTCCAGCTTCAGCAGGTCGAAGCGGGGCAGGGGACTTTTCGTGACATCCGTCTTGCCCATCGGTGCTTCAAACACGCCCCGCCTGGCCCCGCCGCGCCAGGCGGCGATGAAATCATCCATGATGCCTTCGGCCTCGCCCAGTACCTGAAAATCCGCGGTGCTGTAGAGGGACGGGCTGGATGTGACATCGGGGCCGCCAACCACAACCGGCCTGCCACGGGCGCGGCATGTTTCGATAATATGCAGGGTATCATTGCGTTGCGGCAGCATCCCGCCGGTCATCACGATATCGGCCCAGGCGAGATCGGCATCATCCAGTGTTTCGGTATTGCGGTTGACCAGCCTGATTTCCCAGTTTTCTGGCAGCAGGGCCGCCACGGTAATCAGGCCAAGCGGGGCAGCCGGATAGCGCGCGCCAGTCAGATCGCAGGCTTCCGTATAATTCCAGAACGAGTTTGCGTTAAAGAGCGGAAAGACCATCAGCACCCTGCACATGTCGGTCATCGTGCGGGAGCCTGCTTTCCCGGGGTGTGGCCCTGATCGGGGCGGATGCCGGCCGGTCCATTTCCACAGACCATGCGCCCGCGCAGGACGCCGCTTGACGGGAAGGGTGACATGGGGGGGACCCCTTTCGTAGTGGTATCGATCGCGTAAGCGGGAATGACATCCGTGGCGGCCGGTATCGCGCCGCAGGCAGATGGCGGGGCGGATCTGGCAGGGCGGGCCATCATTCTTCGGGCAGGCGGCCCCGGTTATCCCGCAAGGGCAGGGAAAGGGCGCGGGTTACAGGGCGCAACCGGAATGCGGCGCGTACCCGCGCACCGGCCGGGTGCGGGCACGCAGGTACACTGCCATGCGCCGGTGCCCGCCATGCGGGCCCGGCCTGTACTGCATGGCCGGAGGGATGTTACTGTTTATGGCGCTTTTCAATGGGGGACATTCCATAACGCTACGCTTGCAACAAAGTATTTCTTTTTGTTTTTTACAAGCGCGCCGATAAAGCGACAAGATGATTGCATGAAGATTGGGATTTATTAATCCAGATCGCAGGGGCGGGAGGACCGGCCCCACCGCCCCTTCCGCTTCACGGTGCCTGAGAGGGGTCATGTGCCGGGCGCCGCTCGCTGTAACGATCCACAAGGTAGCTGGCCCTGTCACGCAGAAGCCATGTGAACTTCATCAGTTCCTCCATGACATCCACCATCCGGTCATAGAGTGGTGAGGGCTTCATCCGGTCATCGTCGCCAAACTGCGTATAGGCCATCGGCACGCTGGACTGGTTGGGTATGGTGAACATCCGCATCCACCGGCCCAGAACGCGCAGGGCATTGACGGAATTGAAACTCTGCGAGCCGCCCGAGACCTGCATGACCGCCAGCGTACGCCCCTGTGTCGGGCGGATCGCCCCCTGCGATAAGGGAAGCCAGTCGATCTGGTTCTTGAATACCGCCGTCATGTTGCCATGCCGTTCGGGGCTGCACCAGACCTGGCCTTCGGACCAGATCGACAGGTCCCGCAGTTCCTGCACCTTCGGATGCGTGGCGGGCACGGAATCCGCCACCGGCAGGCCGGTCGGGTCGAATACCCGCGTCTCGGCCCCCAGCATTTTCAGGATGCGTTCCGCCTCCAGCACCAGCAGGCGGCTGAAGGAGCGGGGCCGCAACGAACCGTATAGCAGCAGGATACGGGGCGGATGGTCAGAACGTGGCAATGCGTCCAGCCGTGCGGGATCGATCGCTTCGAGATACCCCAGGTGCAGGGCGGGCATTTCGGGTCTGGACATGGGTCCGTCTGGTCCTTCGGTCGTGTCAGGAATGGGGGCAGGGGCGTGTGCCGCACGCAGGGGAACGGGCGGGGCGCGCTTCCCGCCCTGGCGCCGTACGGGCCTATCCGGCGCCTGTCTCCCCGCCCGGACAGCAGGAACCCAGATGTGCGACAAGGGGCGCGCAGAGTTCGGGACTGCCCGCGCAGCAATCCCTGACAAGAAAGAGCATCAGGTCCCGCAGCCGGGCCAGGCTGGCGCGATAGACAATCAGGCGGCCACGGCGTTGTGACGCCAGCAGGCCGGCGCGGGTCAGGGTGGCAAGATGGGCGGAAATGGTGTTCTGCGGAACGTCAAGATGCCGCGCGACATCACCGGCAGGCAGCCCGTCGGGTTCATGGCGCACCAGCAGGCGGAAGATTGCCAGCCGCGTGGACTGTGACAGGGCGCTGAGCGCGGCAAGGGCCGATTCCGTATCCATATATCCTTGATTATGGATATATTAGGCCATGTCAATCCTGGCCATTGCATGGTCCATGCCGCAGGGTTTCCCACGTTCACACAAAAGCCATGAGGGCCTGCGTTCCTTATGTGCATGATTATGGAGGCAACATGACAAGACGATTTCCGGCCGCCATCCTGTCGGCCTGCCTGATCACGGCCAGCACGGCGGCATCCGCCGACCCGCCATGGGCGCGCGGGGAACAGGGTCATCATGGCGGGGAACGCGGCCATGGCCACATGCGGGACTGGCGGAAAGGGGAGTATTATTCCCGTTGGCGGGAGCAGCGGTGGCGGGTCCAGGACTGGCGCCGCTACCGTGGTCTGTGGGCGCCCCCATCCGGCTGTTACTGGATGCAGTCCGGGGGGCAGTACCTGCTGGTGGTGGCGGCAACCGGACTGATCGCGGGCGTGGTCGCCGCCACGGCCGGGGCGGTGCCCGCCGTTCCGGTGGCGCCTGCCTACCCGGCACCAGCCTATCCGGCCGTACCGGTCTACCCGGGGCAGCCAGCCTATCCTCCACCCTACTGAATGCGCCATTGATCGCAACGCCACTACCAACCGGCAATGCCCGCCCGCCAATCCGGGTCGGTCCGGAACCATGGCGGTGCCGGGTGATGCAGGGGCGGGTTCCCACGCTGCGGCAATCCGCCCGTAACAGGGCACGGGTTGCGGCCCGATCGTACCTTCCCCCCGGGTGGTGACATCTGGGACGGGGCGGCGGGGGTTCTGATGTTTCCATATATCGAAAAATGAAGATATATGGAAAAGTCCTGTGCCCGGATGGCGATGTGGCCGGTGCCTGCGCGCGAACAGGCAGGACCAGCCGTTCAGGAGGGCAAATGAGTGACGCGACCTATCCCCCCATGGCCGGGACATCGGGGCTGGCGGTGCAGGCATTGCGCTGTGCCCATGGCGGCCCGTTTACCTTCGTGGTCCCGAGGGGCGGATGCGTGGCGGTTACCGGGCCATCGGGAAGCGGGAAAACGGTGCTGCTGCGCATGATCGCGGATCTTGACCCGCATGAAGGCGTGGCGCGGATTGACGGGCTGGCCTGTCCGGCCATGCCCGCGCCGCAGTGGCGCCGTCTGGTGCAGTATGTCCCGGCGGAACCCGCGTGGTGGTCCGATGCCGTACTGGACCATATGGCGGATACGGATACGGTACGCGATCTGGTCGGGCGGCTGGGCCTTCGGGCGGACTGCCTGCACAGGCCACTGTCACGCCTGTCCACGGGCGAACGCCAGCGGCTGGCGCTGATCCGGTCACTGCTGCTGCACCCCCGTGCCCTGCTGCTGGATGAACCCTGTTCCGCACTGGACGCCGCCACGACGGACAGGGTTGAGGCCGTCCTGCACGCGGTACGGGAACAGGGTACGGCCATTGTCCTGGTTTCCCACGACATGCAGCAGGCTGGGCGCATGGCCGCAGGGCGGTTCCAGATGGCGCAGGGACACATGGAAGAAATCGCGCCATGAGCCCCATCGTGCTGACGACAGGGGACATGCTGCTTGCCGTTGCCCTGATTGCCGCCGGCGCAGCCCTGTCGTTCCTGCTGTCGCTGGGGGTGCAGCGGACGCTGCTGGTCTGTGCCGTGCGCATGGCGGTACAGCTTGCCCTGGTTGGCAGCGTGCTTCTGTTCGTGTTTGGCCATGCGTCCGTGTGGCTGACCGTCGGGCTGCTGGCATTCATGTTCGCCGCCGCCACCTGGGAAGCCGGGTCGCGCCAGCAGGTCCGCCTTGCGCCGGGCTGGCATTTCGGGATTGCGGGCATCGCCACGGTGGCCGGGACGGTTGTCGTGGCACTGGTCGGGCTGCTGACCGCGCTCCAGCCCCATCCGTGGTATGTGGCCCGTACGGCGGTTCCGCTGACCGGCCTGCTGCTGGGCAATGTCATGAATGCAACCAGCCTGTCGATGAACACGCTCCTGTCCACCATCATGCGTGAACGCCTGGCGATCGAGGCGCGGATCATTCTGGGGGCAACCCGGGCGCAGGCCATGAATGGCATGATCCGTCAGGCAATCCGGACGGCCCTGCTGCCCACGCTGAACCAGATGGCGGCTGCCGGGATCATCACCATGCCCGGCATCATGACAGGGCAGATCCTGGCGGGCATGAACCCGCTGGCGGCATCCAGATACCAGATCCTGCTGATGTCGCTGATCGTCAGTGGCAACCTGATCGGCGCGACATCCGCAGCCTGCCTGACAGCCTGGCGCCTGACGGACAGCCGGGGGCGGCTGCGGCTGGAACGGCTGCGCGCCCGATCCGCAAAGGGCTGAGGCGGGGGCACCGGACCATCATGCCGGTTGCGCCATCACGGTGAATGCGGAATGTGAACCGCAACGCACATCCGGATCAGTCGGTGGCCGGGCGGCACCGCATCCATGCCACCGCGCGGGCCTGCGCGCACCGGCGGGTATCGCACCCGTGACCTGGCGGATGGCCCGGTCTTGCACCATGGATGCAACAACCTGAATACCAGCAGGAAGATACTTTATCGCGCGTATATTTTATTGCCTGTACATTATGTATAATAATTCTTAATATCATAAATAGAGTACAAAGATACCGATTGAAAATTTTCCCGATGATTGCACCCTGTCCTGAAACTTAACGGACATGCCTACGTTTTTACAGACGCCCGTCATGTAACGTGGCCACATTCTTGAAAATTCATGCCCGCTTTCGAACAGGAAGTCGTACCATGCCATTCTTTTTCACAAGATGGGATGCCACGCATGAGGGCGCCCATGCGCCACATGCGTGCAAACCGGACCTTTACCGTGAAAGCGGCATTTTTTTATTTATGGATTACGCGCAAAGCGAAGCGGTTTTTATCTTTTATTATAAAATACAGGAAAATCATTCAGGCACACCCATCCCCAATGGCAATGGACATCTCGCCATGCCGGCGGCAGTCAGGTGCTTCCCTGAATACAGTTCATATTTACCAATGGCCCCGTAAAACATGATGAAATCATGAATAATGACTTGATGTATATTTCATAGATCAGGCCGGGAACGAAGCATCCCGCCATGAATCCGTCCATGGGGTTTTGTACGCTATGCTGTCCCAGAAAGCATCCAGCCTTGCGGTCATTGATGAAGACATCCGGCATCAGGCCACACGGCGCATCCATCACCTGTTTGTTCGTCAGGCCCGCCTCCGGCCCGAGGGCGTGGCGCTCATCCATAAGGGGGACAGGTGGTGTTACCGCGATCTGGAAGAACGCTCCAATCAGCTGGCCCGGCATTTACGCGGTCGCGGCGTATGTGCGGGAACACTGGTGGCCATATGCCTGGAGCGCTCGCCTGAACTGGTCGTGACCATCCTGGCCATCATGAAGGCGGGCGGGGCCTATGTTCCGCTGGACCCCGCCTATCCCGCCGGGCGCATCGAAATGATGCTTGCGGACTGCCTGCCCGCCCTTGTGGTGACGCAGTCCGCCCTGCCGCATGTGCCCGGATTTTCCGGCTCGCGCCTAGCCCTGGATATCGAGGCGGGGATGATTGGCGCATGGAGCACGGCGCCCCTTGATGAAGGGGCCAACACCGTTGATCTGGCCTGTATTTTCTATACATCCGGCTCAACCGGCCGCCCGAAGGGTGTCGTACTGCGTCATACCGCGGGCGCGGTGATCGAAAGCCTGGCGGAAACGTTCCTGCCAGGGGACCTGGCATGTGGCGCGGCAACGACCTCGGTCTGCTTTGATCCCTCACTGCTGGAAATCTTCCTGCCCCTGAGTACCGGCGGAACCGTCCTGCTGAAGCGTGACCTGCTTGAACCTTTTTCCCCGGCTGAAAACCCGACCTGGCTGAATGGCGTTCCCTCCGCCCTTGCCCTGCTGGCCCGGGCGCGCCGCATCCCGGATTCCGTCCGCGTCATCAGCGTGGGGGGTGAAAAGCTGACAGCGGCACTGGCGCGGGAAATTTACGCCAGCTCATCCGTGCGGGCGGTCAGGAATCATTATGGTCCGACCGAAACGACCATCTGCGCCACCATCGCCCATGTGCCGCGCGATATTCACCTTGATCCCCCCATCGGGCGGTCCATAGCAGGGGCAAGGCTATACATACTGGATGAAAACGGGCGTGCGGTCACATCCGGTGAAACAGGGGAGCTGTTCATAGGTGGCCCGTTACTTGCCGTTGAATACCTGAACCAGCCCGCCCTGACGGCTGAACGTTTTGTGCCGGACCCATTCGTGCCGGGCGAAAGGATGTACCGTACCGGCGATATCGTGCGGCAAATGGATGATGGCAACCTGCTTTTCGTGGGCCGGTGTGGACGGCTGGTAAAATTCCGCGGGTTCCGGATCGAGCTTGACGAAGTGGAATCCACGCTGGCCCGTCTTCCCGGTATCCGTTCGGCAGCGGTCATTGCAATCGAGCATGAACACAAGACCGAACATCTCGCGGCCTTTGTGGTATCGGACCGGCCCATGACGCTGGCGGATGCAAGACGGGCACTGCGCACGATGCTGCCCGCCTACATGCTGCCGACCCGCCTGACGGTGCTGGACAGCCTGCCCCTGACCCCGGTGGGCAAGATCGATCGCATCGCACTGGGTGCGATGGACGTGGTGGGAACGCAGGACATGGCACGCTCCGATACCGCCCTGCGCCCGGTGGAAGAAGTCATTGTCGGCGTGTTCCGCGATATCCTTCGCCAACCCCTGCTGAACCAGCATGATGATTTTTTTGATCATGGCGGGGACTCCCTGCTGGCGGAACAGGCCGCCACGCAGCTGGAGGAACTGCTGGGCCATGCCGTTCCGGCCGCGCTGCTGTATCACGGGCGCAATGCCGGAGCACTCGCGCCGATCGTGCAGCGCCAGGACAGGCGCCCGGCCCATGTCATGGCGCTTCAGGCGGGCGGGGGGGGCGTTCCCATATTCTGCCTTCCCGACATTTTTGGCAGGCCCCTCAGTTTCCTGACCTTCGCCCGATATTTTCGGGATGAACGCCCGGTTTACGGACTGGCGGCCGGCCCGCTGGAAGCCGACCTGATCAGGCGGCCCGTGCTTGGGGAACTGACATCCGCCTATGTAACCGAAATACGGAAAATACAGCCAGCCGGTCCCTATGTCCTGATGGGATATTCCGCAGGGGCGATTCCGGCGGTCGACCTGGCCTGCGCGCTGGAAAACAGCGGCTGCGCGGTTACATTGATCCTGGTTGATCCCCGCGCACGGCACATTGCCGTGGATATCCGGGACTGGCTGCGTCGTTACAGGCAGGCGGCCTGTACATGTATCCGGTCAGGATACCGGCAGGCCCGGAACGGATACCGGCAGCGGGAACTGCCGGACTGGATACCTGAAGCCTATCGTGAACTGGCCGTAGCCCTTGCCCGGGCAGAGACCGACTGGATACCCCGCGCGTTCGGTGGCCGTACGGTCATTGCGTTCTGCCGGCCCCGCTCACGCCTGACCGGTGCGCTCCTGTACTTCCGCACCACCATCCTGAGGCGTGCCCCGTATGGCTGGAACCGGGTGCTGAAAGGGAAAACCGTAACAGAAATATTCGATGTCGGTCATTACGACATCATGCGTGATCCGTTCATCCAGAACCTGATCCGGATGGTCAGGTTACATATTGCATAAGGCCGGAACAGGTCAGGTCGCGCCGTTTTATTTCATGAAAATGCAATGGCGCATGAAAACAATAAAACAAAGGACCGGAACCATGAAGTACGAGCATATCTTCCTTCCCATGCCCAGGCACCTTCTGCAGGCGGACATATCGGTTGACCATGAATTCGGCCCCTGCCTTTTCAGGTACGCGGGCATGATGTCGGGCCATGCCGGGGACGGTGGAACAGACGCCTTCCCGGCCCATGATCCCGTCATGACCTGCGGGCCATATGCACTGGATCTGCACGACTACAGGATTCCCGATACCCAGCGTAAAGCCGACCATGCAATGTTTGACCGGTATTTTGGCATTGCGCGCGTTAACATGGATGTCAGTTCCGTTGATATGCTTGGCGCTTCATGCATTGTTGTCATGTCGGCCTTCATGGCCGTCAAACAGGCTGAATGGTCATATAATCCAGAACAGTCACGCTCCATCATCCACGGTATCCGTACCGTTCTGGAATGGGTCCTGCTACACCATGGGCCCGATCCGGGCCTACATGGTCACGATACATTCCACCACGCGCGTGCCGCATCCCCGCTGGCCCCGGATTCACAGGGGAATGATGCCGCGCCCGCCCGTATTCTCAACCGATGGAAAGTCGGGCATCAGATTTTTTTTATCCTCATCCAGGGGATCCTTCTCTGTTCGCGCATGATTTCCACCGTATCGGACCCCGGAAAAGTGGATACCCTCATACAGGGCCTGCGGGATGTCCTGATCGCATCGCGCTCTGCCATGGAACTTGCGGGGGATATGCTGCCCGCCGATTATGTTTCCATCGTGCGCCCCCATATGTCACGGATGTCACCGTCGTTCAGTGGGCTGTTTCTTGAAGACCATGCCGTCATGCTGGTCGAGTTCAGGAAAATAAACCAGAAAATTGGCGCGGACAGCCGAAGCGCGCTGGTCGGCATCATATCAGAACTGTACGAAGCCCATGCGGGTGTGTGTGAACATGTAACGGGCAAGGACAGGCAAAGCCTGATGTCCGCCCGGCACAAAAGCGCAGGCCTGTCCGCGTCGCAGGACCTGCGTACCAAATGGCTGAAGCGCGCGATATCAAGATTTGAATCTCCTGACCAACCTGCCTCCTGTCCCTTTTAACGGGACACCTTATGTCGGGTTTGGGCTGACACATTAATAAATATACGTGGCGCCAGCCGCAGGCGCCCCTGTCCGCTTCCGATGACGGTCGGCCGGCCCGTTTTCATGCCTGCCCCCCATGGCGCCGGTTTCCACCTCAAGAAAGCGTGTTCGGCCCTTATGACCGGGGAACAGGAAGGTTGATGTGGGTCAAGTAGTTACCCCGTATTTCATGACATTGTGAGCCGCAGGATCAGACAGAGCTGGAGCGCGGCCCAATGGATACCGTCAGTCACATGCCTCATCTGGATACATCGTCAGGCGGCATGGACCTCCTGGCCATCAATACCATCCGTACGCTGGCGATCGATGCCATCCAGAAAGCCAATTCCGGCCATCCGGGTACGCCGATGGGCCTGGCGCCCGCGTCCTACGTGCTGTGGCGCGATATCCTGAAATACGACCCGGCGGCGCCGGGGTGGATCAATCGTGACCGTTTTGTACTGTCGGTCGGCCATGCCTCGTCCATGCTCTATGCAACACTTTTCCTGGCGGGCGTGCGCGAGATGGCGGCCAGTGGCCATGTGACCGACCGCCCGGCCGTAACGCTTGATGACCTGCGGCAGTTCCGCCAGCTTGGCTCACGCACGCCGGGCCATCCCGAATACGGTGTCACGACGGGGGTGGAAACGACAACCGGGCCGCTGGGGCAGGGGCTGGCGGTTTCGGTCGGCATGGCAATCGCACGGGCCTGGCTGGGCAGGTATTTCAACCGGCCCGGCCATGACGTGTTCGACCATCACATCTATGCCTTTTGCGGCGAAGGCTGCCTTATGGAAGGCATCAGCGCCGAGGCCGCCTCCCTGGCGGGGCACCTGCAGCTGGGGCATCTTGTCTGGCTGTATGACTGCAACAGGATATCCATCGAGGGCAATGTCGACATCACCTTCACCGAAAACCTGGCGGCGCGTTTCCGCGCGGCCGGGTGGGATGTGCTGGAAGTTGCCGATATAAATGATCTGGAGACATTGCGCGCCACCCTGCGCGCCGCGCGCGATGACCTGACAAGACCCACTTTTGTCATCACGCACAGCGTTATCGGCTATGGCGCGCCGCACAAGGCGGGCAAGGCATCCGCGCATGGTGCCCCGCTGGGCGTGGAAGAGGTGCGCGAGACGAAACGCGCCTATGGCTGGCCGGAGGATGCGCAGTTCCTCGTGCCGGACGGCGTGCTGGAGCACATGCGCTCGGGCATGCAGGGCGCGCGGGCGCATGGGGCATGGCGCACCATGATGGATTCCTATCGCGCGGCCTGGCCGGATCTTGCCGCCGAACTTGACCGCATGGAACACGGTGGCGCGGACATGGCGCGGATCATGAAGGCGGCGTGCCCGGATTACGCGCCCGATCCGGCTGGCAAGGCAACGCGCGAGACGTCGGGCGAGGTGCTGAACGCCGTTGCACAGGTCATGCCGTTCCTGCTTGGTGGTTCGGGCGATCTTGCCCCGTCGAACAAATCCGCGCTGACATTCGGGGGAACAGGCTGGTTTGAATCCCCCGCGTGGCAGGGTGATTACAGCGGCCGGAACTTCCATTTCGGCATCCGCGAGCATGCAATGGGCGCGATCTGCAACGGCATGGCGTCCTATCGCCTGCGTCCGTACGCCGCCACCTTCCTTGTTTTCATGGATTACATGAAAACACCCATCCGCCTGGCCGCCATGATGGGCCTGCCGGTCATCTATATCCTGACACATGATTCCATCGGCATGGGCGAGGACGGTCCAACCCACCAGCCCGTCGAGCATCTGCTCCAGCTACGCGGCATCCCGAACCTGCTGACCATCCGGCCGGCGGATGCCAATGAAGTGGCCGTCGCATGGCAGGTGGCCATGGAATCCTCCACCCGCCCGGTTGCATTCGCGTTGAGCCGACAGGCGCTGCCCACGATTGACCGTTCGCGCTACGGCGCGGCGGACGGGCTGCGCAGGGGCGGCTATGTGGTTGCCGACATGCCCGACCCGCAGCTTATCCTGATCGCGACGGGGGGTGAACTGCACCTTGCCATCAATGCCCATGAAAAGCTCCGGGCCGAAGGCGTGGCCACGCGTGTCGTCTCACTGCCATGCTGGGAACTGTTTGAAGAACAGCCCCAATCCTACCGGGAGTCCGTCCTGCCACCGGAAATGACGCGGCGCATTACGATCGAAGCCGGCAGCGGGATTGGCTGGGAGCGCTATGCGGGGGCGCAGGGCAGGATCATTGCCATGCAGTCCTTCGGGGCTTCCGCGCCCTATCAGGACCTGATGCGGAAATTCGGCTTTACGGACGATGCCGTGCTTGCGGTCGCGCGCGCCATGCTCTGAACCGGCATGTCCCGGCCATGAACGCATGGCGTATCAACCATCAGGGGGAGGCAAGGCGTCCTGCTCCCCCGCCCGCACGTCCCGTCAGGGGGGCGCTGGGCTGACGGCACGGGTTGCCGTCCGCGCCCGCGCATGGTCCCTGGTTGGCCTGAGCGACATGCGCGATGCGCAGGCCGGGTTCCTTTTCCGCCGGGTTCTGTGCCCATGATGGAAACGGATTTCCCGGCGGTCCGGATCGGCATCAGGGACGGGTGCGATGGAAAATCTCCGCAACCCAGTCAATGAAAAGGCGTACACGCGGCGACATCTGCCGGTTATGCGGGTACAGAAGTGCGACGGGGGATGAGGTGGGCGGAAACGCCGCCAGGATGTCTACCAGTGTTCCGGCCATGAGGTCGTGCGTCGCGTGATAGCGCGGGATCTGGATGATGCCCAGCCCCGCCCGCGCGGCTGAAACATAGCTTTCCGCCGCGTTGACGGCCATGTGGAGGGGCAGGACCATATCACGCTGCTTTCCGTCAATGACGAATTCCAGCGGCAGGATGCGCCCCCGCAGGCTGGACTGGAAGCCGACCATGAAGTGGCCCTCCGCCAGCGCGTCCGGGTGGGTCGGGACGCCATGGGCTTCCAGATAGGCCGGGGCGGCAAGGGTCACTTCCTCCAGCATGCCCAGTTGCCGGGCCACCATCCCGCTGTCTTTCAGTTCGCCCACCCGCAGCACGCAGTCCATGCCTTCACGGACGGGATCGACCAGCCGGTCGCCCTCGCTCATATGCAGTTCGATATCCGGATAGGCGGCAAAGAATGCCGGCAGGGCCGGCAGCAGGAAATGGCGCGCGAGCGTGCCATGCACATCAATCCGCAACGTGCCTTTGGGCCGGACAGTGCCGAATGCCGCCTCGGCATCCTCGATCTCGGCCACGATATGCCGGCAGCGGCGGTAATAGGTTTCGCCTTCCGGTGTAGGGCTGACCTGGCGCGTCGTGCGGTGCAGCAGGCGCACGCCAAGCCGGGCTTCCAGCGCCTTGATGACATCGGTCGCGGTCGAACGCGGCAGGTTCATGTCCTCTGCCGCCTGGGTAAAGCTCTCGCGGTCCACGATGCGCATGAACAGGCGCATGACGTCCAGCCGGTCCATGGACTGTTCCCTTTTTCCGAATGGCCTGTCCGGATTATGCGGGATTATCCGGCGGCCGAAAAGGGGCAGGGTTCCCTTCATGGTCCAGATGACCACAGGCAGAAGGAAAATGGATATGACACAGGACAGGAAAGTCGCGATCGTCACGGGCGCATCACGCGGGATTGGCGCCGCCATCGCCACACGACTGGCGAAGGACGGTCTGGCGGTTGTCATCAATTACGCGGGCAACGCTGCGCAGGCGGACGAACTTGCAGGGCAGATCCGTAAGATTGGCGGCGAGGCCCTGCCGGTCAGGGCCGATGTGTCCGACCCGGCGGCCGTGACCGCGCTGTTCGATGCGGCGGAGAAGGCCTTCGGCGGGGTCGATGTGCTGGTCAACAATGCCGGGATCATGACGCTGGGCCGGATTGCCGATGTGGATGATGCCGCCTTTACGCGACAGGTGGACATCAACTTCCGCGGCACGTTCAACACGCTGCGCGAGGCGGGGAAGCGGCTTCGGCAGGGCGGGCGCATCGTCAATCTCTCGACCAGTGTCGTGGGGCTGAAATTCGAGAATTACGGCGTCTATGCCGCTACAAAGGCGGCGGTCGAGACCCTGACGGCCATCATGGCCAAGGAACTGCGTGGCCGGAACACCACGGTCAACGCGGTCGCACCGGGGCCGACCGGAACCGCGCTGTTCCTGGATGGCAAAAGCCCGGAACTGATCGAAAAACTCTCGAAGATGAACCCGCTGGAACGGCTGGGCACGCCGGATGACATCGCGGCGGCCGTGGCCTTCCTTGTGGGGCCGGATGGCGCGTGGATCAATGGCCAGACCCTGCGCGCCAATGGTGGCATGGTCTGAGGGCAGCGGTCGTGGAAGGAAAAAGCAGCATGGGCAGGCAGGTTGTCCTGATTACCGGGGCGTCGAGCGGGTTTGGCGCCATGACCGCACGGGCGCTCGCCACTGCCGGGCACTGTGTCTATGCCGGTATTCTGGACCCCACGGGCCGGGGAAAAACGGCGGTGGAGGACGCGACCCGCTTTGCAACGGACTGGAAAGTTGACCTGCGGACCGTCGAACTCGATGTGCTTCAGGACACACAGGTCGGGGCGGCGGTCAACCGGATCATCGCGGAACAGGGCCAGATCGACGTCGTGATCCATAATGCGGGCCATATGTGTTTTGGCCCGGCGGAAGCGTTCACGCCAGAGCAGCTGGCGGCGCTGTATGACGTCAATGTCCTGTCCACCCAGCGCCTCAATCGCGCGGCCCTGCCGCATATGCGCAAAAGGGGGCAGGGACTGGTCGTGTGGGTCTCGTCATCCAGCACGCGGGGCGGCACGCCGCCTTTCCTCGGCCCCTATTTCGCGGCAAAGGCGGCAATGGATGCGCTGGCCATTTCCTATGCCGGTGAACTGACCCGCTGGGGGATCGAGACGACCATCATCGTGCCGGGCGCCTTTACCAAGGGCACCAACCATTTCCGTGATGCCGGTGCCCCGGCCGATCAGGCCGTGGCGCGGGCCTATATGGATGGGCCATACAAGGACGTGGAGCAAAAGGCGCTTGCAGGGCTGGCAGCCCTCGAGCCGGCCGATGCAGACCCGCAGAGCGTGGCCCGGGCGATCGAAGCGGTTGTGGAGGCACCGCGCGGTAGCCGCCCGTTCCGGGTGCATGTCGATCCGGCACAGGACGGGGCGGAAATCGTCAACGGTGTAGCCGACAGGATGCGGGCAGAACTGCTACGGCGCATCGGTCTTGAGGACCTGCTGCATATCGCGGCACCCACACGACCGGCTTCCCCCTGATCTTGCATCAGGCGGTGTCTGGAGCCGCCTGCCTTTGCATCCGGGTGTCGCCCTTTGCGGAAGGGCGACACCCGGAAAATTTTATGTCCGTTTATCGGGGTCACGCATCCGTTGAACAGGACAGCGTCCGCCAGCATTGGAATTCCGCCTGCAGGCGTGCCAGTTGATCGCCGACAAGCCGCACCGCGTCACTGCCCAGCAGCAGGTGGGCAGGCGGCGCCGCGACCTTCAGGATTTCCAGCATTGCCCGCGCGGCCCGTTGCGGATCACCCAGATGAGGCCCGTCATTTTCGGCACGGCGTTCGTGTAGCTGCTCAAAGACTGCGCGATAATCGGGAATATGACGTTCTGCCCTGACCATGGACCGCCCGGCCCAGTCGGTCCGGAACGCACCGGGTTCCACGGCTGTGACATGAATTCCCAAACCGGCCACCTCCTTGCCCAAGGCCTCTGTAATGCCTTCGAGGGCGAACTTGCTGCCATGGTAAAGACCCAGCCCCGGCATGGTGATCATCCCGCCCATCGAGGTCACATTGAGGATATGACCGGCCTTGCGCGCGCGCATATGCGGCAGGACCGCCTGGATCATTGCGATGGCGCCAAAGACATTGACCTCGAACTGCCGTCGGATCTCGTCCAGCGATGCCTCCTCAATCGTGCCTTCCAGCCCGTAACCCGCGTTGTTGATAAGCACGTCGATCGGTCCCTGATCGGCTTCAATCCGGTCGATGGCGGGTTTGATGGCGGCGTAATCCGTGACGTCGAGCACAATGCCGGTTGCACGTGCTCCAAGCGCCTCGAATGTCTCCCGCGCCCTGTCCGTCCGGACGGTGCCTGTGACATCATGACCGTCAGCCAGGGCCTGCTCGGCCAGTGCGCGGCCCAGACCGCTGCTGACGCCGGTAATGAAAAAGCGGCGCGTCTGAGTTTGTGTCATCTCTGGTTCTGTTTCCATGTGTTTTATGATGGTTTCCGGTCGGATGAGGAATGGTCGCAGGCTCAGGCCGCATGGACCGCACGGCGCAGCGCCAGCGGAAACGGCCCGGTCATTCCCGCAACCGCCGTATTGGTCAGCGCCACGACACTCAGTTCACGCGCCGGGTCGACCCAGAAGCCGGTGCCATAAAGGCCCGACCAGTTCCATGAACCGGGTGAGAGCGGCAGTCCCGCCTTTGCCGGGTCTGTCAGGACCGCAACGCCCAGCCCCCAGCCAAAACCCGGACCCGCCGCCCCGACCGGGAGGTCGCCTATGGCATTGCCCGTCATGGCGGCGACGCTTTCTGGCTTCAGTATCCCGGCACCTCCCGTCCGGATGGCCTCGGCAAAGCGCAGATAATCGGCGGCCGTGCCCAGCATGCCGACGCCCCCGGATGGCCACGCGACCGGATCGAAGGCGCGGGAAGGCGAATACACCACATGACCCGGCCCGAATTTCAGGCTGAACGGGTCTGTCATGCGCACGGCCCCCGCCGCTCCGCCATCGCCATACGGGATGGCGACCGGCGTGCCTTCAGGCACCGTGAAGGCCATGGTGTCCAGGCCAAGCGGGCCGGTCACGAGATTCCTGACCGCCGCAGGCAGATCATTGCCAGTCACACGTTCGATGACCCCGCCCAGAACATCAATGGCGAGCGAATAATGCCATGTCGTTCCGGGGGCAAAGAGCAGGGGAACCGATGCGATCCGGGCGATGTTTTCTGCCAGCGTGAGAGCGGAATGGTCCAGCCCGTCCGACACGCCTGCCCGATGGTAGGGGCCGGTTTCAGGTTCCAGAAAGCCATAGCCAAGCCCCGCCGTGTGCGTCAGCAGGTGCCGGATGGTGATGACGGGTCGCCTTCCGTCCGGCAGGGCGGGGCGGAAATCGGGCAGCCAGCGTGTTACAGGCGCGTCCAGTGACAGTCTGCCCCGTTCCATCAGGGCAAGTGCTGCAACGCAGATGACCGGCTTGGTCATTGAGGCCAGGCGAAAGAGCGTGTCCGTCCGCATCGCAACGCCAGCCTCACGATCGGCCAGGCCGACCGCGCGCTGATAAACGGTCCTGCCGCGTTCCGCGACCATCACGCCCGCCCCGACAATCATGCCCGAACGGACAGCCTGATCCAGAACATTGTCGATCGCGCCTGCGCGCGCACTGGCGGCTGATCCCCCCGCAGCCGATGCGGGGGAGAGCGATGATGCCCACATGGCGGCCGGCAGGGCCGCACCAAGAATGCTGCGCCGCCCCGTAACGGCGTGATGCCGTGCCTGTGTTCGCTGTCGCATGCCTTCGCCCCTGCTGTTTTGTGTCATTGTCAGGGCGCTATCGTAGTTCCTGCCGTTTCGGGACATAATCAGGCAGGAAATCAATTCAGTTTATACGGACAGTCATCAATCACATGCTCGACCGCATTACCGGCATGCAGCTTTTTTCCCGTGCCATGCAGATGGGCAGCATTTCGGCCGCCGGCCGGGCGCTGGGCCTGTCACCCGGCATGGCCAGCAGGCATCTGGATGCGCTGGAAAGGCGCCTGGGCGTGCGCCTGTGCCATCGCAGCACCCGCAGGCTCAGCCTGACCGAGGCGGGCCAGCATTATCTGGAACTGTGCCAGCGCCTCCTTCCCGAACTGGAGGAGGTCGAGGCGCGTATTGCCTCACAGCGTATCGAGGCGTCCGGCGTCCTGCGCTTCAATGTCCCGCTGTCTTTCGGGGTGCGGTATATCGCGCCGCTGATCCCGGCGTTTCACGCGCAGCATCCCGCAGTCACGGTCGATCTGGGGCTGAATGACAGGATTGTGGACCTGACGGGGGAGGGATGGGACCTGACCATCCGCATCGGCCGCCTCAGGGACAGCCGCCTTGTCACCCGCAGGCTGGCCGCGTGCGAACTGCTGGTCTGCGCGGCCCCCGATTACCTGACAGGACGCGGTCGGCCCCGATCCTGGGCTGACCTGTCGGAACATGACTGTCTGGGGTTTTCGCTCTCCGGCATCGCCAAGCCGGGAGAGTGGTTTTACGGGCGGTCACGGGAGCGGCGCGTTCCCGTGCGTGGCCCCCTGTGCGCGAATAATGGTGATGCGCTGGTCGCCTGCGCCAGCGCTGGACTGGGGATCATTTACGAGCCGGACTTCATCGTGGCCGATGCCGTTCGCGCGGGTCGGCTGGAGGTTCTCACGCTTGATGCGCCCCCCGCCGCACTGGGCGATATTCACCTGTTATATGCCCCGGACCGGACGCCGCCTGCCAAGGTACGTGCCATGATCGACTTTCTGGTGCGCGCGTTCGATGGCACGGCCCCGTGGACCATGCAGCCGGTATAGCCAGACAGGTCAGCGGCATTAATCGAACGCGCCCTGTTCCGCCTCCACCTGCTGGATGATCTCCGTCACGAAATCCATGAACGCGCGCGCCCGCGCACTGGTCAGGCGCCCGGCGGGCAGGAGCGCCCACAGATCGACCGCCGGGAGCGTCCAGTCCCGCAGGCAGCGCACGACCGCCTGCGTGCGCAGTTCGCTCAGGAACATCCAGTCAGCGGATACCGTCAGCCCCAGATCCGCGAGCACGGCCGCCCGCACGCCTTCCGCCGCACTCAGGCGCAGGCGTGAGCCGAGTGTGACATCAACGCTTTCTTCTCCCCGGCGAAAGGTCTGCCTGAGTGTGCCGCCGCGTGTGTACAGAATGGCCTGGTGATGCGTAAGGTCTTTCGGGGATATCAGGGTCGGCCCCCGGGCAAGGTAGGCTGGCGTGGCGATGACGGACCGTCGCCCGCGCGCCAGACGCCGCGCGACCACGGCACTCTCATGCAGTGGCCCCACGCGCAGGGCCACGTCGATTCCTTCCGCCACGAGATCGACGCGCCGGTCATCGAGTTCGATATCCACCTCAAGGCGCGGATGGGCCGACAGGAACCGCCCGAGCCGGGGAATGATCTGCAGGCGGCCAAATGTCGTGGGGGCCGCCACGCGCAACCGGCCGCTCAGATCGGCAAGACTGTTCCGCGCCAGCGTATCGGCCTCGTTCGCATCCGCGATAACGCGGGCGACCCGTTCGAAATAGCGCTGGCCGGTATCGGTCGGTGTCAGGCCGTGGGTCGAGCGCAGGAGAAGCTGGGTGCCCAACTGCTGCTCAAGCCCGGCCACGATCTTGGACACCGCAGGCTGGCCCATCCCCATCTGGCGGGCAGCGGCGGTGAAGGAGCCGGTTTCGACAACGCGTACGAACACGGTCATGGCCTGAAGGCGGTCCATGGTTATTCCCTTATGGAATGAACATTAGGTCAATACAGGGTCTGCCAGCACAGGATCGGCATGTCTATCGTTCATTTCAGGGCAGGGAAGTGCCCATACAATCCGCAAAACGAAAGACCGATTCATGACCGATCTGCTTTTTACCCCGAAATTCGTCGGCTCCATGCTGCTGAAGCACCGCGTTGTCATGGCCCCGCTGACCCGCATGCGCGCAAGCCCCGGCAACCTGCCCAATGACCTGATGCTGACATACTATACCCAGCGCGCGACCCCCGGCGGGCTTCTGATCTCCGAAGCCTCTCCCGTTGCCCTGTCCGGTTACGGCTTCGAGCGGGCCGCCGGTATTTACGACGATGCGCAGATCGCGGGCTGGAAGCGTATTACCGATGGCGTGCATGCCAAAGGCGGTCGCATGATCCAGCAGTTGTGGCATGTGGGGCGTCAGTCGGCCCGCATTCTCCAGCCCGGCGGTGGTGCGCCGCTTGCGCCCTCGGCCATCCGGGCGGATGGCGTGGCATGGACCCTGCGGGGCACCGTGCCCTTCGATACGCCCCGCGCCCTTGAGCGTGACGAGATTCCGGTGCTGGTGGCCGCCTATCGCGCGGCGGCTGAACGTGCCCTGAAGGCCGGGTTCGACGGTGTGGAAATCCACGGCGCGAACGGTTACCTGCCCGACCAGTTCCTGCAGGATGGCGCAAACCGGCGGACGGACGATTATGGCGGCCCGATCGTGAACCGCGCCCGTTTCCTGCGTGAGGTGACACAGGCGGCCATGGATGTCTGGGGGCCGGCGCGCGTGGGCGTCAGGCTGTCTCCCAGCGGTTCGTACGGGTCGATGTCCGACAGCGACCGTCACGCGACCTTTGGCTATGTGGCAAGCATGCTGGAGGAGATGGGGGCAGGGTATATGCATATCGTCCAGCCCCGTCTCGGTCTGGATGCCGAGGACAACCCCGTGGATGCCGCCGCACTCCGTCCCCTGTTTTCGCGCACGATCATTGCCGCTGGCGGGTTTGCGCATGACAGTGCGGACCGGCTGCTGGCGTCGGGGACTGCGGACCTGGTTGCCTTCGGGCGCGCATTCATCGCCAATCCGGACCTCGTGGCGCGTCTGCGGCATGGCTGGTCACTCAATGCCTATGATCGCACGACATTTTATGGCGGTGATGCGCATGGCTATACCGACTATCCTTTCCACGATGTCCCGGTGAAGGAAATGCAGGCATGACAGGTCAGATCATCGCAACAGTGGCGGACGATACCTGTCCGCCATTCGATCCGGGGGCGTTCTGGAGCGTGTTCGGGCATGAAACGGCCCGGACGGGCGGGGTGGATCTTCACTATGTGGCAGGCGGGGACGGGCCACCCGTCCTGCTGGTGCCGGGCTGGCCACAGAGCTGGTACGCGTGGCGGCATGTCATGGACCTGCTCCGTCAGGCCGGGCGGCGGGTCATCGCCCTCGATCCGCGAGGCATGGGCGATTCAGGCCGTCCCGCCAGCGGGTATGACCTCCAGACGGTTGCCGCCGATATTCATGGGCTGGTGCAGGCGCTGGGCCTTGCGGCGGATGGTCCCCTTGATGTGGTGGGGCATGACGTCGGAAGCTGGATCAGCTACGCCCATGCGGCGGACTGGCCGCAGGATGTCGGACGGCTGGCGGTCCTTGATGCGGCCCTGCCCGGTATCACGCAGGTGCCGGCCGTTGATGTCCTGCCGGATGCGGTCAACCTGAAAACATGGCATTTCGCCTTCAACCGCCTTGATGACCTGCCGGAAATCCTGCTGCAGGGGCGTGAACGTGAATTCCTGACATGGCTGTTCAGGGTCAAGGCAACCCGCCCATGGACCATCACGCCGACGGATCTTGAGGAATATGTCCGGGTCAACGCGGCGCCGGGGGCAACACGGGCGGCGCTTTCCTATTACCGGCATGTCTTCAGCCCCGATGGCCTGAACGCGAACCGGCGGCGCGCCGCGCGCCCGCTGTCCATTCCGGTGCTGGCATTGGGTGCGGATAACGGGGCGGGCACCGTCCTGTATGAAACCATGAAATCCGTTGCGACGGACGTGCGGGGCGGCGTGTTCGAAAATTGCGGTCACTACATGCCCGAGGAAGCACCGCGCCGGGTTGCGAGCGAACTGTTGCAGTTCTGGGCGGAACGCGGAGCATAATACGGCGCACGCATGAGATGGCGATGGTGGCGACAGGATACGGCCACAAACCAGTCATGGCGTGCCGATCTGGCGCGCCTGCAATTCCTTCACAACGTCTATAAAGGCCCGTAACGCGGGCGGGACCAGCCGGTGTCCGGGATAATAGAGGGCATAACCGGGAAAGGCCGGCGACCAGTCATCCAGAATGATCGCAAGCCGTCCCTTTTCAAGGGCTTCCCGGGCCGTCTCTTCGGAGACAAAGGCGATGCCCTGCCCCGCGCTGGCTGCATCGACCATCAGATCCATGTCGTCCAGCGTCAGGGCACCGGCGACATCCATGACATGATCCTGCCCGTAACGCGCGAACTCCCAGCGGTAGAGCCGCCCGCCGGGCAGGCGAAAGCGGATACAGGCGTGATGGAGCAGGTCATCGGGCGTGCGCGGGATGCCATGCGTGGCAAGATAATCAGGCGAGGCAACGGCGACAAAGCGCCCATCAGCGCCAAATCGCACGGCGATCATATCCTGTGGCACAGCTTGAGCCAGACGGATGCCCGCGTCAAAACCTTCCGCCACAATGTCGATGAACCGGCCATTGGTCACAAGGTCAACATGCACATCAGGGTAGCGGTGCACAAAGAAGGGCATGATGTCGCGCAGCAGGGCGCGGGCGGCATGCCTGGAGGCATTGATCCGCAATGTGCCCGAAGGGCGTGCCTTCAGCATGCCGACAGTGGCAAGCGTCTGCTCAAGGCTGGAAAGAATGGGGGCCAGTTGCGCGACAAGCTGCGCGCCTGCCTCTGTCGGGGCGACGCTGCGCGTTGTCCTGTGAAAGAGCCGCAGTTCCAGCCGTTCCTCAAGGGCACGGATCATGTGGCTGAGCGTTGAGGGCGAAAGGGCGAGTTCGTCTGCCGCAATGCGGAAGCTCTGGTGCCGCGCAACAGCAAGGAAGGCCGTCAGTTCCGGCAGGCTGGGCGTTTTATTCATGGTGTTTTTTCAATAGTTCATGCGCATTTCCGTGCATAGACCCAGCTATCGGGATGCGGCAGATTTCCTGCCAGTGGCCGCAACGCACCGGGCTTCGTGGATCGGGAAGGGATTTTGATGTCCAGAAACTGGCTTATTACCGGAACGTCCTCGGGGTTCGGCCGTATTATGACCGAGCGCCTTCTCGAACGCGGCGATACCGTTGTCGCCACCTTGCGCCAGCCCGACAGGCTCCACGGTCTTCAGTCCCGGTATCCGGGGCGCCTGCATCTGGCGGCGCTGGATGTCACCGACACGCAGCAGGTCCGTCAGGTCGTGGACCGGGCCTTCGCGCAGCTTGGCCGGATTGACGTGATCGTCAGCAATGCCGGCTACGGGCTGTTTGGCACGGTGGAGGAGGTCTCGAGCGCCCAGATCCGGCAGCAGCTTGATACGAACGTCATCGGATCGATCGAACTGGTCCGGGCGGTCCTGCCGCATCTGCGCGCACAGGGGGGCGGGCGTATCCTCCAGCTTTCATCAATGGGCGGACAGGTCGCGTTTCCGGGGCTCAGCCTTTATCACGCCAGCAAATGGGCGATCGAGGGGTTTTTCGAAAGCCTTGTGCAGGAAGTCGCCTCATTCGGGATCGAGGCGACGCTGATCGAACCGGGGGCAGCCAGAACGCAGTTCGGCCGGGGCAGCATGGTCATGGCCGCGCCACTCGCGGCCTATCAGGCGGTCCCGTTCAGCGCACGCCGCGCGGTTCTGGCCCGGGATTCCTACACGCCCATCGGCGATCCGGAAAAGATGGTCCACGAGATGATCGCCTGTGTGGATGTCACACCCGCGCCCCGGCGTCTGGCCCTTGGCAGTGACGCCTACCGGCTGATGCATGCGGCACTGGCAGGACGGCTTGCACAGCTCGAGGCACAGAAAGACATTGCCCTCTCGACGGATGCCAGCCCGTGAAGGGCGGGCCGGGACCGGCACATTTCAATCCTTCATCCAGATACCATAAAGGACAGGTTTCATGAGCAATTCCCTTCAGGGCAGGGTCGTGGCCATTACCGGGGCCAGCAGCGGGATTGGCGAGGCCACGGCCCGGCGGCTGGCGCGCTCCGGCGCTTTCGTCGTGCTTGGGGCGCGCCGGATGGACCGGCTTTCCAGCATCGTGGCGGATATCGAACGCGCGGGCGGCAGGGCCATTGCGCTTGAGCTGGATGTTCAGCAACGGGGACAGGTTCAGGCGTTTGTTGACGGGGCTGTCAGGGAATTCGGCCGTCTGGATGTTCTCGTCAACAATGCGGGCGTCATGCTGGTCGCCCCCCTGGCTGACCTGAAGGTCGATCAGTGGGACCAGATGATCGACGTCAACATCAGGGGCGTGCTGTACGGCATTGCCGCGGCCCTGCCGGTCATGCAGGCGCAGGGTTCGGGCCATGTCATCACGGTCTCGTCGGTGGCCGGGCACAAGGTCGGGCCGGGTTTTGCCGTCTATTGCGGCACCAAGTTCGCCGTGCGCGCGATTGCCGAAGGGTTCCGTCAGGAAGCCGGGCCGCACATCCGCAGCACGGTCATCTCCCCGGGTGCGGTCGCGACCGAACTGCCCACCCATATCAGCGCAGGCCCGGCGAAAGACGCGGTGGAGGCCATGTATGCCACGGCGGAGATCAGTGCCGACGCAGTCGCCAAGGCTATCCTGTATGCGATCTCCCAGACGCCGGATGTCGATGTTAACGAGATTATTATCCGGCCAACGGCACAGACATTCTAAAGGCAATGACGGGCTGCGCCGGCATGGGACAGTACCGCGCAGGGCGGTCTTGCAGCAAGGAGAACGGAATTGGTTTACAAGGCACTTGTCGCGGGCGCGAACGGCATCATTGGCAAGGCCCTGCTGGAGGAACTGGCCCGCGCACCCGGCTGGGAAGCCCGTGGCCTGTCGCGCAGCCATGGCGATATCCGCGCGGACCTGACCGATGCCGCGCAGACGCGCGGGGCGCTGGAAGCAGCGGCGGACTGCACGCATCTGTTCTATGCCGCCTATGGTCCCGGTGGCGGGCTGGCCGGGGAGGATACGCGCAATGCGGCCATGCTGCGCAACCTGCTTGATGGATTGCAGCACGCTGGCGCACCGCTGCGGCGGGTTGTCCTGTATCAGGGCGCCAAGGTGTATGGCGTGCATCTTGGCCCGGTCTCGACGCCGTTTTACGAAGATGAAAACCCCCGTCCGATCGGCCCGAATTTCTATTTTACGCAGCAGCGTGAATTGCAGGCCCGCCATGAAGCCAGTGGCCCCGAATGGACCATCCTGCGGCCTGATGTGGTCGTGGGCGATGCCGCGGGCAATGCGATGAACATCGCAACCGTCATCGGCGCCTATGCCGCCATCTGTGCGGCTGACGGGGCCGCGTTCCGGTTTCCCGGTTCCTATAAAACATATGACAGGTGCCTGGCACAGGTCACGGATGCCCACGCTCTGGCCCGCGCCAGCCTGTGGGCGGCAACATCCGGTGCGGCTGCCGGTCAGGCCTTCAATTACGTGCACGCGCCCTTCCGCTGGCGCCGGATATGGGAAGGTGTGGCGCGGCATTTCGGCCTGACCACAGGTGAGCCGATCCCGTTCTCGCTGGCCGGGCACATGCCCGCGCTCGCCCCGGTCTGGGACGCGATTGCAAGGGATCTGGTCCAGCCCGATTACGCCAAAGCCGTTGGCTGGGGGTTTGGCGATTTCGTGTTCGGGACACAGGCCGATGTCATCTCCGACATGACCAAGATCCGGCTGGCCGGATACGCGCAGGATGCCGATCCGCTCGCGGTCCTGATCGGCGCGATCGAACGCCAGCAGCAGAACGGCGTAATCCCGCGCATCATTAACGCTGACGTCGGATGATATGCAGCTGTATCCCGCCCGCGCAGAGCGGGGCGACCGGGTCCGGCCCGCAGGGAGCCTGAACCCGGCCTGCCAGAGACTGTTTGAAAAGTTAGGCCGGAAGACATCCAGCAATCATAAAGAAGTTTTTGGTGAAGCTTTTTTCAAAAAGCTTCAAAGAACGCCGCCTTTTTGAAAAAAGGCAGCATCCAAAAAATTTTATTATTTTTTTATCAATGACTTGTTTTTAAACAGTCTCTTACAGTACGCACGGCTCTATCGTGCCGCCTGTGGCAGGGCGAAGACCACCAGCTGGTCCGTGACCGGCGTCATCATGAAGTGATGGCCGCCCGCCATGATCGCCACATACTGCCGTCCGTTGACCTCATATGTCATCGGGTTGGCCTGCCCGCCGCCGGGCAGCACATGGGACCACAGGACCCTGCCGGTGCGCTCGTCAATCGCGCGGATCAGGTTGTCCGTCGCGGCCCCGATGAACACCAGCCCGCCCGCCGTAACCACCGCGCCGCCATTGTTGGGCGTGCCGATCTCCCACGGCAGGCCGGTCGGCAGGCCCCACGGCCCGTTGGCGCGCGCCGTGCCCAGCGGGTGCTGCCACAGCACTTTCTGGCCGTGCTTCATGTCAATCGCGGTAATCATGCCATAAGGGGGCTTGTGGCACAGCATGCGCGTGAACGGGTCCCAGAACGGGGCGATGGTGATGGCGTAGGGCGTGCCTTCCATCGGGCCATTGCCCTCGGCAGCGCCTGCGCCGGGGTGGTAATGCGGGTCGTCGATCGGCATGAGCTTCAGCGCATCGGCCTTGCCGCGGGTAATCAGCTGGGCATACATCGGCGATGCATTCCAGTTCGCGATCAGG
>ERZ746981.239-NODE-239-length-34833-cov-15.183278_pt1 | contig 34833 bp, 20 predicted proteins | sample MGYA00374948_ERZ746981 | MGnify/ENA primary metagenome ERZ746981 (study PRJEB28757, sample SAMN06711160) | food metagenome | host: microorganism | place: China:Harbin | collected 2017-01-30 | study: EMG produced TPA metagenomics assembly of the Analysis of...
TAGACGGATTTGGTAATCATCTAAAGAATCCTTATACTTCAGGTTATTAAAAAATAATATTTTGTTACCTTCAGTCCATTTTACAAACAATGTAACGGGCGGTCCGATTCGTAAAGTGGTGTAGAGTTGTGTAACGGGTTTAACTAGGATAAAAGTAGTCAAAATCTTGTTGAAAGTATATATAACTCAAGAATGAAAGTAATCTTGAGGGAAAAGGAAATGATTGTAAAGAAGAGAAAAAGACTGTCTTATATAGACGGTCGTTCGGAAGTCTGCGGATAACGGGATTCATACACACGGAGACTTCGGAAGCGAAAAGGATAAAAGATAAAGATGAATGGTAACGAAATATCAACAAACTAGGAAGGGTTACGGAAGTGACGGAATGGACGGAGTTGTCCGGAAGCTTGCGGAATTCCGCGGAGCTCGGAGATCTCGGTTACAAACAATGTAAATGGGCGTGTGGCGTAGTTGGTAGCGCGTTCGCTTAGCATGCGAAAGGTCCTGGGTTCGACTCCCAGCTCGTCCATTCTTTTTGATATATTATTTTTTTTAAATATTCTGCATTGGCAAAATGTGGGAGATATGATCTTTATTTAGTTTACATCCCTGTTTCTGTTTTGCTTAAACTAGTTTCACAATGACATATTCATACAATTTATATTAAAACAAAAGAGGAACAAACCCATGATCCTGGAACAAAACCGGATAGAAGAAAATTAAACGTGGGAAAAGACAAAAAAACAGTACATAGAAAAGACTCATGATATTTAAAAAAACCAAAGTCCACGATAAATATATGATCGGAGATGGATCAACAAATATGATAAGTATGAGTATAGATATGTGAAACAAAAAATGAGAGCTAGAAAATGAACAATCGTGTAGTGTTTGGCCAACTTGAACAAACACAGCGCATGTAGATATAATATTAATCCATGATTGCATCGTCGTCATCATCATCATCGTCGTAATCATCATCATTCAAGAAGAAGGAGAGCTTGGCAGAACTTGAAGTGCCATTTTCATAGTAGCTGGATGTTGATGGAGAAGAACCCATAGTGTAACCATTTCTCATATATTCTTCTATTTCGTTTGATGGGGAGTTATCCAGGGGAACACCTTTCAAGCAGCTCTTCTGATATTTCGGTAAAGATGTGGTGGCATCATCCTCAAATCCGTGACTACCAAAGAAAAGTGCATAGCCATCTATACCGCAATCCGTTTTTGACAGATCAAATGACGAATCCTTTTCAATCACTCTTTGAACAACATTTTCACCATCCGCAAATGTACGGATATTACCTATAGGAGTGAACTGAATTATACCACCATTTGGATGCTTAAATTTCGGATATTCATCCAAGTCTATGTTCTGCATCGTGAGATTTTCTTTCGGAAGACCATTATTAACTTGCTTATGGAAAAGCGATGCCTGCTTCGTTCTTTTGAAACCTTCATCTGAATCAGAGTTTCTACGCTTTCCTCTTTTTGGGGTTGATAATGTGCTTGAAGATCTTGATCCAAAATTCCGGTTGTGATGCGTAGGCACCTTTATGGGTGACGAAAATATGCGATCTCGATTCGACTGTGAAAATTGTGGCTGGGAGTTTATATGATAATCATTTAGAAAAAATTTGCTTGTATGAGGTCCTTGAGAACCTAAGTGACGTGATGGTGTGACGATGGACGTGTCAGAAGATGGTGAATCCCGGTCTGAAAAGGTGAAACTTGTACTGGATTGCATGACTAAGGGATTATGAGATATGAGTATAAAATAGAGGGTGGTGCAATATGAACTTCGTGAAAATTTAAAATGCTCGGGATGCAATATGAGATTAATACCAAAAATGTGACACACACGAAGAAGTGAAACACCTATAATATGGAACTATGGGGATGTCAGGAAACACGTCGACCTCTAATATATGAAGGAATCCTGGTTAAAGGGAAAAGAGATCCCAAAATCTGTAAGAAGAAAAAAGTAGTGAGAAAGCGGGTAGATTTTTTTTTTTTTTCAGCAGGGGTGAGACTTCGTTCACGAGGAGGTGAAAAATCCTGGTGAGCACGCGAAAAGAGATATCATGCTGTTTAATGCGAATATGGCACATTTCAGCAACTTCGGAAACTTTTTTTCCGTAAACGGAGAAGCCTGGTAACCATAATCTAAAAGACCTGGGGCGGCATGTTAAAGAATGTTTCACCAGACAAAACCACAAAATGCAAGAAATAAGGGTAAGGGCCATTTATATGACACATATTTTTTCAGAAGATTCACGGAACAGGAAGGATTATAAGAGTGGGTGCAATAAGCAAAGCTGTGACTATAGGGGGACTTTAGATACTGGAAAGGCAAATATTATGCTGACAAAACTTGAAAAAGCGAGAGAATATTCAATTCATGAAAATGAGAAAGATGGTTAAAAGGAGACCGATGTGATGATATGGAATAATGGAAAGTAGGAGATAAATGGGTGAATGATAGAGCATTAGGATAGTATGAAATGAAGCGTAATAGGGGCCATGCATATGATAAGATAGAAAGAACACCTTCGAGGTTCAATCTGTCTACTGAATACTCAAAAGTGGGTTGTCAAAAGCTTCGTAATTTGCACTCACTTCAAGCAGTACCCATAATCTATTGCATGGTAATCCGTACTGTAATGATACAAACGTTCAGCGATAGTACACTGACCCCGCCGAACCAATCGGATTGCCAAAAAACGTTTAATTAATAAGGAAAATTTAAGCCTTAACTCCACAGTCCATTGGTTCCTTCGTTTGTTCAAAATTGTAGATTATAAAACTCATTGGCCGGCCGGCTATCATAAGCGATTACCAGGAAAAATAATATAATTTTCCATTTAGCCGCTGACAGCCAATTGCTTTAACTCCGTTGACGTTTCACTATATTCAATCAATGAAAGAATCTGCAGAAAACCTGATTGTCTGAAGCTTTTTGTTCTTATTGTTGCTGCTTTCTGGATATGATTCGAAAACGGAAGTTTTTTTCGTGTGGCTGAGATAAAATTAATAAATTTCTTTTGTCTTTATGATTTTTTTTGTGATAAAATATTCCCAGTGCTCCCGCAATCGTGAAATCAAACGTTTGAAACTCGACGCGTCTGCAGGAGTCTAAACATAAATGCATATACACATTACAGTCAATCGATCTCGAGAGTCCAGCGTCTGACAAAAGTTGTTTGGCAACTTTTTGAAGGATAAAAAAAAAGTGCTAAAAAAGATAAGTAAAATGTAAGATCTGATAACTGTTGAAGTTTGCTACTATTAAATGGTGATCACAATTCGAACATAATCGATAGCATTTATTTTATTTAGCTTATTTCTGAATCTTGCAAACGTAATCGAGGAATACACAGCAGAAATACAGAATCATGGATTTATCCAAATTATCATCGGATTTACCACTTTCGGAACCAGTTTCGAAAAACTCAGTGGACCAAGTGAATAGAGAACTATCCAACGAGTTCAAGATTGGTGCAAGATCGATTGCTGCACTTTATAGACTTTCAAATACAAAGACTGCTCTGCTTAATGCGAGTGGGTATCTTGAATGTGTTGATGACGTTCTTTCCATGATAAATAATGAGACGGTTTCCGATCTCTACGAACTAAAACAGTTTCTAGAAACAAAGAAAAGCGAACTGACAGGCAAGAAAAGCGCTCAGACAGAAAAGAAAACAGATGATCTTTCTTGGCAAAAAAGCAGTCAACAACAATTAAGCATCGACTCTAATGAGAAAAGGTTGAGTTCTGGTGTTCCAGCAGTGGAATTTACTATGAAAACCAATTCACCGTTCCATTTCCCACTTTCAAAAATTCCTATAGGTGCACGACCACAGGTAAAATATCGTAATCATATCCACAAGTCGCACTCACATATTCATGTTTATAATGGACTTCCTTTACATAAGTTACACGAAACATCTAATGCCAAGCAGAATAATGCTACATCTACGCAGAAAAAGAGCTTGAAAACCCACCGTCATATGTCTGACACATCAGAGGGTTCAAATACAATGTCTAGTTCGGATAATGATTCAGAGGTGATACTTGAAGAGGATAATACTTCAGATAGCGAGCCTACATTCTGCACTGATGATAAATGTGCAAAACGTAAAGTTCTTCCACCCAACAGGCATTTGAAGAAGAGTAAAGTTGACCGATAAATCTTTTTATTGCGGTGAAGTTTCTTTTCTAAATGAGAGAGCTGCAAGCTCTACCTATCACGCTTTTTTTTATGTCGGATAGACTAATTACATAGCATATACCAGAGGAAGGGTATGACCCATTCATTTATAGATTTAATTGCCACAATCTTATTTGATAATCTTACGGACTTTGCTGACGGCTTGAATGTAGCTTTTCTTATCTCCTGACTGGCTGTACGCCAATCTGACAAGATTTTTGTAATCCTCGGTAGAGAAATTCAGAGACGCATGATATTTTGTAATTGCTTCTACTATTTCATCTTTACCGTAGTCCACCAACTCAAAATAGTTGTTGCATCTGCTGAAATTTACATCCTTTGGATCTATAACATTTCTGAGTGCTTGCTGAAGGACCCGTATGTTTATCAACATTTTATGGACTCCATTCGAATTAAATTCTGGGGTGCTTCTCGATTCGTAAACTAGAAGATAATCCAGCAATAAAGGAAGCATTGAAAATATTTGACACCTGTCCGTATCGGGAATCATGCTTTGCAAAATACTGTTCAACTCTGTAATAAAATGGTTCAGATCTAGGACATTTGGCTCAATTTCCTCACTTTGTGTTTCAGGAGCCCAGAAATCCTGCTTCAACATCCGATTTACGTACCAAATCGCCTTTATTCTCGAATCATACTTGATGAGGAGTTTGATTCTTAAAGCCATACCATTAAAACCGTCAAGAATCGTATCAAAGCGATTTATCAACTTGCCCTTTAGTGCAATATAAGGATGCGCCAATGAAAGTTCAAAGTCTCTCCCGTTAACTGCCCCACCAACTGAACTATTGCCCAGAATATACCATTGCTGTTTTAAGGAGTCAGAGCCAGAATCATCATCAGCATCACCAACGTCCCTTCGGCACTCGGGAAGCCAGCTCATAGTTTCTAAAATTCCATAAAGAATGCTGACAAGTGATTTAAGATGACCGGCATCTAAGAAATCATGCTCCATAATTAGTGATGTAAAGTTATCTCTCTCTTTCATGGTCAATTTGAGTTCTTCAATACCAAAAGTCTCAATATCAGTTTCTGAATTAGCTTCCATTAAATTCGATGACGATTTAACAAGCTCTGAATCTCCCAGCCACTTTGCAATAAGTCTTGTTTTGACCTTTCTCAAGAACTCTGGAGGAATCGTCTCATTGATCTGGGCTTGGTATAGACTAACAACCTTTTCGAGAGCTTTTAGGACCACACTCACATAGGGCTCTCTGCAGTAAAGGGAGGTATCTAAAATACTCATTAGACTGAAGAAAAATTTCTTGATTGCAACAGGATCGCCGCTCTTTTGCTTCCAGTGCCTTTCCACTTGATACAGTAAGATACTCTCTAATTGTGCTCTAAACACATAATTCATAAAGCGCTCAAAGAAAGTTGTAGGGAGGGATTTACTTTCAGAAGGTAGTATTAACGAAGAGCAGACAACAAACAACAAGAAGCTGTCAACAATTGACCCCATGTTAAATATATTGGCCGGAACGAGCAAATTATCCTTAGAGCGGAAAAATCCGTCGCTATCATCATCAATGAATAACGATCCCTGATCAATAGAGTCGGATTCACCTGTATACTTTTCAGGGAACATTTCTTTTAAAACAGAATGAAGTTGCTCCATACTTTTAATCTCCAAAGAACTGTTCGAAATACTAAAGCGCGCAAATTGAACAATTGGTGCACCATCATCGCCATTAGGATCTATGGATGGCTTTAGGAAAGGATTCGATGAGTCTCTACCATATCCACGCTGCTTATCCAACTTTTCGAACAACTTTTCATCCACAATGTAACGGTACAGGACTGATTCAAACTGTTTTTGAAGCTCGTTCCAGACAGCAAGCGAATCGTACGAACATTCATATTTTTCGGCAAGTGCACACACTGCCCTTTGATGCTGTAGAACACGAACAAACTTGTAGAGCAATTTCGTGAAAAACTCCGAGACAATTGGAGAATTCACACTTTGAAAGGTTGGGAAGTTTGGATCAAGAATATCACTTGCACCGAATATAGAATCCGCACCATTGCCATTACCTGAAGATTTCGAAGAGAATTGGAATTGGCTTGGATATTTCTCATGCACTTCCTCGTTCGTGCTTCTAATTATTCTCCTAATCTCAGTTCCCCACCTATTAACCAAAACCGAGAGTGCATCCGGAACCTTTTTTATTCTTGCAAGTAACTCGAAGCTTTTCTGCAGGCCCGAGAAAATCTTAAGATTACTCTGTGGTGAGTTTTTATCATCAAGCTCATTTCCTGTTTGCTTTTTATCATCTGCACTAAGTTCGGCCAAGAAATCGGTCAATGGTCGAACAATTGCATGTGAAACGTCCTGAATGTCTGCGCTCGCAAGTGAAAACAAAGCCAAATTCGATGATGTAAGATTGTCATGACCTTTAAGATAAATGAGGTCGCTTATTTGGTCAACGAGGCAGTCGAATAATCGCTGCTGCTGCATTCGAAGATCTTGAAACGTGTCCGATAGCGCGGGAAGCTGGAAAATTCCATATTGATCGGCGAGGGTAGAACATTCAAGGATTAACTGCTCAGCGGTATCAAAATCTCTGTTGCTTATACTGGTGTCAATCTTGCTGATGCTTTTTTTCACTTTGGAAATGTTATCTAGGACTTCTATGGTTTTAGTATACTGCCTTTGCTTCTTACTAAGTTCAACTAGAAAAGTTGCTCTGTGAGTTGCAAAAGAGTCAACATCCTGTAAATTCTTCTTAATATCGCCTAAGATGCTCTGTGACTCAGAGAGATTCTCTACGGCGATTCCATATGAGCCAATGCTATCGTTAAATGCCATATAATGCTTGTTCACCGCTTTCTTTAGGGTATTTGAAAACTGCTTCTTTTGCTGTATAAATGTGGTATATTTATGCGCTTCTCCAACCGATGACTCATCAAGAAGCTTTAATGCAATCTCAAGTGGATTACAACTCTGGGTCAGCACTTCTGGCCAATCATTTTGAATTGAGGAGAATGTCCTATTGAGGTCTTTGAGTGATGAATCCATAGATAGAAAATAAAAACAATTTATGCCGTTAATAAATCATGCAGAATACCTTTTGGTCAAAGATAGCCAGATCACCTGTTAGGAGAGAAATTTGGAAAAACAATGTAGGGGGAATTGAGCTTTATTTAATTAAACTTAAAGTATGAAAAGATGGAAAGCCTGAAAGAATTAGTAGTATTCCTCGTATTGTGATGGAGGGGAGAAGTAAACATTAAAAAAAAAAGGAAAAAAATTATTGCGATTCAGAAGATAAAATAAAGGATTTTAGTCAACTACATGTATTCTAAGTAATTATACTTTAAGTTGCATTCATTTTAAATAAAAGGGCCATTTACAAATCAATGGCCCGAGCCCCACCAAAATTATCACATTTTGGGCAACGAGAAGTTAGATCTATTTACTCATTGGCAATCCTATGCTCAGCTGGATCAATCTTAAATATATGGTCAGGATTCATGATAAGACGTTTATCCAAAGCGTATTTAATACTACGCATCGCACCGATTGTGCCTTCTCCAAGTTCCTCTTCCAAAAACTCACGTTTGTCACTCATACCAATTCCGTGTTCTCCAGAGATGGTTCCATCAAGTTTAATTGCCTCTCTTGACATTTCATTGACAAGCTTATGTGCGATTTCAATCTGCTCGGGCTCATATATCACCAAAATGTGCAAGTTACCATCACCAGCATGACCAGCGGCTGTCGCCAAAAGGTTTGCATCATCCATTTTTGCCATCACACGTGACATAAGTGCTGGAAGCTTTGAAACTGGAACACAAACATCAGTTGGCATTACGCGAGCATTTGGTTTTATCTTTCTGGCCCAGCCCAAGGAATTCCACAAAAGAGTTTTCCGAACCTGCCAGATGGCATTCTTATCGGCCTCATTAGTTGCGACATCAAAGTTGAAGCCACCATTCTTTTTTCCTAGACTTTGAACTTGCTTTATCGACTCTTTAACGACACCCTTGTTGTTTCCACCCAATTTCATCATCAAAAGATGATGCGCACTCCACTTTCTATCACCTCCAGATCCCATCTCTATGACGGCCCTCATCTGACGGTCATCCATAAACTCCAAGGCATTACAATCGATTCCACTCTTCACAATATCAGCAACAGCCCTTGTAGCATCTCCAATAGTTTTGAAGTTCATCAAGGCAATTGCCTCCGATTTTGGCAACGGATGTAACTTGAGAGTAGCCTCAACAACTATTCCCAAAGTTCCCTCTGCACCAATGAACAAATTCGTCAGATTGTATCCGTTAGACGATTTCTTGGATCTCCTCTTTGTACGAATGATAGTTCCGTCTGCAAGCACAACTTTCAAAGCAAGCACATTGTCCTTGGCCCCTCCAAACTTGTACGCATTTGTTCCCGAAGCATTAGTCGAAACAATTCCACCAATCATTGCACCAGGTGCAGGATCGGGACCAAACATCAAACCTCGAGGTTTGAGGATCTCATTCAACTCGGTCCATTCCATTCCAGGCTGAACAACCACATCCATATCATCTTCATGCAAAGCGATGAGCTTGTTCATTCTGCTCAAATCCAAACTGATACCCTTTCTGGTTGCAATGTAGTGACCTTCAATGGAAGTTCCACCTGAAACAGGCACAATTGGAATATACTTATCATAGCATATCTTAACAATATTGGAAACCTGCTCGGAACTTCGAGGATACACAACACAGTAAGGCTCCTCGTCTTCTTTTGGAAGCACGAACTTTGAGGAATCTGCAGAGTGTGATTTGATCTCACCCTCTGAAATGGTGATATTTTCCTCGCCAACAATTTTCACAATCTTCTGGATTGCATCATTGACAACTGCCACCGTTGCATAGCTCGGGGACCTCTCAATATCTTTCAATTCGATAACAGACCTATCATTTTCAGGTGTCTTTCCCATCCAATAGCCTTCAAGAACTCCTCCGACAAGAAATATTGTCGCTACTGTAAATCCCTTAATAAATTGAGAGAGCGGAATTTGTCCTTGTCTCTGCTGATCTTCAAGCTTAGACCGCTGGCTCTGTTTAAATTGATCGTTCTTATTGCTTTGCTCCTCTTTTTTCGCTTTTATTTGTACATCTTGGAAAACACGCGAGTATGTTTTGAAACCTCTGGAATACTTCGAGAATTTCACCGATTGGATGATGAGCGGTCTAATTCTATTCATTGTTAAACACAGGGCCAAACAGATAACCTCAAAAGTTAAACCTTAGGTGTATTTCTGAGACTATGAAATCAAAAAGAACGGCTGCATGGCTGCCTTATTTTTCGGCATGGAAGCCTTCGATGATTTTATCACATGTTCGGGGTGTTGATCTCGAGAAGAAAAAGAAAGACAAAAACGACAAAAAAAAACAAAAAAAACGGTAAAATTGTGGGGTGCGAGAAAAAAAGGCGGGCCTGTCATTATTGATGCGTGGGATTGAAAATAGACACAGCCTTATCAAATATTTCATTAGCATCCTAAACCATATTGAAATTCATTAAATACTACCGGAGAAGGTAAAAGAAAGAAAAAGAAGAGCATAGCAAATAAACGAGAGGCCAACATGTGCAAAATATGTAAATCAAAGAAGTGAAAAAAGTATAATAAGCAAAGAAGCAGATGGCATTTACAACTAAGCAGCATCAGCTACTCCCCCAATGATATTATTCGAAGCGGTGGCCTGCGAACCACTCCGAACAATGGCATGACCACTAAGATCGCTATCCAAAGGTACATCCTTGTTTTCAATACGCTCTTGCTTCCAATAAATATCTTCAGAGCCAGACAAAACACCAATCCTCAAAGTACCCAAAAGATTTCTGGCAGCATTAGAATGCTGGTAAACAGCACCATTAAATGCAGTAGTGGCATCCCTACCATTAGCCGCGTACATGAGTTCGATCCCGCCTGGGTGATCTTTTGCAAACGGAGTAACATCGTGGATAATTCCGTCAACGACAACGTAAAAGCGGCCAGGAGAGTCCGAAACAAGCTTTCTGAACTGCTGAGGAGTATAGACAGGAAGCCTACTTATGGGAATACCCCAGTAAAGCGAGGATCTAATGTTATCAAGCTGTCGTTGCTGTTCCTGGACACGTGACTTGTCTATAATTGACTGGGATGAGATCCTAAGATGCGAAACGATACCCAAGGACTGCAATAAAGACAAGCACCACCTGGTTGGGTCCCAGGAGAGCCAATTAGAACCGTTTCGGCAGTCATTGGGGAATTCCTGGTGGAAATTCTGGTTTCCCTCACCCAAAGTGAGCAGATTGACCACCAGGTTGTTTCTGGCGGAGATGGAGCTGTTATAAGGCCTTGATCCAATCAAATGTCCAAGAGAGTTTGTGAGGAAAACGCTCTGCTGAACAAGAAACACTTTAAGAAAACCTGCATAGAGCAAACCGCCCAGGTAATCATCATAGAGCCATCCACAGAATAAGCAGGGCAGAATAAGCCCCGATGACACAAATAAAGATAAATAGTTGCGGGCCTGCCATTGGACAGCTTCGTCATTTGTGAATTTATCAAGCCGCTCTGCATGAATCGCCTCAACAACTTGGGGATTGAACGTCAACACAATCCAGCCAATGTGACTGAAGAAAAAGCCCCGGCGCACATTGTGAGGATCGCGATCCGTGATGTCACTATGCCTGTGGTGTGCTCTGTGGGCTGAGCACCAGTTTCTGGCCGAAGTAATCCCTGCACCACTTGCAATGAGAACCAGTAACTTCACAAAATGCGGACTCTCGATCTGGAAACTGCGGTGGCACCAGTACCGGTGGTAGAGTATGTTCACTGAGAGCATAGTGAGCACATAGTGTAAAAAAGCAAACGATGCTGTTTGCAGTGTGGGCCGAATATCCACAATTAACCATAACAGGAATCCCAACAGAGGTACGAATACCGTCACTAGCATATTCCTCCAGTGGAGATGCCGATACCAATTTCTCAGCGTCCATGATCTCTCCGTGATGGCTATTCTGTCCGAAATCGGAAGTTGTGTGATCCCATTTCCTCCTTTCACCTTGTGCTTCACCACTTTTGCCACACGGCGGTGGCTGTGCAATCCTGTGGCTGTGCACGACTCTGCTTGCCGTGGCACAATGTTGTATTTTCGGAGTTCCTCTTCAGGATAGTCTGCCTCCTGGATTGGCTGCTGCGAGGAAGTTGCATTCGGATCTATATTGGGGTTTCTGTTCTCACTCATCGAATTTGGCGATGCTATATGTAGTCAAATAAATAATATTTGCTGATAAATAAAGGACCGGTGAACCCAGCTGGGCGATGCTTGTAGAATGGTAAAAAAGCGTCGAATTTAACCAATTTATGCTAGCGAACGTGCCTCTGTCAGTGAAAATTGTAAGGCGAGTATATGAGGCTTTATTAACCGACCTTATACTTTATCGAAATTATCGAAATTACCAAATTTCTAAGTTCAGATGAATGTGCAATTAGTACCAATGTTTATAACGCAAATATGTTGTGATACGACCGCTATCAAAACATGCAAACTTGGCCTAGAAATTACCAAAACACCAAGTAAGTTTTCACGGTTATGGAATGGTTCGAATGCCGCCAAAGGGGAAAAGTTTTGGCTGATTGATACAATTCCTGGTGGTGATGAAAATCTTCCCGATTAAGTGTGTGAAGTGTATTTCACCAGGCCGCGATCTGTGCCCAAAATAAAAAAGTTGGGGACCCAATATCTACTAATGCCCGGTATAGCCCACAGCTTTAACGCGATATGTTGGCGAGGTGAGCGGGAATTATTTTTTGGAGAAGGGGAGGAAGAAAGCAACTCGCTTTATCGGGCATGAACAGGAACTTCCAGCCATCCAAAACTACATACATCCGAAATTCTTCACCACATTACAATCAGACCTGAATTGTACTAAAACATACAAAACCAGTAAATAAGCTTTAAATTCTCCTAAACAAAAAGCATTCTGAAAAGATACAAAGAAACTTGATATATACTCAAGCCTCCACTTTCTTGATGTTTCTTGGCAATTCCGGATTAGGAGTGCTAACAGCTTCGGTAAGCAACTTCACAACAGCATCCTTCTTTGAGGCAGCAGTCTTTCTGATGCTCTCCAACTCTCCCTGAACCTGTTTTTCAGCATCTTGCTCTGCCTTCTTGTTTGCACCAACAAACTCATCTTCAAACTTCTTCAACTCGTCTGATTTGCTTGACTTGTACGAGTCGATTTCAGCCTTGGCATCTTTTTTTGCTGCCTTAAGCTTTTGTGTACGGTCTAGTTATGGTTTCGTTAGTAGATGAACGCCGAAGGTAATTTATTGAACAAACAATACTTACACTTTCTGGCCTGAGCAACTATTTGCTGGGCATCTTTTTCAGTCTTAATACCAGTATTCAATGTTAGTATAACAAATGACAAAAACTTTGCCAGTAGTAGGCTGATACTTATTGAAATTGAGTACTTACTTTGAGCAAGCTTTGTATTCCTCCGGACTAAAAAGATAAAATATAATGTATGTTAGTAAATGATCACTATGAAAACCAAAGCACACAGCTTTAAAACACAGCATGAAGCAGCAATGACGTACCATTATGAGTTAAGCAGCTGAATGCAAAATCAGATGACTATATATAATGGTTTGAAGCTATAAAGAAGGGTAATGATGATCACCAAATGGCTGCATACATGAATTTGCATGCGTTGAGATAGCGAGAGCGATGCAAGAAAAAAATCAAAAAATCAAAAAAGAAAATGAGAAAATTAAAATAAAATAATAGAACTGGGAAATTGGGCAGATCTGACCTTGGCTGGAATCAAATAGATAAGCTTACATCTGTAATCAATATATCTATTGCAGTTACATATACAAATATCAACACTGTAAGCGCAAAATTTTGACAAATACTCTCTTTAGTTCATGTCACAGAATTGTGGGGGGCCTAGGCCGTATCCAGTCGGGATATTCAAAAGGCAAAAAACATCAGTTCACGGACATAGAAATGTGAATAAAACCGACACAAACGAGAACAATAACGTTGATCGAACCATCAACAGCCAACTTAGCAGAAATACAACAAAACCAGGATCAGATATTGTTAAAGGGCCCTTGGATCCGATTTTTGGACAACACAGGGCTTTTCCCATAAGCATTGAGACTGCAAATGTGAACTTTAGTAAGAATCCAAGCAGTGCAATCGAATATTTAGCACAAGTGCGATTGGAAGCTGCGATGGCAACGAGAATGGCTATTGGAAAAGAGGCAGATTATGAAACTAATGCAGGAAAGCATGGAAATACCGACATAGACATGAATATTGAAAAAATTACCACAAACGATAATATAGTGGACAGTCAACTTAAAATTCTTGGAATATGTGAAGTTTTGGATAGTTTCACAGAAGAATATAAGGTAATGAGGAAGAAATATGCAGAATATAGGTCGCAGTTAACGGAACTTAATGCCATCGAGCTTCCTGAAACACAGAAAGAGTGGAAATACTTTATCTTCAACAATGAACCAAAGTACGACTTTGTGGCCCAGATTATTGAAGAGGGTCAGCATATGAAGTTGATGGTGTATTTTACGAAGTGGTTGAACACAAAAATGGATCGCAACTTTGAGAAATGGCTAATAATGGTGTTGGAAGCACTGGATCAGTATTTAAGTCCCTCTGACTTGTCTGTTGTGCGAGGTCTAGGGAAGAAGGCGAGGAAACAACTTCGAAATAGCTTAGACGACCGAAATAGGAAAATCATGTTCGAAGTTTTAACGGTAACAGGCAAGTTTTATGGGCAGCGAGATCTCTTGGAAGATACAGATGAGACACTGCTAAACCAAAAGCGATAATAATAACAATTCTTCTTTTCTGTAAATTATGTGTACAAATTATACTCTATAAAACAAGGCGATCTATACTTAGTTCTGTCCTCATTTGATGGCCAAAAGCTTAACGTCAAATGTCAACTCGCTATTGGCAGGAATACCAGGAAGACGCTGTGATCCATAGGCCATTGGTGCAGGGATGATGATCCTCCGCTCTCCACCAACTGCCATACCTTGGAAGCCCAAATCCCAGCCTTTAATAACTTCTCCACGACCAACATTAAACCGGAATGGCTTTCCAGAAACGTTCTTATCGAACACCTTTCCGTTTCTGAGCTTTCCAACGTATCTCACGCTAATCTTCTTGCCTGACTTGACAAGTGGACCAACACCTGTCACCATGTCTTCGACTAAGATACCACCGTCAAGTTTTCTAACTGGGTGCTTCTTCTTCTTCTTTTCAATCTTCTCCTTCTTCTCCTTCTTTTCCTTCTTCTCTGTTTGCGTTGGTCCCTTGATCAGATCCTTGTCGAACTTCACTCTCCTCTCTTCCTCATCCTTCTTGGCTTTCTTGGACTTCTTGCTTTTCCCCTCTGCACCACTTTCTTCTTTCTCGGCCTTTCTCTTCTTTCCAGACTGCTTTTTCTTTCCCTCATCCTTCTTCACCAAGTCTTCAATCTCCTTCTCGACATCATCAACATTTTCAAGCTTGTCCAGATCAAAATCGTCATCACCTTCCTCGATAACATCACCCTCTTCATCCTCTTCATTTTCATCGCCCTCTTCGTAGTCAGGATCTTCATCTTCATCTTCATCGTCTTCGCTCGATGAAAAGTCATCATCCTCAAGATCATCTGGGTTGTCAACATAATTTCCGGAAAGGTACACTGTGTATGAACCAGTTGCAACGAAGTAAACCTCATCTCCTGGCATTATTGTGAGATCAAGCACCTGCTGACATTGAGACTCTGGAGAAAGAGTACATAGAATATGATCTTGGATCTCTTCGTCCATTTCCTTCGTCTCCTCAATTTCATCACCATCACTTTCGTCCTCTTCCTCATCCTTAGCATCCTTTTTACCGGACTTTTTAGCATTCTTTTTACTCGACTTTTTAGAAGGCTTCTTCTCATCATCATCATCATCATCATCATCATTCTCCTCCTTATCATCCTCCTCCTCATTATAATCTTCATCCTCACTGTCATCAACCTCAAACATATCCCTTTGCTTCAACAATCTCAAAGTGGTTGGTTGCTTTTCATCATCAACTGGCTCTGGATCAATTGATGCTAGCGTAAGGTGAACTGTTATTGGATACTCTGGTGTTTGACATGGCCTTGGATTAAATGGCTTAAGGGTCTGATAATATCCAGATATAGGTGCAAATTCGGTCATATTGAACTAAACAAAGTACCGTGCTCGAACTTTCAGTATCTATACAAATATGCTGCTTTAAACTTTTGTAAGATACAGTATAAACTAGAGGAATGTTGAATGGCAGAAAATCTAATAATATCTTGAAGTTAAAATTTTCACTGAAAAAAAAGTTTCACGTTCCAACTCACCTTATCAATAGCAAGTCGATCGACGCAAAATCACTCCCAATGTACGCTACTAAAATCAAACTTGGAATGACTATCACAAATAAATAAACACTTGTGACGCATTAAACAGCATGCTACAAATAGCAGATAAGAGTACGTCTAACCACCTTCAAATACTACAGTACAATTAAAAGACGGGGGAAAAATACTAAACGAAGCCTAATGTGGCATCATACCTGGATGTATATTAACAAAGTACCAAATTCTAGATTGTCCCTATAGAAGACAGAAAGATCACCCTATTTAGAAAACCATTGCGTGTGGCTTATCACCGTGCTTCAAAGAGAATGAAGATGCTAGATATTGCTTGAGCATTGGTGTCTTTTTTATTTCGGCAATCAAAGACTTGTCGACAATTTTCTGGTCGTTCACACGCTCAGCCTTGATTTCCTTCTTCTCTCCAGCCTCATTGAAAAAGTCCTTCTCTGACTTGTGGCTCTTCTTCGACTTCTTCTCTCTGGCAAAGTATGGAACGTCAAATCTCGATAGATCTAGCGATGAAACGTCAATCTTAGTCTTTGTAGCAATGACGAATCTTGAGTTAACTCTTCTCAATGGAACACCATTGACCTTGAATGGTCCTGTGACTAAAAGTGTACTGTCTTCCAAGTTCTTGAGGTAAACAACTCTCTTTCCGCTAAATCTTCCAGCCAAAATGATCAGAACTGTACCTGGAACCAAGCTGGCTCTCAATTTGTGTGGTCTAACAGCCTTTCTGGTGCTCTTAGGACGAGCTGTTTCTAGTGCATATATTTTTGAAGCCTAAATATCATAGTTAGTACATTGATCTTTAAATTTCACTCACGGTTAGAGCTTTAAATTAGACGAGTCCTCAGATTGCCCAATTCAACGACTTTCGACATAGTTAAAAGCCTTCTGACATCCACTTACCATTTTAAATCTTAAGTATACAAATAAATCCTGGTTTGAGCCCACCCCTCTCAGTGTTTTGCTTCACGAGTAAAAGCTTACATGATGCCACTAATCCCAGTTCTAAGTGCTACACCCTCACCCAATCCTGGAAGTGCGAATTTTTTTTCAAGATCGCGAGCTTTATGTATGAGGCGCGAGGTGTACTCTAGGGTTTGTGAGGGGCGAAAAAAAATTATGCGACACAAGTTTGAATTTGTGTAAGGATGCATAAATTAGAGTTACTGCGCCACAACAACCGTTTGAGGCTCGCTTCTGGGGAAAAAAAAGTTGATGTAGCTGAGGTGTTCTCGGACTACGTGAAACATATTGTAAAAGGAGGAATTAGGCGGGAAATACCGCAAAGATTATGGGAGAGTCTGATTTATGAATGATTTGAGACAATCAAATGGTGCTTAGAATTTGGGAAGGATATGTTTAGGTATTGTTAATGTGAACCGTTGTAAAAAGCTGCCGGCTCTGGTCGGTAAAGGAAGAAACGACCTGAAAAAAGTCGATCGACGCAAACTGTAACCGCCTATAGGCTGGTGGTTGTCATTAACATTCTGGTTAACTTTAATTTTTTTGGGTAATTTCTCGAAACTGCCAATTGACTTACAGGGGGAGGATATGATTCACACAACACTAGAGGCAGATCCAGTTTTCGATATTAAAAACAAATTCGTGTAGTGGAGGGAAACAAGCTGAAGGCAAAACAAAGCAGTTAGAAAAGCAAAGAGTTTCTTTTTAGAGTTTAGACAAGAAGCTGATAGGACCAGCTTATCATTTAGAAAGAGAGACAAAAAAAAAGTGAATTAAAGTTTAAAAAGATAAGGACAACACATGGATTCACTTTCAAAGACACTCAACAACCTCTCGCTTTACGATGTGAAGCACTATGTCCGGAAGGCACAGAATGCAGTGCTTAATCTGAGTGATATGGAGGCCAAGGTGCGTGAGGCAACCAATAATGAGCCTTGGGGAGCCTCATCTTCACGCATGGCAGAAATTGCCAGAGGTACGTTTAATTATAAGGACAGAGAGGAAATATGCAACATGATCTTTCGGAGATTCACGGAGAAGTCTGCACACGAGTGGCGGCAGATATACAAGGCATTACAATTGATGGAATACTTGGTTAAACATGGATCCGAGAGGTTTGTGGATGACGCCAGGGCAAATGTGAATTTAGTGTCAATGCTAAAGTCGTTCCACTACATCGACTCCAAGGGTGTCGACCAGGGGATAAATGTGAGAAACAGAGCCAGAGAATTGTCATCTTTGCTTGGTGATGAGGGTCGGATTAGGCAGGAACGTAGAAAAGCAAAGACTAACGCCAAGAAATTCGGCGGTGTGTCTTCAAACACATATTCATCGAGTTCTGCAACCGGCCGCCCGGGCCACAGGTCTTCTTTTGGCGATGGCGATGCATACGAGACGAGAATATTCGGTGATGGAGGTGTTTATGGTCGTAGACTTGGTGATACGGCTGCAGAAGAGCATTATACCTCATATGAGGCGGCAAGAAATCATACCAGGCATTCCTCCAGTGCCAAGGCTGGTCGTCCGACTGTGAAAACAACAAAAACAAACGCTTCGGCCACATCTTCGGCTGCTCCAGCTTTGGATTTGGTCAATTTTGACGAGGAACAGACTGCAGAGTATAAAGTTCCAGAATCCGGCTTGAAGACACAGGCTGGCAGCAGCAGTAAAAAAGACGATGACGACGACTTTGATGATGACTTTGACGACTTCCAGTCGGCGCCAACCAACACGGGAGGTGCTCCAGTAAAGAAAGAGCAGGGTCTTGCTGATATTTTGGCTTCTTCATACAGCACCCCTGCAAAAAGTAACTCGGGAAGCGTTTCACAGCCAGCCCAGGGTTCTCTGCCACTATTTTCTGAGTTTAACAGTGCGGCTCAGCCACAAAAGAGCTTGCCGAAGAAGCAGGATGACATCTTCGGGTCTCTTTTGGCCTCGGCAAAGACTACTGCCACTTCCGGAAGAAATAGCACTGGATTAAACTCAAGCTGGCAGCCTGCAAAGAACACCAAGCCAACTCAAGCTCAACCTGTGGCTCAGCAGACCCAGCAATCGGCCAGTGGCCAATCAAACGGCGATTCGTTTGATTTACTTGACTTGTAAGAATCTGACACTTACAAGAAATTGAGGCTTGTAAAAAGCGAGACTTGCAAGAAAGGCTTGTAAGAAGATGAGACGTATAAGCCAGGCTTTTAGCTCATATATGTGGACAGGCAGCATTGACATTGAATCCGGATTGTGGTGCATGTGTGACGTTGTCTGCAAAATAAACTCTATTGAAATGTATATCTATATGCGAAGAAGCTGTGAAATCCAATCGTAGAGTAAAAGAAGCAATATGCACTGGTTGCCATGCGTTGTACAGCAAGAATGTTACCAAACAAAGCATGCCCTATTTGTGAAGTCTATATTGTATGTAAGCTAATTTGCTCGAGCTATAGACTAGTGTTCTATGTATAAAATACAGAAATTTGTTAATGTTCAATTCCTAAAAGAACGTGAATTGCTGCAGCACATTCACATGGCTATACACTTAATGTTAGTTTGCTGACTGACAATGTACATTCAATCCATTTCAGCATCCAATTCATGCAATTGATTCATATTCAACCAAAAGTACTTCCGTTTCTTATCGACCAATCAGAGCGGTAGTTCTTACCTTTTTTGAGATGGAAACGCCAAAAGTCGACACTCAATGTCTACTGTATACCAGTTGAATATGACAATCCTTAAAGTCCACCCAAAACGGAGAAAAGAAAATTCAGAGCAACCGTACACCAGTACATGAAACTCCAAATTTTGTTCGTGAGGTCTTTATCATAAGTTGAATGTGCAGATCAGAATAACATGAAGCACTGGAAGAAGCAACAAGAACCAGAAAAGCGCAGGATAGATACATGCTACATGAAATATAATGACCATATACTCATTTTGGATCTACGATAAACATTGCAACTGCATCTATAGCCGAGAATACACACACTCAAATAAAAGTGCACATGCACAAAGAACAGCTAGCGTTTTGATAAGCAGCCCGGGAGCAACAGTTACGGCCGATAGTTCAGGTGTAGAGATGCAGAATGGTATGGGTGCACCCCAAGGAACGGTAAATAAACGGAATGATGACAACATCTCGAAGCTTTTGTTTGGAATCTGCTTCTCTTTGCGAAAAATCGCAAACTCCATAACTAAAGGCGGGGCAGAGACGGCGAGGGACGGCGACGAGTCGTTCGACTCGAATATTGTCAATAACGGGAATCGGGTGCGGACTTTTTCCACTTTGAACTACAAGTGTCACATGTACGAAACATTAACGGGGCTTAAAATGATTGTGGTGACCGATATGCAATGCCGAGACTTGGGAACTGAATTGGCAAATCTGTTCAACACGGTCTATGTACGGAATGTGGTGGAAAACTGTGCTTGTCCTGTTGAATTTCGGCCCGGGGAATATATAGATAATACCATTTTTACCGACGGGGTTGATTCCTACTGGACTAACTTGGTGGAATTTAAGTGAACTGGATATTCAAGTGTGGGAATGTGTGTGTTGGCGAATGGAAGAAAAAAAAACACTATTCCACACATTTGAAAGATATTGTTCGGACGGGACTTCTGCATGAATAAAAAGCGGCCAAGCAAATAGATGAAGAGAAACGGATAAATAATGGAAATTAAAAAAAAGAAAAAGAAAAATTAAGGATTGATATAGTGATCTGCGGCAGACTTGCCATGTACGTACGTAATAATTTTTTAGCAAATTTGTTTTTAACTTAGTCCTGTTTCATTTTTTATAAATCTGACATCAAGACTTTTTAAATTATTGGGTATCTTCCGGATGTACGAAACCTGCATTTTATTACCTGGACTGAACATGAATAAAATGCTGTATACACATCATCTGTATCGACACCTCGTAAATCGTATTTGAGCTTTTTTTTTTTTTTTCTTTCTCCGCAATAGCGCTATCTAACAAGAAAAATAAATAGGGGAAAAGCAAAAGAAGAAGCAAACGAAAAAGTAATAGTACTCTCCATCAAGGACATTTGTTCTGATCTAAATGCATTGTTCAGGAAAAACGCAGCGGAATAATATTTATTAAGCAAAGCTGCATTACTGCGAGAGAGAAAAAAAAAAAAAGTGTGATCACGGGTGTTTAAACTTAGTAGCTAAATTCAGCCTTGGCCGTTTCTTCCAAAATTTTCTTAATTTGTTTTGTCATCCAATAATTATTCTTTGGTCCCTTTCGAGGAAAGCGAACAATGCGAAATAGTTAGTGAGAAATGTTGAAGACACCTAGGGATGGAATGTGGATTGTAAATTTCCAGTAACTTTTTAAGGAGGCCCCAAAGTGCATTGTTGCAGTGCATAAATTTAATTTAGAAAAGAGATATTTTTTACATCATTTATGTTTTCTAATTAATCTTTGTCTGACAATCTTTTCCATTAATAGTCGACGAAGAACATTTTCTGCTAAGACATATAAACAACTCATGTACCATTTAGGTACCATTATAAAGTTGAGGATACACTGGGCCGTTATTTTTTTGGGGCTGAGCTGAGCGTCTCAAATTAGTGGTCTCCACAAATTTCTGTATTAAAGCAACATAGAAACCGGAACTTAGGAAATTTTCAATTGGGAGAAGCTTCAAGTTGAAATCACCTCGATATAGAATTGAATTATCAGATAACAGAACAACGCTTGTGATAGCGAAAGACAGAATTACAAAACCAGCATTCCAGTGATATTCTCACTGGAGAAAGGGGAACACACTAATTAGGCCAAAGAGTGCCATTTCGATAAATAAGTGCCGAGCATATTGCATATTGGTATAATTACGGCGTCTTGTGGTTCAAGGCCATTTGGGGTTGAGAACAACACAGCCTCAGACAGAGAAGCTTGTGGAAGCATAAAGGAGAAGAGAAGTCAGGCCAGGATTAGCGGTGAGAAGACAGAAAGTAAGAAAAACAGCATGTTGAAAGATAAAACAAAGGGAATGGCGGTTGCTGCAAGCATGGGGTCGGCCAAAGTGGGTCGAATAATCAGCAAAAGGAGCAATGTAGGCAAGCCAGGGCATGGGAAGCGGAAAATGCACAGGGCGGCACGAAAAATGACGAATGAAGATAAGCTTGCTTATTTGGAGGCAGGTGGAGGAGTTGGGCATATGAAACATTTGAGATCGACAAGATTAGGAACTTCAGTAAGTTTAGCAAGATCAATAAATCCAGGAAATTCCGTAAATCCAGGAAATTCCGTAAATCCAGGAAGTTCAGCAAGTTCAGCAAACCAAAGAAGTCCAGTAAGTTCAGCTGGTTCAACTTCATCTTCTACATTCTCTTCAACTACTTCATTCACCCACTTGAAATCACCAAATGCACGAACTGAAGCCAGAAAGACGAATAAGGAACAGCCGCTTGCCGCAATAGACAAGCAGAAGGACTGCATCCCGCAGGTGGCAGATCCCAAGCAGGAGTTGGAGAAAATGTATCGGAGTGTAAAAAACACTGCAGACAGCGATAAAACACCAAAAACGCCTCCAAAAAGCGAGAATATGCAGCCAAATATGTCCCAAACGGAGTTGCTCGCACAGATGGGCAACATGGCGGCCTTCCAGAACGCACCAGCAGGATTTTTGGAGACGCTCTGCGGGAACTTGCACGTGGCAAGGTACAGACCCGAGCAGTACGTGTTGAGAAAGAGGTGTAAGGACACATCCTTACACTGGATTTTGCAGGGCAGTGCGCGGCTCACCATGCTTTCTGGTGCAGGCGAGGAGGTGCACGGAGAAATTTGCGAGGGCGATCTTTTTGGGGAGCCCAGTTTTTTCATCCGGGGCGACTGGGAAATCGACGTGGTAGCGAGGACGGCAGTGGACGTCGCGGGGCTGACCGCGTCCGGGTTAGCGAGGATGTACGAAAAATTTCCCGGGTGGCTCACGAAAATTCTAGAGACCGTACAGAGGAAGTGGGTGGTGAACGGATGTCGGCACATCGAGGCGGCGCACCGCTTTCTTTGCTCGTTGCCGCTGTTCCGCAGCGTCCCGCAGGGGGTGTTGCGCAAGCTGGCGCGCAAGGCCATCTTCCGCGCATACCACCCGCGTGAGTACATCATCCGCAGGCGCGACCTCGGCCGCGACATTTTTTTCATCGTCACGGGAATAACCGAGGCCTTCTACGGACGCGAGACCAAATCGCGCCATGCCGACATGCTTGCGCGCCCCATCTCGCGCCTTGGTCCGGGTCAGCATGTCGGTGAAATCGAATATCTTTGCTTTCCGCCGGGTGCGCGCCCGCGCCGCCTTGAGTCCATCCGCACGGTAACCGCAAGCGAGGTTTTGAGGGTGCGCGCCGCAGATTTGGACATGATCCTAGCTAGTTTTCCCAAAGCGTACGAGGATTTAAAGTACTTCGCGTTTGAAAGAAACGTGTCGATGTGGAATACGGCCAAGGCGGCAGCTTGCGGCCATCCGGACTCGATGCCGCATATCGCGCCGCGCAGGGGTGCGCAGCGCAAGTTCTCGCTCATCAACTGCAAGGTTCCAGACAACATCATCTTGCGCATTCTCGCGGACCTCGGACTCCGCGATCTCGTGAAATGCTGCCGCGTGTCGCGGCGCTGGAACAAGCTCGTGAAGGGCTCAGAAAAACTCTTTAGAGCGCTGGATTTCCGCCCCCTTGCGCGGCAGTTAGACGACCGGACGCTTGTTTCAATCGCGTGCCTTGCGGGTGCGCGCCCGCGCATCGTCGATCTTTCCGGTTGTTACCACATTACGGACCGATCGTTCTACCCCGCGATGCGCGCAATGGCGGCATGCGGCAACTTGGCGCAGATCTCGCTCTGCGACAACTGGAATCTTTCACCCCGTGCGCTAATAGATCTTTGCACCATGTGCGGCGCCGTGCGCAGGCTCGACCTCAGCAACTGCTCTGGCGTCACGAACACGGTGGTTCTGGAAATTATTTCCAACTGCCCTCTATTGGAGGAGTTGGACCTCTCCTACTGCAAAAGAATCACAGATAAGACAATGGCGCAGTTTGCGCGGTGGAAAAACCCGCATCTCACCAAGTTGCGGCTTGCGCGCTGCACCGCAATCTCCAATACCGGATTCTGCTACTGGTGCTCCGCCAACTTTCCCAACATGCGCGAGCTCGTGTTGCGCGACTGTGTCTCGATTTCCGACAGCGCGCTATCCGCAATTGCCGCCGCATGCCGCAACCTCACTGCGCTCGATCTAACTTTTTGTTGCAGGCTCTCCAACAATGCGCTTGCCATTTTGAGCTATTTCTGCAAGGGTTTGCGCAACCTGAACTTGTCGTTTTGTGGCAGCGCAGTCAGCGACCGCTCTTTGGTGCATCTCTTATCAATGCGGCGCATGTCCAACTTGACGCTCACGGGATGCGCACAGGTCACGCGCGAGGGGGTGTACTTGCTCGTCACGAACTGTGGGGCCTTGCGTATGCTTGGCGTCGGCCAGTGCCCCTTGATAGACACGTACCGCGGCGTTGCACAACCTGCGCTTATCGGCGGCCAGGGGCGCGAGAGGTGCGCTTACCTAAAGGGCGCCGCCAACCAGCGCATCCGCGTCACTGTCCGCTCCTGAGGGCGGAGAATTCGCGTGTGGTAAATAATTGTATATTAGTAATGGCAGCATTTAAATAATTTGGCATGTACTCACTTCAAGATTTCTTGAACCTTTTTCGAACTCTTAGCAATTTGGAAACAACTTAGATTCTTGCTTTGAAATTTTAGAATCAAGTCCTTAGACTCCTAATTTATTTTAATTTAATGTAAACTTAACGCTGTTAAACACATTTAACCAATTCAAATACTCGTTTATTGCTTTGAGCACTTCCGTAATAATGCCTCCCACAGTTTAGAAAGCTTTGCTGTTTAGAGACTTTTAACTCTTAGCACTTAACGCTTAACATTTAATATTTAGTCTTTAACTCTTAGCACTTCACTTTTTACATTTAATCTTTAGTTTCTAACACTTAACACTGAACACTTAATCTTTAGTTTAGAGTCCTTAATACTCAACACCTAGCATTAAGTCTTTAGGCCTTAGTCCTTAATACACAACACTTAGCATTAGGTCTTTAGGCATTAGTCCTTAATACTCAACACCTAGCCCTTAATACTTAACACCCAGCCCTTAATATTTAACACGTAATGCTTAACACTCAACGCTTAGCATTCGGCCTTTAATATCAACACTTACAACCTAAATTTACAACCCATTTTTACCCTTTAGACTGACACTTTTAAAGAAACATTTAGAATAAACTCTTTTAAACAATTTAAAAACTCCTTAACTTAGTACACAGCTATGTAATTGTTGATCCGATCCTTCTGGCTCTGGGCAATGCACTCGGCAATCCACGTGATATTACGAATCTCCTGCTCCTTGGATCTCACAAACGCCCAAACTGTGGAATAGGTGAACTGTTGAGTGAATGCATTTTTACAAAGCGACATCTCGTACTCATAGAACCGGTCCTCGAGAGTTTTGCCGTTGGATTCATCAAAAAAGTCGCGGTACTCGAGAATGGAGGTCACAGTCATTTTTATCTGCTCCAAATCGTCCGCATGTGCCAAATCATGCTGAAAAGCAGGTGCAGACAACTTTCCAAGCCCTGGAAGCATCTTGAGCTTATCCTCAACGGTCAAGTCCGTGTCAAGCGAGTTGACGCAGATGTTGATGGCCCTTTTATCGGCCTCAAACGAGAGCAAACGCTCCATTACCTCATTGGAGGGGCTTGAAAGAGTCTTGGAAAACTCGTAGAAATCCTCCAAGTACGCCTTGTACAACGTGTTCCGGATGATCTCAATGTTGGTATCATCCAAGTCGTCCACCGAGAAGCAGTTGTGGAAGTATGGGGCCAAAGGTGTGTCGACAAGAACTGTTTCATACAAAGATTCGATATCTGTGGCCACAGAAAGGGTCGGAAGCGTATCAAACCAGCCCAAAGGATGGCATCTTTCGAGAATCTCGGACCGGTCACGTTCGTGGATGGTGCCTGTGATCATTAGGGCCACATTATCGATCATATAGCCGTAAGTAATGTAGTCCATAAGCTTAGAAAGAGGTTCTGAAGCCTGTGCTCTCAAATAACGGAATTGTTTCACCAGGTCTTCGCTCAACTTTTGCTCCAAAACAGACGTCGAGAGCTTTCCTGAGACGTCCGAGAGGAAATTGCCGTATTCGGTGGCCGATAGTTGCAACTTGAGGTCCTCCAAATTATCACACTGTGTCAAATTAACATACTGAGAAGATGTAAGAAGCCCATTTCTATATCCACGGATCACTCCTTCCAAGTACCCGCCCTCTATGTTGAAGTAGAGTCCTTCCATGATGTGTCTTGATTACCCGGAAACCTGTTTCGAGCTTGCACTGTGCAATTTGTCTACCTGGCTTGGGTTGTAGGTGAAGTAAAGAGTTGTGGCATGCCTAATTTTTTTCGAGGTGGCTGCTAAAAAAGAAGGAAATGCAGAAGAAAATACTGTACTGCAGTAGACGCGTCGATCGATGTGGAATTAGTTTTGCTTGGATGGAGGAGGGTAAAGCGGAAGGATAAAGGCACATGAAAAACGATGAAAACTGAAAAGGATGATTTGCTGGGTTGTAGGGAGATATTACTGACGGGAGATATTACTGACGGGAGATAGTGGAAAGTGATGTTGAGCATGAGGAACGAGCAGGCAATTTCAAGGTTGCGGGATAAAGCCAGCAAGAGCGGGAGAAGCGAGGGTTGTGCAAATAATGAAAAAAAAAAAATAACCAGCGAAGCAGAAAGCAAGTAGTAAAAATAAGAGTTACGCTTGATTTGCAAAGAAGTAACATTACTCTAAAAGGATAAAGAACATTATACAAGACAAGGTGGAGCAGGGGGCACATTAGAGCACATAGATAAAACACGTGGTGGCGAAATCGAGATGACAGACACAACGGTTCTCTTGCTGGAGTCGCTTCTAGAGAAAGTGCCAGGCGACTTGCAAGAAAAGATAAATGCAGACTCAGAGACAAAGGCAGGCGGAATTGAGTTTCTCAAGAATCTTTTAGACGAGGAGGGAGACCCAGAGGTGCTACTTTCGGCAAGTGTTCGGCCATCGCAGGATTCAACTGCTGCCAGTAAGAGCATTGTCGAAAGAATTGCAGAATTGGACTCGCAACAGCATTCGGTTGACAGATCGATTCGAAACGAGGTTTACGAGAATTTGAACTTGGTGCTAAACGGCAGCGAGGCATACAAGGAGTGTGATGGGCAGTTTACGAGCGAGATGGTTGATCTTTGTGACCAGATGCTGGTGGATAACCAGGGTCAAAGTGATGAGGCTGAAAGTGAGAATTCCGACGGTAAGGACACCGAATCGGAGGATAATGGTAATGAAAACGGGACTACAACGTCTGGAGCCGTGCAACCAGCCGATACAGAAACGTGGAAGAGCATTTTGAGGCAGCACAGACGGCAGGACCAGCGAATATGGCACAAAAAAGGCCTTAAAGGAGACCAGACGGGCAGAGATGCGTCTGACGGCCAAACGGGGGCACAGGGTGGAATTGTAGCAGAGGACTCATCATCTGCGATATTGTATGACATGGATAGGATCATGGATATTCTTGAATTGCCGACATTAGCCAGTGCATGCGTGCAAAGTGGACATTATGGAGAATGTGTTGAGATTGCGTCTTATGTGCGACAACTTGCCACGTGGTATTCTGGGGTATCGCTTATAGCATGTGTAGAGAAAGAGCTCAAGCGGGAAATACACACGATGATCGTGAGTTTGGTGCGGCTACTAAACACGGACTTGAAGCAAAGCCACATTGTGAAGATTATCACATACTTGAGGCGGATTGCTCCGTTTCAGCAGAAAAACGACACAGAGGGGGCGAATAGTGAATTCAGCCAGATGGATGACGAGATTCTTGAAAGAATACTGCTAAAATCACGCTACCAGTTCATAATCGGCGAGTTGGAGGTGCTAAAACCGCTCTGTAAGACCAACACACGTGAGAAATACCTAAAACGGTGTATAGAGGTGCTCCGGGAGCACTGCTTTCTCAACATACTGACGTTCCAGTCGATATTCGGGACCCCAGAGGGTGCAGCCGGCAAAAAAATGCACCTTCTAGTGTATTCTTTTGTGAAAGCGTTGATTCTACAGTTGTGCAGGATATTCAAGCAGCAGATTCCGCTTTTACCCGATCAGAGTTCCACGGATGGGCTCTTTTTTCAGCTTGTGTACTGCTGCCAGAGTGTGGGGCGAGTGGGTGGGGATTTCACACCTATCATACTAACGCAGCTTGATGAGTTCATTGATAAGAGACGCTGGTGCCGGATATTACGTAAGCAGCAGGTTATGGCAAGGGCGATGAGCAGGTGAGGGCATGAAAAAGAGGAGGGGAGAAGAAGTGGAATGTGAAAATCTGTGGGAACATAAATACTAGGGGCAGGTAATTACTATGTATGGGTAAGAAGGAATTTATATTGCTGAGTTCCAGAATTGTCTCAAACTCTAGATAATCGATAGGCTCTGGTAATATTTCAGGCATTAAATGAGGTCGAGGAGATGAAGGTGGGAAGAATTTGGATGTGCTTGTAGATCTGTTTTTAGAGAAGGACTAGAGGTAAATCATAAAATTTCACACACTAGACATAAATGAGAACCAGACAGAATTGGAGTAAAATGCAGAAATGAATGGTCGGCTGAGTAGGAGTGCATTGTTCGGATTAGTTCACTGCATGAATACCGGGAGAATTTTTTCTGGCGTGTTTGTTTCTCATTCGCCGAGAGAAGTTTTCGAGAGTGCCAGCCACCTGTATTTTTTCGAGTGTATGCATTTTTATTGATTGAATGAATAATTTATTAATTGAACAAATTATCCAGTTCTGTGGAATTATTTTTTGTTCTGTGTCGCTGCTGTAGATTTAAGATGTTTGCTTTTTAACTTTTGGAGGAACGTATTGGAATAAGAAGGCTCTAGCGTTAATTGTATATATGCTGATAAGAAATAGCAGCGAGGATGACAATGGTAAGTAAGAGAAGGAGAGAGAGAAGAAAGGAGAAGAGAAAAAAGAAGAAGAAGCAGAAGAAAGGAGAAGAGAGAAGAAAGTAGAGAAGAAGATAGAAAAGAAAGAAGAAAAGAAAGAAGAGAAGAAGAGAGCAAAGAAGAGAGAAAAGAAGAAGAGAAAAATAAGATAAACCAATTGCAAATACTAACATCACTACTACAGACTAAGAGTACAAAGTCCCAGCAAAGGGAAGAAAATAACATCAAGGCTGCAAAGAAGGAGATATCGAAGGATGCGGAGAGAAAAGAGGAGGCTGTGAAGAACATGATTGGTGGAGATAACACCAAGAACGAGACTGTCACGAGTGCAAGGAATATTCACAAGACGAAGCCGGCAAAAATTGAAGAGGAGAAAAAAAATATTAAGAGTGGCGAGGAGAAAAAAACAACCATGACAGAAAAGGCAACGGGGGAGTTTGTGCCTGCGGCCGGGCGGGTGGAATTCCCCTGGGAGAAAATCGGGTTCTACATCGACGCGAAGCATCCACCGACGACGCGTGCGCTGCGTGCGCTAGCGGCCTCGGGCGCCACCTCTAGCGCTAGCGCCAGCGCAGGCGACGCCGTGCGCAGGTACATCTCAGAAAAGTACTACAGCGACGTGTATTGGAACACGGCCTTGGCCGCCGGCACGCTCGCGTTCGCATGGGCCGCAGGCTACGGCGGCGGCGGCGTGTTGGCGCTGGGTGCAGTGCTGCTCTTCTGCTGGACAATCTACCGCACAGAGATGCGGCGCTTCAACACAAACTTGCGCGACGACATGCGGCGCATTGCCGCATCTGAGTCGCTCGACACGCGCCTCGAGACAATGGACTGGCTCAACAGCTTTCTTGCCAAATTCTGGGTCATCTACATGCCCGCATTGAGCGAAATGGTCATCACGCAGGCCAATAACGTCTTGAAAGACGTCGAGCCGCCTGCGCCGATTCGCAAGCTCTCGCTTGACGAATTCACCTTGGGATCCAAGGCGCCAAGCGTGCGCAGCATCCGCGCATACACCAAATTGGGCAAGGACGTCTACCGCATGGACTGGGACTTCGGATTCACACCAAATGATACAGATGGCATGACGCGCGAGGAGTTGCGCCGCAAAGTCGATCCGAAGGTGGCGCTCGGCATTTCCGTCGGCAAAGGTGTCGTCAGCGCCTCGTTGCCCATCTTGGTCGAGGACATGTCCTTCAAAGGGCGCCTGCGCATCACTTTGCGCATCTGCGACGCCTTCCCCTTCATCCAGGTTGTATCTGTGATGTTTCTCGAGCCTCCAGACATCGACTACGCCTTGAAACCTGTCGGCGGCAACACATTCGGCATCGATGTGATGTCCTTGGTGCCGGGTCTCTCGAGTTTTGTCAAGGGCTTGATCGATTCCAACTTGCGCCCGATGATGTATGCGCCGAACCACTTCGACGTTGACGTGCGCGCCGCCGTCGAGTCCAGCGTTCCCAGCGCCGTGGGATGCGTCGGGGTGCGCATTCGCGCACTCGAGTATGCGCGCGCCTCTGACACCACCGCCGTCATCAACCCGTATGTCGAGTACTGGGTCGAGGGCGCTGCCGATGCGCGCCACCGCACCACTGACATCAAGGCAGCCACGCGCACCCCCGTGTTCAACGAGACGGGCTTCTTGTTAGCCGAGGCGCTGACCCAGAAGGTGCGCATGGAGGTCTGGACCGCTGCGCTGGACGGCGCATCCGGTGCGCTCAAGACCAGGAAGCTCGCCGAAGCCTCCTTCGACCTTGAGGCGCTTGCACGCGCACCGCGCCAGACCATGCGCGAGCTCAGGCTCGAGTACAATGGCCATGCGGCTGGCCGCATCGTTGCCGACTGGCAGTGGTTTGCCGTTAGCGCCGCTGCCGCAGCGTCCAGCGCATCCGGCGTGCTTGTTTTGACGGTACAGGCTGCGCGCGGCCTCTCCACCGAGCGCTCCGTGCTCGGGCGTCTCGCCACATACGCGGAGGTGCGCGTTGGCGCACACATCCAGCGCTCGCGCGTCGTCAAGGACTCCAATGTGCCAGAATACCGCTTGCACTTCGAGCAGTTGGTGCGCTCCAAGCACGATGGCGCCGTGTGCATCGCCATCAAAGACACCTCATCGTACGGCGAGACGACCATTGCTGAGTTGCGCGCGGCTTCCGTTGCGGAGTTCGTGAAGAAGTATGGCTCAGGCGCAGGCGCAGATGCGGATGCAAACGCAGATGCGCACCCGGTGCGGTTCACGACCGGCGCAGGCGAGCTCACACTGCGCGTGCACTTCAAGCCGTTGCAGCCGGTGCGCATGGCGGACGACGCCGTGTTCCAGCCGCCGCTAGGCGCATACCGCGTGCTTGTCGCGCGCTGTGAGCAGCTCCGCAACCTCGAGACGATCGGAACGATCGACCCGTACGTGACGGTGCGCACAGGCGGCCGCGAGTATGCGCGGACACGGGTGAGCGCCTCGACTTTGGACCCGCAGTTCAACGAGGTGTTCTACGTGCCGGTTGCAGCTAAGCGCCAGCCACTCGAGCTGGTGTGCATGGACGTGGAGCGCATGGGCGCAGACCGTGCAGTTGGCCGGTTTACCGTCGACGTTGGGCAGTTCTTTGTGCCAGGGTACGATGCGCAGGCGGCCGGCGCTGCAGCGCAGGTGGTGCGCGCGCAGCTCACCCGTGGAGGAAAGCCCGCCGGGTACATCTGGTACAAGGTGGTGTACATCCCGCTTCTGGCGGTGCAGTCGCGCAGGGAGAAGCTGGCGCAGGCGCAGGAGAAGCGCCGGGAGGAAGCAGCTGCGGGTGGCACAGGTGGCGCAGCAGGGCAGCACAGCCTGAAGGACTTGGAGCAGCAGGCCGCAATGCTCAAGGACTACGCCAAGCACCCGGACAAGTACGAGTGGGTGGACGAAAAACAACCCAGTGCATCCTCCAGCAAGCCGGTTAAAGCCTCGCTGACCCTCGAGCAGCTCGCAAGCCACAACTCGGGAGTAATCGGCATCAATGTGCTTTCGGGCCACCTGTCACAGAAAAACTGCTATGTGCAATTTCTATTCGACGAGCGTACTTACCCAGAGTTCACTTCCCCGCGGGCCGCCGGTACGTCGTTAGCGTCGTGCGCCGGCCAGGCGTTCATAAGGGATCTAGAAAATTCCATCATGACGGTCCGGGTAACACGAAGTCGGGATGTGGAGTCGAGGAAGGACGTGGTGGCGGAGATATCGACGCCGGTCCGCGTCGGCGACGCATTGCGGAGGTCGTACGACGCGCCGATCGACGTGAACCTCCCCGGCTGCAGTATCCGGCTCATGCTCGACTACATCCCCGCGACGGTCGACCTGGGCCCCTCAGAGACGATGCTGGACACAGGTACGCTCAAGTTGACGTTCGTGTCGGCCTCCGGGTTGAAGGCGGCGGACCTCCGGGGCAAGTCAGACCCATTTTGTGCCGTTGACGTGGACGGACGGCAGGTTTTCCGGTCGCAAACGGTGAAAAAGTGCCTCGACCCGGTTTTCAACGAGGACTGCAGCATTGTGGTGCCCTCGCGGACCCGCACGCAGCTCACAGTGCGTGTCATGGACTGGAATGCCGCGGGGGACAACGATCCGTTAGGTCATGTGGCACTTGACCTCACCCGGCTGCCACCGGGCACTCCCACCGCACTGAACTGCCGCTTGAGCACCCAGGGCACCTTGAGTCTCCGGGCCACGTTCCGGCCGATGTACGTGCGGTCGTCCGGGGGGTCCGGGGGGTCGTCTGAGGGTCTTTCCGGGGTGCCTTTGAAGCTTGCGGGGGGAGCACTAGGTGCCGCGGGAGGAGTTGCAGAAGGAGCATTGGGAGTTGCCGGGGGAGTTGCCGGAGTTGCCGGGGGAGTTGCAGGGGGAGCACTTGGTGTTGCCAACGGTGCTGCCACCGGGCTTTTCAAGGGCTTCCATCGTGGAAATGCATCCAAGTCTGATGAGAAGTCCAAAGGGAGGTCTAAAGGAAATTCTGAACTAGCAGAATCCATCCACAAATCCATCAATCCTCCCGCTGCCCCCTCCATCCGCCGCTCTATGGACACAAACGCATCCTTCGCATCCTCTGCCATCCCAGGCGACTCCATCCCGGGCACTGCCACCATCTCCGGGCTCTCCTTCGCAGCCCCCTGGTCCGGATCGGACCCTCTCTGCGTCAAGGTCTCGCTCCAGTCGCCCAGAAAGTCGAAAAGCATCCACCGCACACACCGCGCCAAGTTCGACAATGCCTCCCACAGCTTCTCCTGGCATGAATCCGTGCCCTTCAAAGCTGCACCGGGTGCACGCATCGTCTTCTCAGTCGAGGTCTACCACCGCTTGGGACGCAGCACCCAGTTGGGCTCGGCATCTGTCGCTTTGGCCGATGTTTCCGGCATCTCCGACCCCGTGCCTCTTGCTTTGACTGTCGGTAGCCAGGAGGCTCATCTCACTGTTGCTTTCAACTACGGTGCTTGAGTGTTTACTTGTTGTATTTTCTTTCTATTTAACTTTGTTATTTGTATTGGTACTTGTATTGGTACTATTGTACTTTTACTATTGTGTTCTTGCTGTCTTACTAATTGTATTAGAACTATACTTGTATTATTGCTACTTGAATTATTACTGCTCTTACTGTCTCACCACCATGAGTTATATTCTTGCTACCGTGCTAATTGTATTACCGGTATTACAACTTGTATTAGTACTATCGTAGTCTTACTATTGCGTTATCACTGTCTTACTAATTGTATTAGTACTACTCTTACTACTTACATTATTACTACTCTTACCACCGTATTATTATTCCTCTGTCTCACTACCATTAGTTATTCTTACTTTTACCATTATTGGATTCTTGCTACCTTAGTAATTGTATTAGTACTACTGGCACTATTACCTCTCTTACTACCTGTACTTGTACTCTTCGTATTATTACCGCTTGTATTATTACTGCATATATTCTTGCTTTTCGTAAATTCTCACTTCTACTGCTATTTCTATCTATACTACTTGCATTATTACTATTCTTACTACTTGTATTCTTTCTACTTACACTCTTTCTTGTACTATCATTTTAATTCTTCCAGTTTGCTTCTTACTACCTTCATTCTCACCACTTTGTACTACCCTTCCTACAAGCACATATTTTCATTATTATGAAATTCCCTATTTCCGTCTTCCTATTTTGACTTACTCTTCTGTACCTATTCTTCATCTCTTTATACTCTACTAGCACACTCTTTCTTAATACAATCAGCTGTACTCCCCTTTATTACCGTCATCCTATTATAGTATTGTACCTTACTTTATCAACGTACTTTCTTCTTCTATTGCTCTCTACTTAATTTCTTCTCCATCTTACTATTCCTTGCCTTGCTCATACACCTACTACTTTTTTTCACTCTCTATCTGCTTGCTTTTATTGCGCTTTCTCCCTCTTTTCCCACAACTGTTACTGGCTACCCTATTACCAAACTCTTCTTCCAACTTTCCATCCCTGTACTCTCCTCAAATATTTTATCACCGTTGTTTCTGCATTCCTGCATTTATCACACTACGATCACTATCTTATTCCTTCATTCCCTTTTCCTCCAACTTCTCTGCTTCCATATTTTATAATCATCCATCCTCCTATTCCATACTTTATCCCTATATCTTCTTTCTGCAATCTCCTTTTCTAGCGTTACACCATCTTTCTATACTATTCTTAAAATCTACTCTCACCTTCCTTTCCATACTATTGAATTACTCATTCTCTTTACTCTCCCCTTCCTATTACTATACTTCCTGACCAATTCTTTCATTATGCTCTTCTAATTGCCTCACATTCTCTATTTCTGCACATCCTTCTCCAGTCTTATATATTACTCTTGCCTCATTACTTGTCAGCATATACTCTTACTTACCACAGTCTCTTCCTATTACTGTACTATTTTCCAGCACTTTACACACTTTCTGGACTTTGCTTCCATTGCTATACATGCTTTCTAACCTTCATTTCTCAGCCTTTCTATCTCTCTTACCAAGCCAAAGTCATTTTCATTATTACTGCATAATATATATTCATTAGCCACAGTATTTTCAACAGCACTTTCTTATCATTTCTTCTAGCAATCTTCCTATGTCTCCTCTCCACTTTCTTTCTAAGCCGTATCTTATTATTTCCTGTATTACCGTAGTTGCTTAT
>ERZ746981.240-NODE-240-length-33687-cov-695.504671_pt1 | contig 33687 bp, 43 predicted proteins | sample MGYA00374948_ERZ746981 | MGnify/ENA primary metagenome ERZ746981 (study PRJEB28757, sample SAMN06711160) | food metagenome | host: microorganism | place: China:Harbin | collected 2017-01-30 | study: EMG produced TPA metagenomics assembly of the Analysis of...
AGATCTTCGACCTGCTGGGCGTGCGCTTCATCCCCACTACCGAGGCCCCGCAGCAGGCAAGCCTTGGGGCGGGCGCCATCCACCGCGCGATCATCTGCGGGCAGGGCGCGCTGATCGAGGGCGATTACGCCAATATCGGCACCCATTACGCGCCGCTGCTGGATGGCGGCGAGCTTACGGATGTGGAGGGCGTGTGCATGATCACCCGCCCGGCCCTGGACCGGCTGGCGCAGATCATCGCGCAGTCGTGGTCATGGATTGGCGGCTTTGCGCTGCCCACCGACCTTACGGCCAACACGACGGTCATTCCCACCGCCACCAACAGTTACCTCAAGCGTGGCGTGGTGATCGAAAGCCTGGGCGCGGGTGCCTGACCTCCCGGCGTAATGCCGTGGCGGGGGCGCGACCTGCCGCCCCCCGCCACGGCCCGGCAACCCATATGCAACGGGGGCAGACATGACCGATACCACCACCACGGATGCCACCACGACCGCTGCGGCAGGCACCGTCGGCACACCGGCGGCGGATGCAACGGACGGCAGCACGACGGGAACGGACGTTACCGGCACGGCAACAACTGGCACGGAACCGGCGCCCATGCTGCCCCCCACCGCCGCCACCATGGCCGATACCGCCCTGGTCGAGACCGAACTAGCGCAGGCGCGGCGCTACATGGGCTATCCCGCACTGGGCGGGCAGGACAGTGGCATGCAGTCGTGGCGGTTCTTCCGCGTCTATGGCTTCAATGAATGGCGGCTGCGCAACCTGGCCCCCGCCGAGTGCGCGCAGGCCCGCGCCTTTATTGCCCAGTGCCAGATGCTGGAGGGCGCGATCATGGCGGCAACCGCCAATCTGGATACCGACCGCGCCGCCGTGTGGACCCGCAACCGCAGCGAAGTAACCGACCGGTTCACCCTCTATACCCGCTGGCGGGTGCAGCTCTGCAACTTTCTGGGCGTGCCGCCGGGGCCGGGGCTGCGCGGAATGGGGGAGATCATCATCTGATGGACCACAAAGCCCTGTGCCATCTGGCGGCAAGGGGGTTTGCCGTTGCGGCCACCCGCCTTGGGGCACCCGCCACCCAGTACCGCCCCACCACGCCCGCCAGCCCGTGCGCGACACCCCATGCACGGGTCATGGCGGCGTTCAACAACGACCGTGCCTTCGGCTTTGCCGGTCCCGCGCTGTGGGATGTGCCCTTTGTCTTTGCCCTGCTGGACACGGCGGACGTGCAGGCAGGCGATATTGTGACGTGCGGGGCGGAGACATATTTCATCGCGCGTGCCGAGCCGTTCCGCCCGCCCTTGTGCGTGCTGTGCAATGCGGTGGTAACACTCAGCACCACCATGGCCGTGGCGGCGGATGTGGCCGCTCCGGGTGGGTATGCCACATCGGGCGACGTATCGGCCCAGACTGCCGTTGCCACCTTCTGGCCCGCCCTGATCCGCCCCGGCAGCGGGGCCGGGGTGCCGGGGCCGGTGCAGCCGGGCGGCATCCATACGGGCGGGTATGAAATGTTCCTGCCCGCCATTCCCACGCTGAGCGTGCAGCCCGCCATGTGGGTCGATGACGGGGCGGGCAGCCGCTACACCATTGGCGGCGCACGGGCCAGCCCGTGGGGTGTGCGCTGCCAGCTGGGGCGCCAGCAGGTATAGTTGAAAAGCTTTGAAGGACGCCGCCTTTTTGAAAAAAGGCGGCACCCAAAAACTTCTGTTCTTTCTGAATACTTTCCTGCCGGGAAATGACACAGGAACCTGACCAGCATGGCTGATATCGCCACAATTTCCACCGCCATTGCCACGGCGCTGGCCGCCGCCCTGTGCCCCGATGGCACCGCCAGCGGGGCTGTGACCGGCAGGCCACTCATCATCCGCCGGGGAGAACTGACACAGGCCGACCAGGGCAATGCCGCCCACACACTGCAACAGGGCTGCGACTTCATTGGCATAACCGACCTGCCCGAAAGCTGGACGCGGCTGGATGAACCACTCGGCCGCCCGTGGCGGCTGGACAGCCAGACCCCCGCCACCACCAGCATAAGCGTAAGCGGCACCACGGCCACCGTATCGGTTGCCGGCGGTGCCGTGCCTTCGGGCACGGTGGGGCTGCGGGTGGGGGGCCTGCCCGGTGTGACCGGCACCGCATGCGGCCTGCATGTGGCGGTGGCAGGCGATACGGCCGCCAGCATCGCGGCCACGCTGGCGGCCAGCCTGCCGGGGGCCACGGCCGTGGGCGCCAGCCTGACAGTACCCGCAGGCTGCATCGTGCAGGCCATCAACGCGGGCACGCAGACGGCGCGCTGCGTGGCGCGCAGGCAGAGCCAGATGTTTGTCATTACCGCATGGTCGGCCCTGCCCGAAGCACGCGATGTGCTGGGGCAGGCCATAAGTGACGCGCTGGCCCTGGCCGACTGGCTGACCGATGCACGGGGTTCCACCTTCCGTATCGAGGCCCGTGCCACCACCAACGACGACACCGCCATGAACCGGGGCCTGTTTTCCCGCCCCGCCCGCTACCTTGTCACGTTTGATACCGACCTGACCCGCGCCACGCCCGCCATGCTGGCGGGTGGCATTGGCATGGGTGCGGGCATGGTGGCGGGTGACGTGCTGCTCAGCCCGCCTTCTGGATAAAAACGCCTGGAAACAACACTTTAACGAATAAAAGTTTTTGGGTGCCACCTTTTTTCAAAAAGGCGGCGTTCGTCGGGGCTTTTTGAAAAACGCCTCATCCGGAACGTCCTGGCGCCCGCTTTCCCGGCAGTCCGTGAACACCAGCCCGACCCGTTCCGCTCAACACGCGCCAACGCGCCTTAAGGGGAAAAGACCCGCATGACCATCTACCAGTCCGGCCAGCTGAACACCAACAGCCTGAACGTGCCCGACCTGTATGTGCAGATCCTCAAACCGCAAAGCCTTGCGCTCAATGGCGTCTCCACCGGGCGGATCGGCCTGGTGGGCACCGCCACATGGGGGCCGGTGGGCACGCCGGTCATCGTGGGCGCGATGGGGGACTGCCTGTCCGCCTTCGGCCCCAAGCAGGCGCTGGCCAGCGATATCGGCACCACCGTCAACATCGCCATCATGCAGGGGGCATCCGACTTCCGCTGCGTGCGCGTGACCGACGGCACGGACGCAGCCGCCACCGGCACGCTGGATGGGGTAACGCTTACGGCCATCCACACCGGCAGCGCGGGCAATGCCATCAGTGCCACACTGGCGCAGGACGCCATCATCACCACGAATTATACCCTGGCCGTAAGCCACGCCACGCTGGGCAGCCGCAGCTATCGCGGCGCCACATGGGCCGTGCTGGCGGCGGCTGTGGCAGCGGACAGCACGGCGCTGGTGCGCGTGGGCCTGCCCACCACCGTGCCCGCGCTGGCGGCGGGCGCGGTTACGCTGGCGGGCGGGGCCGATGGCGCGGCCCCCGCAACCGCCGCCTTTGTCGGTACCGATGGCGTGACCCGCACCGGCCTGTATGCCCTGCGCGGGCAGGGCTGCGCGCTGGGCCTGCTGGCGGGCGTGAGCGACAGCACATGCTGGACCGCGCAGGCCGCCTTTGGCCTGGGGGAGGGCCTGTACATGATTGCCTGCGGCCCTGCGGGCGACGGCATTGCCAGCGCCGTTGCGGCCAAGGCCGCGGCCGGGCTGGACAGCTACGCCGTCAAGCTGATGTTCGGGGACTGGCTGTGGTGGGATGATGATACCAACGGGCTGATGCTGGTGCCGCCACAGGCGTTTGTCGCGGGGCTGCTGGGCGGGCTTTCGCCCGAACAGTCCAGCCTGAACAAGGAACTGTATGGCGTGGTGGGCAGCCAGAAGGCGGGGCTGGTCTCAGGCGGGACAAGCCAGACCTATTCCACCGCCGAGCTTTCGGCCCTGTTCGCGGCCGGGATCGACGTGATCTGCAACCCGGCACCCGGTGGCAGCTACTGGGCGGTGCGCGGCGGCATCAATACCTCCAGCGATGATGTGACCGATGATGACAGCTACACCCGCCTGACCAACTACATTGCCGAAACGCTGAACGCGGGCATGGGCGCGTTTGTGGGTGAGGTGATCGGTACCGCGCTGTTTGGTGATATCCGCGCCGTCCTGCTGGGCACGCTGTCCAACATGGCGGGCAGCGGCATCCTGGCCAGCGCATCCTGGGCGGTGGTGTGTGACACCACCAACAACCCGCAATCCGAAACCGCGCTGGGCTACGTGCGTGCCGATGTGCAGGTGCGCTACCAGGGTATCAACCGCTTCTTCGTGGTCAACCTGCAGGGCGGGGCAAGCGTGACGGTCAGCACCGCCACTACCGCCAGCTAGGCCCCGCCTTACGGGCCGCCCTGCCTGTGGCGGCCCTTTTTTCCTTCCGCGCATGGAGTGATGAATGTCCACCAAACCCTTCAATATCGGCCGTGACTGCCGCGTGGTGCTGGTCTATGACGGTAGCCGCGTCGACCTGCCCACGGTAACCGGCTTCAACGCGCAGCAGCGCACGCACCAGCTTGCCTCCAACCCGCTGAACGACATGCCGCTGTTCTATGACGTGCCGGGCGGCTGGGGCGGGCAGTTTACCTTCCAGCGCGACAGCGCGGGGGCGGATGACCTGTTTGCCGCGATTGAAAGCGGCTTCTGGTCGGCGGGCACGGTGGTGCTGGGCAGCATCTACCAGTACGTGACCGAATGCGATGGCACGCTGAGCACGTACGAGTTCATCGGCGCTTCCCTGCAACTATCGGATGCCGGGCGCTACCAGTCCGAAACGCTGGTAACCCAGACCATCACGTTTACCGCGCGTGCGCGCAGCCGCGTATCGTAAGGGGGCGCGCATGACGGAACAGACGGTAAAAACCGGCGATGGCCGCACGCTGACGTGGCGTGAGCGGGGACCGGGCGATGTGCTGGCACTGCTGGAATTCGGCCCGGCCAGTCCCACCACGGCGTGGATGGAATACGCGCTGATGGTCAGTTCGGTAGAGGCGATAGACGGCGTGCCCGTGATTCGCCCGGCCTCGCGCCTCCAGCTTGAGCAGCTTGCCAACCAGATCGGCAATGCCGGGATTACGGCGCTGTCGGACGCCATGTTTGGCGCGGGGGCTGCGGACGGGGCACAGGCGGAGGAACTTGCCGCAAAAAACTGAGCCGGCACCCCGTCGTGATCGAGGTCGCGGCCCTGGTTGCGAACGGGGTGCCGTGGAGTGTGGCCATGGACATGCCGCGCGTGCGGCGCATGGCCTTTCTGGTAGCGTTTGGGGAGCTTGCGGGCGGGCGATATGACTGGAATGCGCGACAATGGGAAGACCCCGATGGCTGAATGCCGCCAGGCCACGAAACGCCTTGTGGCGCGCCTGCGCGCGGGTGGGCGCGTGGTGATCCCGCGCCCGCGGGGGGACGTGGCACCGGGCGTTGCCGCGCTGGCGCGCCTGCTGCGCGCGCGTGGCCGTATGGGGGCCATCCCGCCCCATGCCGCCCGCCCGCCCGCCATGGTGGCCGGCATGGACGTGCCAGCGCCTGTGCCCCCCTCCGCGCCACCACCCGCAGCGGATAGCGGGGTCAGGCCCCCGCCCGTGCGGAGCGGGCAGGGGGGCGGCACGCCCGGCCGGCCTGTTGCCCCGGCGGCCCGGATGCCCGCCATGCGGCCCGGAAGCGGGATCATGGGCGGGAAGGGCCCGCGCGGGCCTGCAGCCAATGGCCCGGGCGGCATGCCACGGCCCACGGGGCGGCTGGCCAATGTGCCCGCCAGCCCTGCTGCCGCCATATCCCGGCTGGCCCCTGCCATCAGGGGGCCTGTCCGCATGGCGGCGTATCCATCACCGCCCGCATGGCCCGCACTGCGCCGGGACGGGGCAGGCAGCCCCGGCCGGGCGCGCAACGATGCAATGCCACCGCTCCCGCCAGTGCCTGCTGCCGCTGCCCCGCCGGTTGGCCTGCCGGCAGGGGGGCGGATGCCGCGCCGCGTCGCCTTTCCCGTACCCGGCGCGCAGGGGGCGGGCGGGCGCATGGCCCTGCCGCCCCGTCATGTAACGGGTACGGACATGGGCAGGCAGGGGAAAGACGATGGTGCGGCGCGCATCCCGCCATTACCCGCCATGACAGGCCGGTTGGCCATGCCACGGCGCAGCGCGGCCAGCCTGCCCGGCATGGCGCTGTCTGACAGGGCGTCACCTGGCATGGCGCCACCTGACATGGCGTCGGGGTCTGTACAGGTGCGGCACCTGCCGCCGTACCGGGCGGTCCCTGCCGCTACCCGGCCGCCCGCAGCCCTCCCGGCGGCGCATGCCATGCCGCGCGCGCGCGACACGCTCCGGGCGTTCAGGCCGCAGCGCGCGACCGCGCGTGGCATGGCGGGCAGGCCGCCCTTCATCAGCCCGCAGCCACCCGGCGGCGGCCATGCCGCCCCTGCGGCTCCACAGGCAGGCGGGGCAGGCAATGGTCCCGTCGTGCAGGTGACGATCCCGCTTACGCTGGACCGGCATGTGCTGGGTCAGGCCATGGCCCGGATCGACACCAGCCGCGCGCTGCATGAACACCGCGCCACCGGCACGGCGCCCGACACCCTGCGCCACGCGCAGCTGCCCGGCCGCTCCATCGGGGCATGAACGCGCCGGGTCCCGCCCGCACCGCAGGCAGGTCAGCCTGTAGCCGCCGGGCACATCACCTGCCAGGGGGCGCGCCAGACCGTGCATGGGCGCGTGGAGCATGTGCCGCGCGCACGGGTGTCATCACGCCAGTCCCATCGCCTGTGTCGGCCGGAACGCCAGATGGCGCATCGGGCACGGACCGGCCGCAGGGGGCGGCTTTTCTCAACCATGGCGGAAACAACACATGTCCCTTGCACTCATGAATGCCCAGACCGCCATCGGGTCGGTCGGGCGGCTGTGGGCGTCCGCCCCCGTGATCATTGGCGGGCTGACCCTGACCGGCATGGAAGTGCCCCGGCTCATCCGCGATGGGGGCGGCCAGCAGGTGGCGGTTCATCGCCTGCCCGGTGGCAACCGCATTCTCGACGCGGTGGGCAACGACCCCGACCGGCTGGAGCTGGAGGGCACCTTTGTCGGCCCCACGGCCCTTGCGCGCGCGCAGGCGCTCAAGCAGATGCGGGTGGCGGGCACGCCCGTGGCCTTCAGCGGGGCCGGGCTGTCGCTGGTGGTGCGGATTGTCCAGTATTCCTATGATTACCAGCACAAGGGCGTGGTCATTCCCTACCGGCTGGTTCTGGAACAGCCCGCGCAGGTGGCGGCCAGCCAGTCGGGCACCACATCCGCCCTGTCCGCGCTGATCGGGGCGGACGGGGCTTCCGCCCTGTCGGGCATCACGGACGCGCTTGGCGATGTTTCCACCATCGCGGGCAATGTCGCGGGCCAGCTTTCCACCGTGGTGGGACAGGTCACGCCCGTTGCCGACATGGTGGGGGCGGGCGGGGTATTCGCCACCGTGCAGGACAGTCTGGGCACCGTTGGCGGCCTGTCCGGCGCCGGGGTCAACCTGGCGTCCACGCCGCAGGGGGCGACCAGCCTGCTTTCGGGGCTGGAGGCATCGGGGGCGGGGCTGACATCGGCCATCAGTGCGACCGGGGCCAATCTGGAGGGCACGGGCCTGACCGGTGCGGCGGGACTGTCCACCCTGACGCAGAATGCGGAACTGCACGGCGCATCGGTCATGTCCGGCGCACTGGTCAACCGGGCCTATGCCAACACGCTTACGGCCACCGGGGCGACCCAGGACGGCCCGCTGGTCACGGCCTGACAGGAAGGGAGGAAACATGGCAACCACAATCAGGGTCACGGCGGCGGACGGGTCGCTCTATCATGTCGCGGCGCGCTGGCTGGGCGATGCCACCCAGTGGTGGCGCATTGCCCGGCTTAACGGTCTGGACGATCCCGACCTGTCGGGTCTTGCGGCACCCGTGCCGCTGGTGCTGCCGCCAGCCGATGCGACACTGGGCAGCGGCGTGCCGGGGGTGGCGGCATGAGCACGGACATGACCCGCGCCGCCACGCAGGCCGCCACATGGCGCGCGCCGCGTGCGCGGCTGCTGGTGAATGGCACGGAGCGGACGGAAACGGGGCTGGAAGCCTTCACGCTGACCCGCACCCGCTACAGCCGCGCCGACACGCTGGAAATGACGCTGGCGGTGGATCGCGCGCAGGCGGCGTCCGGCCTGTGGTTTGACGTGCCCGCACCGGCGGCCGGCTCCGTGCTGCCCGATACCGACATCCAGCTCCAGATGCGGGATGCGGCACGGGATGGCAGCCAGTGGACCACGCTGTTCCAGGGCATTGTGGACCATGTGGAATGGAGCCCGGCGGAAACATCCGTCCACATCCAGTGCCGCGACTATCTGGCACGGCTGCTGGACATGCGCGTGCTGGACGGATGGATGAACATGACCGGCGCGGACCTGGCGCGCGCCGTGATCACGGCGGCGGGGCTGACCCCCGATGTCACGATGGACACCGCCATGGTGGGCCAGTTCTGGCAGGTGGAGCACAAGCGCACGGCGGCTACCAGCCACGGGCGGTTCCAGACGGCGTTCGACCTGGTCAGCGCCCTTGCCATCCAGGCGGGATGCGACCTGTATGCCAGTGGCACCACCATCATCTGCGCGCCACCCCCCACCGCCAGTGCCGCCAACACGCATGTGCTGGACTATGCCGATACCGGGCCGCTTTCCCCCATCAGCATGGGGGCCAGCGGCCTGCGCCTGACCCGCGATTACCAGATTGACCGGGGCGTGGTGGTGCATGTGATGAGCTGGGACAGCCGCCAGCGCACGAAGGTGGCGTATTACTGGTCCGCTGCGGGCGGGTCGGCCACGGCCCCCGCCACATCCGGGGGCAGCGTGCACAGCTTCAGCCTGCCCGGCGCGCGGCTTGACGGGCTTGAGCAGTATGCAAGGCAGAAATACAGCCAGATCGTGGCGCATGCCCGCACCATAACCGGCACCATGCCCGGTTGCGCGACATTGGCCCCGCGCCAGTTCATGCAGGTCAGCGGCACCGGCACGACATGGGACGGCACGCTGGATGTGGACAGCGTGACCAGCAGTTTTTCATGGCAGGGCGGCTTTTCCCAGCAGGTCACGCTGCGCCGCCGCGACACCAGCACACAGGAGGACAGCAATGGCTGACACCCGCATGCTTGCCGCCAACATGGCCAACGCGCAGGCCCAGCCCGGCTTCGGGCTGGTCAGCGCGGTGGACCCGGTCAACCATGCCGTAAAGGTCACGGCCCAGCCCGCCGGGGTGGAAAGCGGCTGGCTGCCCCATGCCGCCATGCAGGTTGGCAGCCTGCGCATTGCCTGCCCGCCCGATATTGGCGCGCATGTGCTGCTGGTGCGGCTGGAAGGCGATGGGGAACACGCGGTGTGCGCCTGCCCGGTATATGACACCGTGGTCATGCCGCCCCTCTCTCCCGCTACCGGCAGGCCGGCCCAGCCGGGGGAGATGCTGGTCATGGCCGGCTGCGGCGCGCCCCCCGCGAATGCTGGCGCGGCGGCGGGCCAGCCGGCCGGAAGCGCGCCGTGGTGGCACATCACCAGGGACACGATCTACAGCGGGGCCGGAAACACCACCGAGACCCTGACCAGTGGTTCCCGCGCGTGGAAGGTCGGCGGTGTATCCATGACGCTGGACGCGAACGGACTGGCCGTGACTGGCGGCGCGATCACGACTGACAGGGACATGACGGCACAGGGCAGCGTAACCGGCGGGACGGACGTTCTGGCCGCCGGCATTTCCGGCAGGGGCCACACCCATGGCGGCGTGCAGCCCGGCGGCGGCACGACGGGAGAACCACAATGAACCGCCCGATGCCAACCCCGCCGCGCCAGCCACGGCCCGCGCCCCGTCAGGCCATGCGCGCCCGGCCCGACAGCACGCGGCATGAGGTGAAAAGTGGCGCGGCCATCGGCCTGATGGTCCTGGCGGTCCGTCCGGGCGGGCAGTATCGCGGCACCAGCGCGGGCGCCGTGGGCGCGCTGGAAATGCCGGGCCTGCTGGCGCGCCACGAACGCGCGGGGGTACGGCCATGAGCGCGCTGTCCCACACCATGGGCGGTGACCTTGACCTATCGGCCACCGGCGGCGTGGCGGTGGTCACGGGGGCGGACCAGACGCGGCAGGCACTGCTGCGCCGGCTGTGCACCGGCACGGGGGCCTATATATGGCAGCCCGGTTATGGCGCCGGGCTGCCCGCGCGCGTGGGCGGCGTGATGGATGAGGGCGCCATCCGCGCCCTTGTGCTGGAACAGATGCAGGCCGATGCCGGGGTGGACCAGACCCGGGCCATAACGGTCAGCGTGACCAGCCCGAAAACCGGCGCCTGCCTGCTGGCCATATCCTATACCGATGCCCGGAGTGGCGCGGTACAGGAACTGGCGCTGACAGCCTGAACCACCCTATGCGGGGCGGTTGCGGGCCTTCCATGCTAGCCATTCCGCCCGCGTCATTTCCCATTTCTGCGCCGGTATGTCCCGCCCGCACAGGAAATCCCGCCGGTGCGTGCCGGTCAGGCGCATGCCCATCCTGCGGGAAATGGCGACGGAGCCCGCGTTGTCCACCGCCTTTTCCGTGCGGATGACCGGGCGGCCCAGTGTCAGGAACCAGTAATCGTTCACCGCTTCCACCGCCTCGGTCATCAGTCCCTGGCGCTGCCATTGCGGGGCCAGCCAGAAGCCACGGTTTTCACGCGGGGCGGCAGCCGATGGATCATCCATCAGTGAAATCACGCCCATCAGCGCGTCCGGCCCGCTGCGGGGGCGGATGGACCAGTGCCACGCCACCCCCCGCGCCATGGCGGGCAGGGCCACGTCGCGTATGAATTTTTCGGCGTCATCCGGGCCATAGGGCCACGGGACGCGCGGGGCCAGGAAGCGCACGATCTCCCATTGCGGAAACAGTACCTGAATGGCCGGGGCATCGGCCAGCGTCAGCGGTTCCAGCCGCAGGCGGGGCGTGAACAGGGCGGGAAAGGGCGTGGCAGGCATAAGGCGGGGTCCGGTCGGGCGTGGCGACAATTGGCCCGATCCTCGGGCGCATTGGCGCAAAATACAAGAGATGTTCCACAAACATGATGGAGAGTCCGGGTGGCCATCACCTTCCAATCCTTCAAGACCACGCTGGGCAACATGGTCGCGAGCGCACAGGGCGCGTGCCCGTCGCTGCTTGACCTCAATGTCGGCTCCCCCGGCCGCGCCATGCTCGAAGCGGTGGCGGGGCTGGGGCTGTGGTTCCAGTTCATCGCGCTCCAGATCCTCTCGCGCACGCGGCTTGCCACCTCCATCGGTTCGGATGTGGACAGTTTCGTGCAGGATTTCGGCCTGACGCGGGAGGCGGGGACGGCGGCCACCGGCACCGTTGCCTTTACATCCTTCACCCCCGCCAGCCAGTCGGCCACCATTGCCGTGGGCACCACGGTCAAGACCGCATCGAACCTGGTCTATGACGTGGTGGAGGACAGCACGAACGCGGTGTGGTCGGCGGCCGATGGCGCGTATGTGCGCCCGGCGGGCACGGCATCCATCACGCTTCCTGTCCAGTGCGGGACCACGGGCAGCACGGGCAACGTGGCGGCGGGCGCCATCTGCCTGCTGGGCACGGCGGTTGCGGGCATCGATACGGTCACCAACACCGCAGCCCTGACCAATGGCAGCGATGGCGAGACGGATGCCGCCCTGCGCACGCGGTTCGTGGCCTATATCAACAGCCGGTCAAAGGCCACGATTGCCGCCATTGAAAACGCGGTGACCGATGTTTCCGCCGACCTGGTCTATCAGGTGGTGGAGAACGTGGACACGTCCGGCGCAACGCTTCCCGGCAATGTGGTGGTGTTTGTCGATGACGGGTCGGGCGATGTGTCCGACAGTGTGATTGATGAAGTCTATACAGCGGTGGACGCCGTGCGCCCGGCGGCCGTGTCCATTCAGGTCGTGCGGCCCACGGTGGTGCGCCCAGCCGTTACCATGACGGTCACGGTGGGGAGCACCGGCACACTCGCCACTGTGGAAACCACGATCAGTACCAATATAGCGACCTACCTTAATGGCCTCGCCATCGGGGATGCGGCCAGCTATTCGCGTCTGATCCAGATCGCCTACGCAGCCGATGCATCCGTCACCAACGTGACCGGCGTGACACTGGCCGGTGGAACGGTTGACCTGCCCGCAATCACCGGCACGGCCTACCGTGCGGGGACGGTGAGCTTTGGCTGACGTCACACAGAACGGCTTTGCCCTGCGCATCCGCAGGCTGCTGCCGACCGGGTGGTTTCCATCTCCACCAGCGACAGGAGAAGCGGAACAGGCCCCGGTGCTGAATGCCCTGTTGCAGGGTTATGGCCGCGTGTTCGCATGGATATGGGCCATGCTGGCGGGAACGGCGGACCAGACCCGGCTGGCCAGCATGGGTGGCGCGTTCCTGGACATGTTCGCCGCCGATTTCTTCGGAACCCTGCTGACGCGCAACACCGGCGAAAGCGATGACGCCTTCCGCACCCGCATTGAGGAAGCCCTGTTTCCCTCGCTCGGCACCCGGCCCGACGTGGTCAACACCATTGCCGATGAAGTGGGCAGTGCAGGGCGCGTGATCGAACCGCGCAATGCCACCGACTGCAAGGGACTGGGCAGCCTTGCGGCACCGGCCATTGGCGGTGGCTACGGCTATGGCGTGGCCGCCCTGCGCTACGGCTCACGCGCGGCACCCTTCCAGCTTTTTGCACAGTTGCCCACTGGCGACACCAGCCCGCCCGCAACACAGACACTGGACCGCATCGCCAATGTGCTGCCCGCAGGCACCATTGCGTGGGTGCAGGACGTGGAGAACCTCGACTGATGGACAGACAGATCGTCTACCCGGCACAGATCCCGCTGGATAGTGACCAGCTCAATGCCCAGCGCAATGCCTATGTGGGGCTGGGCCAGCTTGCGGCCATGGCCTATGGCTGGACCACGGTTTCCGCCAGCGGCTTCGCCTGCGCGCCGGGTGCGGGGCTTGCCGTGGTCCTTGCCCCCGGTTCGCTGCTGGCCCCCGGCGTGGTGGATGGCACCGCCTATGGCACGCTGGCCGCCGTAGCCAGTGCGCTTGTGCGCCAGTATGGCAGCCGCGACCCCGTAACCCTTGCGGTGCCGGGGGCGGGGGCCACCTATACGGTTTATGTCACGCCCGCCACGGTGGACGGGGCGGACACCGTGCTGCCGTTCTACAACGCCGCCGACCCGTCCGTGACCTATGCAGGTGCCGATAACAGCGGCAACACCGCGCCCACGGTGCGGCAGGATGTGGCGCAACCTGGCATTGGCACATCGGTGCCCACGGGTGCGTATGCGCTATGGACCATAACCGTGCCCGCCGGGGCCGCCGTCATCATGGCGGACATGATCACGCAGGCCGAGGGCGCCCCGTTTTATGACACCATCCCGCAATTGCAGGCGGGCAAGCAGGACAGCCTTGGCTTCACGCCGGTCCAGCAGGGCGGCGGTGCGGATCAGGGAAGCAACAGGGTCTGTCTTGGGTGGGAGATTATAAACGACGCATCCACAGGCCGCCTGCGCTACCAGATTGACGCGACCGATATCGGGGCGCTTGCCAACCATGCGGATGTCACGGCCGAACAGACCGCACGCGCCAGCGCGGACGCGGCCCTTTCCACCCGGATCAACGGCTGCGTCCTCCAGCAGTCCGACAGTGCGACAAACCCGGTCACGCTACTGGGGGTGAATACATCGGACTATCGGGTCCGCGCCTATGACCCGGTGGAGGCGGTGTGGAAGGTACTGGCCAACTATTCCGATGTTGAGGCCGTGCAGGCCACGATCGGCGAGCTGACCACCGCATGGGGTTATGTCCTTGCCTCCGACAATATTGCCGTTCCCGCATGGGCAACCAGCGTGGAAATCGAAGCCGTGGGGGCCGGAGGGGGTGGTGGTGGCTGCCAGGGTTCCAGCACGGCGGAAACCGTATCCGGCGGAGGCGGGGCATCTGGCGGCTACATGAAGGCGATCTATCCGGTGGCGGGTGGCGACACGCTGGGCATCACCATCGGTGCCGGAGGCGGCGGGGGAGAAGGGGCGTTACCAGGCAATGAAGGCGGCACGACTGTTGTCTCATTAAACGGAGCCGAGCTTTTCTACATTCCGGGTGGGGGCGGTAGCGGCAAGCCGACGACCGCGAATACCGCCGGTGGCGGCGGCAGCATGCCTGTTGTCGTAACCCCCGCCACAGCCGCCTATTATACCTGCGGGAACAGCGGGTCTGACGGGCAGGCCGGGAATTGGGTATTTGCCGGTAACGGTGCGCCTTCCGTTTACGGCGGGGCGGGGCGTGCCGGCAACAATGGCGGCCAGCCTGCGACCTCCCCCGGTGCCGGAGGGGGTGGGGCTTATGACAGCGGCATGACCGGCAGCGCCCATGATGGCGGCGCGGGCGGCGTTGCCTGCGTGACTTTCCGTTTCATTCCATAGGATCAACCCGATGACCGATACGAATGCACAGGTCTATGCCGTCTACCTGACGGCGGCCGCAACGGAAGCGGGTGTGGCGCGCCCGGCCGGGTATGTCACGAACCGGGTTGTCTGGGACGGCACGTCCGCATGGACACCGGGCAGCGGCAGCGCCATCGTGGCGGACCCGGACGGGCAGTTCCCGATTGGGGGCACCTACACTCCCTCCACGGGCTATGCGCTGGCGGGAGCGTCCTCGGCCACGGCCGGCACGGCCCTGCCGCTTACCCTGACGCCGGACCATGACGGTCCCGCCACCAAAACCACCGTAACCCTGTCCGATGGCGGCGCGGGCGGTACGTTCTCGGCCAGCACGGTCACGTTTGGCGCGGGCGTGAACACGGCACAGGGTGTGACCTATACCCCAAAGGCGGCAGGGACCGTGACCATCAGCGCCACGAACACCGGCGGCCTGACCAATCCCGCCAGCCTGAGTGTTACGGTAGGGGCGGCGGCCACGTAAATCGCCGCTGCCTGCCACCCGTGCCTGCCCGTCCGGGAGGCGGTTTTTTTACGAGAAAATGAATGAGCGAAACACAGTGCGCCGCAGACTGCGCGGCTGATGATGACCTGCGCGCGATTGTGGACAGCCACGGGCGCCGCATTGACAACCTGGAAGATGATGTCGGGACCCTCAGGTCCGGGCAGGATGCCGCAATGGAGCGCCTGATCTCGATCGAGGCGCAGGGACAGGAGCGCGAGCGCAACCGCGCGGCCGAGGCGCGGGATACCCGCAATGCCATCAACGGCCTGACCCAGCAGATTGCGGAACAGACCGGGGCACAGAAACGGCAGAACGAACTGAAGGAGGCCGAACTTCTGAAGGCGCAGCTGCGTGGCGAGCGCATCAAATACTGGGCGGCCGTGACCGGCATCGTGGCGGCGGTGGGGGGCATGATCGGCGGCACGCTGCTGTCCAGCCAGACATGGGATGACTTCTTCTTTGCCAGTGTCCCGTTCCTTCACCACCATCACGCAGGGATGCTGCCATGACCGGCCTGTGCATTACCCAGTTCCGGGCCGGGATCGTGGCCCCCGCGCTGGACATGATCGGGCTGGGGGGTGATGCGGCGGTCAGCCTGATGGTCGGCACCGCGCTGGCCGAAAGCGGCCTGACCTACATCCGGCAGGTCACGGGCGGCGGCATGGGCCCGGCACTGGGCCTGTGGCAGATGGAGCCGTTCACCCATGACGATATCTGGGCCACCTTCCTGTCCGACAGCAGGCTGAACAGCCTGGCCCGTGCCGTGCTGTCCAGCCGGAGCAACTGGCCGCCGGGTGCGCGGCAGGTCGTGGGCAATGCCTTCTATGCCTGCATCATGGCGCGGCTGAAATACTACCGCGCGCCCGACGCGCTGCCAGCGGCCCGTGACGCGGCGGCGATGTGCCGGATGTGGAAGCGCGTCTACAATTCCAACCTTGGGGCAGGGGTGGCGGATGACACGCATATCGCCCTGTTCCAGCAGGCCATCGGGGCATGACATGAATACAACCGCAAAGCTTGGCGGCCTGGGGGCCGCAATCGCGCTGCTGCTGACGGAAGTGCCGGCGCAGTACACGCTCTATGTCGCCCTGTTCATCATTGCCTGCGGGGCGGTGACGGCCGTTGTGCCGCCGCCGCATGCGGGCGGCGGATGGGCGGTGGCCTGGCAGGTCATCACCACCATCGGCCTGAATATCGGCTGGGCGGAAAACCACTTCAAGCCCGGGCAGTCCGGCGTGCGCGTGCCGCTGGCGGACAAGCCGGCGGCCAGGCAGGCCGTGGCGGCGGCGGGCATTCCGGTGCTTGACCGCAGGGGGCGGCCCGAACCCCCGGCATGACGCGGTGACAGCCCCGGCGCGTAGGTGGATGGCCGATGCACTCCGGGGCTGCCACAACAAGATTATACAACTTTAGGGCGAAAATAAGTCTCGAACTGCAACCGAATGCAACCGCCCCCGGGGCGGTTTTTTTATGGGAGCCTTCCATGCACATCCCCACGCGCCGCGCCTTCCTGCGCGGATCATCCGCCCTTGTCGCCGCCGCCGCGCTGGCGGCCTGCACCGCCAGTAGATCCGGCACCACAACCACCATCACCCTGAACGTGGCCGAGGTCGCGGATTATGTCGATGCGCTGCTGAATTTCTCCAGCACCGCCATCAATATGCCGCTCGTGGCGGCTGCGATGGGAGCACCGAACGTCGCCCTGGCCAATACCGTCATTGCCGCGCTGACCACGGCGGGGAAGGCATTCGTGGCCGCCGCCGGGTCCAGCACGTCCGTCAGCTATGACAGCGCCAGCGTGAAGGCGGCCTTTGACAGCATCCTGACGGATACCGGGCAGGTCAACACCCTCATCATCGCCACCATCACGGGCATGGCGGCCGACCTGTCCGGCAGCGTGGTCACGCAGGCCAAGACGGCGGCGGGGGCAGCGGCAACGCTGATCGACCTGCTGAAGGCCATGGTTGCCGTGTCCGGCCGTCACGCCGCTGGCGCGCGCCTTGTGGCCGATGGCGGGATCAATATGCAGGGCATGGTGGCCATGAACCAGATCGGCGCCTTTGTTTCCGCGCAGGGGGGCTGATCCATGCATCCGGTCGGTACCATTCCTCCCCGGTTCGGTGGCGTCGCAGGCGGCGGCGCCGGGACCTGCCTGCTGCATGCCTGCCTGGCGGGCCGTTCACGATGACCACGGATCACGTCCTCGGCGCGGTCCTGTTCGCCGGTATTGTGGTGGGCAACCTTGTCACCCTGCTGGCCACGGGCCTTTTCCTCAGGCGCACGGCCGCGGGGCGGCGGTTCCTGCGCGACCGTCTTGGCCCGCCCCCCGGCTGACAGCCATGGCCATGTGCCACGCAACCGGGCGGGGGCTGGGCGGTTGTGACCTGCATGACGGCACTGCCACATTTCACCCCTGCCGCCCCCGGCGAGGGATGGCTCCAGCTGGGGGAACTGGCGCTGGCGTTCGGCCTGTCGGCGCTGGTGGGGCTGGAACGGGAATTCCGGCAGAAAAGCGCCGGGCTGCGCACCTATACGCTGGTGGGCGTGGCCTCGGCGCTGTTCATGCTGGTGTCCAAATACGGCTTCAATAACGTGCTGGATGGCGGGCGCGTGGTGCTTGATCCCTCCCGCATTGCGGCACAGGTGGTGTCGGGCATCGGCTTTATCGGGGGCGGCGTGATCTTCATGCGCCGTGATGTGGTGCGGGGGCTGACCACGGCGGCCTCGGTCTGGCTTACGGCGGCGCTGGGCATGGCCTGCGGGGCGGGACTGATCGCGCTGGCGGTGGCGACAGCCGTGGGGCATTTCATCATCATGCTCGGCTTCCCGCGGCTGAGCCATCTGGTGCCGCGTGACCATGGCGCACGCGCGGCCGGGCTGTTCATTACCTATTACGATGGCCGTGGCCTGCTGCGTACCATCCTAAGCCGCTGTACCGGGCTGCGCTTTACCATCCACCGCGTGAAGGTGGAACAGCCCGGCCCCATGCTGGATGACGACGCGCTGGCCGACCTGCGCGACCGCCAGCACGACCCCGCCACCCCGCCGCCGGACATGGCCGCGCCGGGCATGGTCACGCTGTTCATAAAGGTGCGGGGCAGGCGGCCCCTCTCCCATCTTGTGACCGCCCTGTCATCGATCGGGGGCGTGGTGGGCGTGGAAACGGACGAGGCGGACAACGACCCTGAATGACGCGACGGCCGGGTTCCGTCCGCCCGCGTATCCTAATGGTATGTCCACTCCGCGCTGATGTCGGGTTCCGGCAGCAGCACCGTGCCGTCTTCGCTTTCATAAAGCATGCAGGTACCCACCACCGCCGTCCCGGGCAGGGGCGCGTACAGATGGGGGAAGAGCTGGTCATTGCGCGCAGGCTCCCACCGCACGGCCGCGGGCGGCAGGCGGCTTAAGTCCACGGCCAGCACCCACAGCCCGTCCTGCCCGGCAAAATGGCGTGCCCGCGTGCCGGTTACCTGATCCGCCGCCGAGAGATGGATGAACCCGTCCGCCACATCGGCGGGGGAGCCGGCAAAGCTGCCGGTCCTGAGGAATGTCCCGTATTCGTCCATTGTCAGGATCTTGTAGACGAGGTTGCCGGCCATGGCGTGGTATATCCCTGTGGTGTCGGTCGCCCCACCATAACGGACGGCCGCATGGCCGCCAATATGGCAGGTGGGACGGAAAGGGGCGCGCATTCATGGCGGCGTGCACAATTTGGGGCTGGTCTTTGCATGAAGGACACGTCACCCTAGGGCCAAGTGCCCCATCCGCGCCGCCCCCGCGCCGGCCAGACAGATAAGGTTTTGCGTTGCGATGCGCCCCGATAACGACAATGCCAGTCCTGCCATCGTGCATTTTCCGCGCAGGAACATCCTTTCCCCGGTGGAGGCATCGGCCTATCTCGGTATCCGCCCGCTGCTGCTGAGTGCCATGAAGTGGCTGCGCTGCGGGCCGAAAGCCATTACCATCAACCGCCGCAGGGTCTATACCGAAGATGAACTGCGCGGCTTTCGCAACACGCTGATGAGTGCCGTGGGCGTGGCCGAGAACGGCGGCGCCTACCGGCTGCTTGCGGCTGGCGAGCGCGCGCCCGCGGCCGATCCGCTGATTACCCTGCTGGCGCGCAACCTGGTCTGGCGGCGGGCCATCCTGGTCCTGCTATGGGGCATGATGGCGCTGGGCATCGGCATTGACCTGATCCTGTTCTGATGCCGGTGCCGGCATAAAAAAGGGGGCGCCTTTGCAAAGGCGCCCCCTTTCCGCGTATCCGTTACGGATTACTGGTGGTCGTGCTCTTCGTGCTGGTCGCCGTGCTCGTCATGATGCTCTTCACCACGGTGCTCGTCGCCACCACGCTGTTCGTCACCATGGTTACGGTCGTGCTTGCCGTGGTGATGGCCGTGCTCGCCATGGCGGTCGCCGTTATTGTCTTCCGCGTGGGCAACAACCGGCAGGGACAGACCAAGGGCAGCGGCAAAAAGAAGTGCTTTTTTCATGTAATCCATTTCCTCTTGATTAACTGATTTTTCCAAATCAGGCTGATTTTTATATAATGTCAACCTGAGTGGAGAAAAGGGCATACCAGCGTTTCGTTTGTAACGGAATGCATCATGGGACTTTCCTGCCGGCCGGAAATCCGCCCGCGCCCCACCTGCCTGTCCCGGCGTTCAGGTTTCGTCGTGGCGGAAGGTGTCCTCGGTCGTAGCAGGCAGCGTGTCATGCGCGCGCACGTAGCCACGCCTGTTCTTCCATGCGTGGATCAGCGCCTCGCGCCATTCCTCATGCGGTTCCCTGCGGGGTCTGGGTGTGGAATCGGATGTCGTGTTCATGATCCGGAACCTCCTGAAAAACCCGCACAAGCGCAGGCATGCGTCCATAGCAAATACCATTGCGCACAAGTGTGATGATTGTATGAATCCCCACCGCCGTAACAGGATGCCCATACCGGGTGGACAGGAATGAATACCTAACATTCCTATCTGCTTTCGCCATTCAGGATATATAGATGATTTAATGCCGGTTCCTGTTCCACACTGGTGGATGGCAGCGTCTTTATTTACGCATGGCTGTTCCTGTTTGTAACAATATTGGGGCTTACATTTTCAACACGCAGGGACAAAATATCCAGTGTCGAACCCGAAGGAGACATTATGAAACGTTCAATCCTGTTTGCGCTGGCACTGGGTGCTGCAATGCCGATGGCCGCACACGCACAGTCTTATGATGGCGAAGGTGGCCGTGGTGGCCATCATGGTGGCGAAGGCCAGAACGGCGGCGGCGAGCGCGGTGGCCGTGGCGGCGAAGGCCAGAATGGCGGCGGCTGGGGCGGTCGTGGTGGCGAAGGCCAGAACGGCGGCGGTGAGCGCGGTGGCCGTGGCGGCGAAGGCCAGAATGGCGGTGGCTGGGGCGGTCGTGGCGGTGAAGGCCAGAACGGTGGCGGTGAACGCGGTGGCCGTGGCGGCGAAGGCCAGAACGGCGGCGGCGAGCATGGCGGTCGTGGCGGTGAAGGCCGCGATGGCGGCGGCGAACGCGGTGGCCGTGGTGGCGGGAACTGGTAATTCCGGCCATCCGGCCTGATACCGCCTGACAGGATCAAAGGCCCGGCCCGTTCCGGGCCTTTTTTCTGTCCGGTGTCCGGGCCATGGGGGGCCATGGGCCGGCCGGGTCGCGGCCTTACGGCGCGGGGGGGTGAAGTGCCGCGATCAGCGCGTAATCCATATGATAGATCTGGCGGATGCGTGCAATCTGGTCGGGGCGCGGCGTGGTGGTGCCGTCGGGCCTGTTGCCCGCGTTGGCATGGCCGATGGGGGTGGGGGTGTAGCAGCTGACAAAGGCCTGGATGCGCTGCATGTCCTCCAGCATGAACAGGTGATCGACCGCCACCCGCCCGCGCCGGTCGGTTACATACCATGCCTGCGGGCGGACGATGTGGTCGATGCCATAGGGCATGCGGTTGCTGGCAATATGGTCCAGCGCCGCGTCAATGCCATCAAACCCCATATAGGTATCCCGGAACCCGCGTGAGACATGCCGCACCGCGCTGCCGCCCGCCCGCGCGTAATGATAGGCCGACATGAAGCGCCGCACCGGATCACGCAGGATGGCAAAGGACGGCAGGCCGGCAATCTGCGGCATGCGGCGGCGGAAATAGCGGATGGTCTCGTGCCCCACGTCCATGCCGTACAGTGCCCGTGTCAGCGATGTGCCTGCGTTCTTGGGAATGTGAATGAACAGCACGCCCGCCCGGCGCACCTGTTCCAGCCGGCGCAGCCGTTTGGGGCCGGGCGGGTAGGGAAGACGCAGTTCCGCCAGCCGTTCATGCACGTCACTGGACATCTTTACCCGCAGGACAGGCTGGAGCATCGTTTGCATTCACCATTAATTGCCTGACAAATGTGTTTACAGTGTCAAGAAATGCAACGAAATGATACGGTATGGTCCTGTTCCGGCACGATTATGGGTGGCGGTGGGCGCGGTGTCATCCTACGCTACCCGTTCAGGCGGCCGGCCAGGGCGGATGGAAAAAGGACAGGGACGACATGAACAGGGACGATGAAGACGGCATCCAGACGGAACAGGGCGTGCTGATGGGTGAAATACGCACCGACATGGAAAGGCTTGGCGCCATGCTGGACGGGGATGGCCCGGTTACCCCCGCGCTGCGCACGCAGGCATCCATGATTGCCGACAAGCTGGATGCCCTGTCCGACCTGATGCGCTAAGGGCGCGGCAGCCCCCGCCATTCCGGCCGTTTTCCCCGCGTGTGCATGATGTTGCGGGCGGGGCTGTTCGCACGTTGCCACGGCGGCGCGGCGGGTCATGGGCGGCACGGGCGGTTGCCTGCGGGCGGGTGGTGTGTACCATGGCGCCGTGTTTGAATCCTTATGGAAAGGGAAACCATGCAGATCGACCTTGCGGGCCGTACCGCCATTGTAACGGGTTCCACCGGGGGCATCGGGCTGGCCATTGCCCGTGGCCTGGCCGCGAGCGGGGCGCGGGTGGTGGTCAATGGCCGCCGCGCGCCCGCGGTGGAACAGGCGGTCAGTGCCATCAATGGCCTGGGCGCGGGGGGTGCCGTGGGCTTTGTGGGCGATCTGGGCACGGCGGAAGGCTGTGCGGCGCTGGTGGCGGCGCACCCGGAATGTGACATCCTGATCAACAATCTGGGTATTTTCGAGCCGAAGGATTTTTTTGAAACCCCCGATGCCGACTGGACCCGGTTTTTCGAGGTCAATGTCATGTCCGGCGTGCGGCTGTCGCGCGCCTACCTGCCGGGCATGGAAAAAAGGGGCTGGGGGCGGGTGGTGTTCATTTCCTCCGAATCCGCGTTCAACATCCCGGTGGAAATGATCCATTACGGCTTCAGCAAGACCGCGCAGGTTTCCGTGGCCCGCGGCCTGGCCGAGCGCATGGCGGGCACGGGGGTTACGGTCAATTCCGTGCTGCCGGGGCCGACCCTGTCCGAAGGGCTGGCGGACATGCTGAAACCCGAGCAGGAAAAGACCGGCAAACCTATGGAGGAACTGGCGGCGGCCTTCGTCATGGAACACCGGCCCGGCTCCATCATCCGCCGGGCCGCCACGGTGGATGAAGTGGCCAGCATGGTGGTTTATCTGGCATCACCGCAGGCATCGGCCACCACGGGGGCGTCCGTGCGGGTGGATGGCGGGGTGCTGGGCACGATCTGACCGCGTGAAGCTATAATTTTTAAAACAATTATGAAATTATTAGGAACATATTCCCTAAACCCTTCCCGTCACGGCGTTCGCGCCTGAAGGCCGTGGCGGCAGCCCTGTTCCTGATCGACCATCCATCCTGAAGGAACGGGGCTGTTCCCGCTTCCCTCAGGTGGCCCGGACCATCATTCAGCCTATGATCGCGCCCTTGCGGCAGAAGGGATGCGGCCCCGCCCATGTGGCCACCGGCCCGGTGGCGGGCTGCCAGGCGTAATCCGGGAACTGCCCGGTTCCAGCACAAGGCGTGCATCCGCCCGCCATCGGTCAGGTCCCCGTCATCAGCAGCAGGTCAGGCGCCGGGGTCAGGGCGGGACGGGGTGCCCAGCGCGCACAGGGTCGTGCCGATCCCGGCGTGCAGGCTTTCGCGCAGGTTGGGGCCAAGGGTGGAAAGCGGTTCGTCGGGTGGCATAGCAATGGCGTGTGCCCATGGCGGCTGACCTTCATCGGACAGCATGCGCCGCTGCCGGAAATGGCGCTGGGAGCAGGCTAGGAATGGCCGGAAGATGCGGCCTGACCTTCTTCCGGTCCATTGGCATCGAGCAGCCGCAGCAGGGTATCGGGCACCTGTTCATGCATGACCGATCCGAACCGGGCATGGAGGCCACGCTTCACCCACTGGGCAAACATGTTCCTGCCGTCATGGAAATCGGGGTCGTCACTCATGCTCACCGCAGCCCATCCTGCCATGTCCAACCGTTACGTACCATTATCGTGCCGCGTGCGCGCGGGCGGGGCACGGTCGTGTGCCGTGTCCGTGGCCTTGCCTCCGGCGCGCGGGCCGCTGCCATGCCTGTATGTGCCAGGGGCGGGGGACGGTGCTCCGGGCCTGCATGCCCGCTGTCCTGTCCCGCCCGTATGGGGCTGTCCTGCCAGCCCCGCCGGCGCGGCCCATTAGGGCCGGCCCCGCCCTGCGGATAACCCGCGGGCGGGCGGGACGTTCATCCCGCCCTGTCTTCATTACTGGTTTTTAAGGGCGTCTTCTTCTTCCTGGCGGGTGGCGAAGGGTACTTCGCGCCGGTCATCCAGTTCGTCCTGGCTGCCGCCGGGATTGCCCAGGTTTTCTTCCAGCCATGCCTGCTCGATCGGCTGGCCGTTCGCATCCAGCGGTACGGGTGAATCAACAGGAATCTGCCCCGCATCGGGATTGCTTTCCATGCCGATCAGTTCGGATGCCTGCTCGGCATAGGCCTGTGGCCCACAGCCGGGCCTGCCATCGGCTTCCCACATTTCCTTCGCCTTGGCGGTGATGCGGGCCTGGGTCTGGGGGGATGTTTCCAGCGGGTTGTCCATTGTCACGTCCTTGCAACTTTTCCTGCGGGCCGTGCCCCTGCCGGGGTCGTGCGGCCCGTTCATGCCAAGACCGCCAGCCGTCCGGCCGGGGCCGTGGCTGTGGCGGTTTCCGCCTGTGTCAGTACACGCAAGATAAAGCTTTCATGCATGTAAAGTTCGACTGGTTGTGCTGCGTGCGCCTGATGGCGGCCGGATTGTCCTTTTTTATGAGACCTTTGGCGTGCTGCTCCCTTACCCCCCCGCATATCGTGTGAAAGGCCGCCAGATCCGGGGACGGAACCCGCGCGTGGCGCACTGACCGACCCGGACACCACCAGTAAGCGGGAACAGTTTTTGGTGAAGCCTTTTTCAGGAAGTTTCCCGTTAGGGCATGATCCCGGAATGCGCCTTTATTCGGGCGTGGGCGTGCATTGCGGCGTGACCGGCCGGCCCGCCATCACGGCCTGGGTAAAGGCGGCTGAATCGGGCAGGGAAGCATTGACCGTCTGGCTGTGGTCCAGCCCTTTGTACAGATGCGCCTGCACCACGGTACCCGCCGCGCAGGCCGCCCGCACCAGCCCGAGCTGGAGTGGCGGCGGCACGTCGCGGTCCAATTCCCCCGTGCCGGTGAACAGCGGCTGCGCCAGTCTGAGCGTGGGATACTGCATGGCCGCCAGCGCCGGGGCCAGCGCTTTGGCAAAGCCGGGCCGCAGGGCGTTGCCAAGGTTCAGCCCTTCCTTCTTCACCCTGTCCGTCAGGTCGGATACGCACAGGCTGGCGGCGGCGTGATAGGCGGGCAGGGCCTTGGGGGTGAAGGCATCCTGCGGCCTGAAGCCCGCCTGGTAGCCTGCCTGTCCCTGCGCCAGGTACAGCAGGTAGACCACCAGCGGATTGTAGGCGGCACCCGGTGCCGTGGGGGTGGCCAGAAGCTGCTGCATCAGGGCGGGCGTGATATAGGGCGCGCCCGTGGCCACGGTGCCACGAATATCCAGTTCCGGCGCATAGGCCGGGGCATACGCGGCCGAGGCAAAGGCCGCCCCGCCACCCTGTGACTGGCCCACGATCATGACGCGTGCCCCAAGCGTGGGCACCGCCGCCCGCGCCGCGCGCACGCCATCAAGCAGGCTGTAGGCTTCCACCCGCGTGTCCAGATAGGCATGCCCCCCCGGCGTGCCCAGCCCCTGATAATCGGTGCCGACAACGGCAAAGCCGCGCTTCATCCACGCGGACAGGTAGCGCCGGTTGCGCTCGGTCCATGGATTGGCTGATGGCGCGCAGTGATCGGCCACCCCCGTCGTGCCATGCGCCCATGCCACGATGGGCCAGCCACCCGCGGGCGGGCTGCCCGGTGGCACGATGACTTCCGCCGTAACCGGTACAGGCCCCGTGCCGGTCACGCCATTGGTGGAAAGATAGGTGATGCGCAGCGCCTGTCCCGCATCGGGCAGGCTCAGGGCCGTATCCAGCGGGGCGGAGGCGGTCAGCATGCCCGCGTGCGGCGCGGCCGCCGCGACGGGGGCCGCATGGGCGGGCACGCGGGCAGCCATGAGGCACGCCCCCGCAAGCAGGCGGGCGGCAAGATGAATGGGGCGGGTAAGGCGCACGCTGTATCCTTCCTGTGGTGGCGGCCCTTGCGGGGACCGTGGTTCCGGTTTAAACTTAACAGTGTTAAGAATGATCTAATGATAGGGAGGGAAAGCGGATGTCAAGCACCTGTAACCCTGCCCGGCCTGCGGGGGCAGGGTCAACGCCCCCGGGGCGCCGCATGTCCGCAAAAACCTATCACCATGGCAATCTGCGTGTCGTGCTGCTGGCCACGGCGCGGGACCTGCTGGAAGAACAGGGCATCGCGGCCCTTGGACTGCGTGCCATTACACGGCGGGCCGGGGTATCGGCCACGGCGGCCATTCCGCATTTTGGCAGCCTGTCCGGGCTGCTTAGCGTACTGGCGGCGGCGGGGTTTGACGAGCTGGCCGAAGCGCTGGCACCCGTGCTGGCGCAGGGGGCCGCTGCCGCGGGCCTGGCCTATGTACGCTTTGCCCTGCGCAATCCGGGCCTATTCACGCTGATGTTCCGCAGCGACGCGATTGATCGCGCCGTCCCCGCTCTTGCCGCCGCATCGGCTCGTACATCCGCCATGCTGACCCAACTGCTGGGCACCATGCCCGGCCCGCAGGGCGCGCGCACCCGTGCTGGCATGCGCGCCGCCCAATGGGGCCGGGTGCACGGGCTGGCGGTACTGGCGATTGATGGCATGCTGGATGCCCTGCTGGCGGCGGAGGGGGAAGACCTGTCGCTTGATGCGTTGGTGGCGGATGCGTTGCGCTAGGCACCATGGCTACCGGCAAAAGCGGGCCGGGGCGCAGAAAGGCGGAGCCTGCCCGGCACCACAACGCGGCAGGGAAGGCCCTGATCCGGTCAGGGATACCGGGGCTCAGTCCTGCCCTGCGCGGCTGAAGGCAGCGGCATGGTGGCTGCCGGTACACGCCGGATTTCTTTTTTGACCTGTTCGGACGGCTGCGCAGCGCGCGCTCCAGTCCCTGAGAACATGCTTGAAAAGCAGGAGACGTTTTCGGGTGCCGCCTTTTTTCAACAAGGCAGCATTCTTCAAGGGTTTTGAAAAAAGCTTTTTGGGTGCCACTGGGCAGCCCGTCGCGGGACGGAAAACGCAGAATGCAGGCACCAGCCGGAGCCTGTGCCTGCATTCCCGGTTCACGGGCGGCGTGGGGGCCTAGGCGTGGGGCAGGCCACCGTAATAGGTATCCACCTGCGCGCCATAGGTGGTGCCGCTCCAGTCAGGGGTGGCGTTCTCGGTATAGGCGGGCGCGGCTTCAAGCTGCTCGCGCGTCAGGGCGACAATATAGGCGCCACGGTCGCGGTCATAATGCAGGGATTTCCATGGCAGGGGATGGTAGCTGTTCCCCATGCCCATGAAGCCGCCAAAACTCATGACGACATAGGCAACCGCGCCCGTGATCTTGTCGACCATGAAGTATTTTACCGTGCCCAGTTTTTCCCCCGAAGGGGAATATACGGCCGTGCCTTCAACCTGATCGGACGCAACCAGGTCATGCGTGGCGTTCAGCCGGTCTGTCATGTTGTCCGTCATTGCCTGTGACATGCAGGATCTCCATTGCCGTTCATGCCGCCATTCCCACCCGCCACCATGGGCGCTGCCATGGCGCGGCGCGGGAAGGGGCCGTGGTGCCGTCCCGACGCGGGCGGCGTGCGCGTACCGCCCGCCGCCCGCGCGCCAGTCATGTCTTGGAATGGCTATGCTGGCCGCCCTTGCGCCCGGCTTCGGCCGCGCGCTGCGGGTCATCGGCAAAATTGCCCGAAGTGTGGCCCCCCCTGGCATGGGTGGCTTCCTTCTTCTTTTCCGGTGTGTGGGTCGTGTCGGCATGGGGTGCCGCGTGGCTGTGCTGGCCCCCCTTGTGCCCGGCTTCGGCCGCGCGGGCCGGGTCATTGGCAAAATTGCCGGGATTGTTCGCCGCTCCGCCACCTCCACGGCTGTCGGCCGGGGCCATTGCGGGCAGGCGGATGCGGTCGTGCAGGGAGATATGATAGCTCATGATCTTCACCTTTCCATATCGCAGCGGCTATGGGGGACCCTTGTTTTTCCCCGCCCGGCCCGGGGGCGTGGCAGGAAAGCAATCCCGAAAATGCGCGCTGTGGAAGCCTCAACGATACATCCTGCCCACGGTTTCGGGTGATGTATTCATAATTATGGAAAAGTACTTTTTTATTAATATTATACGGATGGGTCGTATCCATAACAGAATTAAAACTGGATTACTTGTGATTCCTGAAGGGCCTCCCCGGAAAGCCGCATGCGTACGGATTTTTCGGGTGAAGCCTTTTTTCGGAAAGCATCAGGGACCGTCGCCTTTCCAGAAAAAGGCGGCACCCGGAACCGCCGTTTTTCATCACGAACCTGTTTTCGCACCATCCGTGAACCCTCCATCCCCGCATGCTACCTGATGGCGGGATGCAGCCGTGCATTGGCCAGCGTCAGCCCCAGCACCACCAGCGCGCCAAGCCCCACGGTCAGCATGAGCGGCAGCGCAAGCCCGGTGCCCAGCAGGGTTGCCAGGCTGGTCTGGATCAGGGCATTGCTGGCGGCCAGCAGGTTGCCGCACTGATAGGCCAGGCCGGGAAACGTGGCGCGTGCCCAGGGGGGGGAAAGTTCGCTCAGGTAAGCGGGCACCACGCCCCATGCCCCCTGGATGCAGAACTGGATGCATACCGCGCCCACCGTAAGCCACAGCGTGGAATGGGGCAGTGTCCATAGCGGCAGCAGCGGCAGGGTCAGCAGGGCGGCAAGGGCAATGCTGTGCTGGCGGCCGATGCGCTGTGACAGCATGCCAAAGAACAGCCCGCCCGCAATGGCGGCAATATCGTACAGCACCACCACCAGCGTAATGGACGGATGGGACAGCCCGCGCTCCAGCCCCAGGAAAATCTTGGGATACAGGTCCTGTGAGCCATGGCTCATGAAATTGAAGGCCGCCATCAGTGTGACCGCAAACACGCACAGGGCCATGTTGCCCCGCACCAGCGATCCCAGCCCGGTTGCCGGGGGGGCGGCTGCATCATGGTTTTTCTGCTGCGCCAGCCATTCCGGGCTTTCGGGCACGCGCAGCCAGATATACAGCGCGGAGAACAGCGCGCTGCCCCCCAGCACGAACAGCCCGCGCCATCCCAGAACCGGCAGCAGCAGGAACACAAGGGACGCCAGCAGGTACCCCGCCGGATACCCCGCCTGCAGGGTGCCCGACGCCATGCCCCGCCACGATGGTGGCACGCTTTCCATGATCAGCGACGTGCCCACGCCCCATTCGCCGCCAAGTGCTACGCCAAACAGCGCGCGCAGCAGCAGGAAGATGCCCAGCGTGGGCGCGAAGGCGGACAGGATCTCGATGGCGGAATAGACCATGATGGTCGTGATCATGACCGGCTTGCGCCCGTAGCGGTCCGCCGCCCGCCCGCACAGGAAGGCCCCGATGGGCCGGGTCAGCAGGGTCAGGGTGGGGGCCAGCAGCACGCTTTGCAATGAAACGCCAAAACCGCGCGCCACGTCATCAAGTGTGAACAGGACGATGAAGAAATCGCACGCATCAAGCATCCATGCCAGGAACGAGGCCACGACCACATGCCGCGCCGTAACCAGCGCCGGGCGGCTCAATCCTGTATCCGGCCTGATGGCCAGGGCATCCACATTGGCATTCATGGTCCGTAATATCCTTTTTCCACCGGATGTTACATGCTGCCGCCGGCACGGCCACGGGTCGTGCGATCACGAAAGGGCCATGGGCGGAACGATTGCGTGATCCCGCGCGGGCAGGCAGCCAGCCATCCGTTATTGTTATAGATTTGCAATAACCTTCAGCCCCACCAGCATGGCGTTGGGAATGACCGATGTCTCGCCGGGGCGCATCACGTATTCAAACTCCGGTGTCATGACCAGCCCGGGGGTGACGGGAATGCCGTAATAGGCCTCCAGAATGGCGGAATGCGTCTGCGGCCCGGTAATGTAGGGGCCAAGCGCCAGACCGGCGGACTGGCGCAGGCTCTGGCCATAGGTCAGGCGCGGGCTCATCTGGTAGTATGAATACATCACGCCAAAACGGTCGAACGGCCGGTGCGGGATCAGGCCCAGCAGGGAAGCGCCAAAATAGAATTCATCGGCAAAGTTGGAGATGCTGGGTGTGTTGTGGATGTAGCCCGCCAGCAGGTAGCCGCCCGCCATCTGGTATTCGCCATGCTTGCGGTACACCATCTGGTCGGCCTCGACATAGAATGTATCGCGCGGCTTTTCCTTGTGCGCGTGGATGATGGCGGCATAGGCGGCCGGCACGGTCCCGATCAGGTCGGGATAGGGCGACGTGTCATGCCCGTACCCCAGCTTGTAATGGCCGGGCAGCTTGCGGGGGCCGAAAAAGGGCTCCCATGTCACCTCGACGGGTGTCTGGATGCCGGTCGTGCTCTCGCTGCCCCAGGCCCAGCCGGTATTGTCCTGCGCCTTGGGGCCGATCTTGTATATGCCGGTGCGCAGCGTCAGGTCGCGCGTGGGGCGGAAACGCACCGTGCCACCCCATGATGTCTTGGGATACACGCTCCACCCCGCCGGTTCACGAATGGCCATGGGGGCGGAGCACTGGGTCATGAACGTGCACAGCAGCACCGACGTGGCATAGGTATGGGTCAGTGCGATGCGACCCACATTGATGTTGATGCGGTTGTGCAGGAACGATTTCTCGACATACAGGTCCGCAAGCCGGGCGGCGGCCGGGCCGTGGATGCTCCATACCTCGGTCAGCAGCACGTTGCGTTCGCCCACATGGTCCCAGCCCACCTGACGGCCCTCGCGGTTCATGATGATGCCGTGCAGGTACCAGCCATTCAGGCCAACAAGCCGCCCCAGGTCGAACAGCATGCTGACCCGCAGGTCATGCACGTAGTCCATGCCCTTTGACAGCCCGCCCCCCACATTGGCCATGCCTTCGCCCTTGTAGGTCAGTTCGAAGGAAAAGCCCCGGTTGCTCAGCCAGTCCCGCCACGGCCTGATCTGGGGCACCAGGTTGCCGAATGCCTGCTCGGCCACGAAATAGCCCGCACTGAGGTCACTCTGGCGCAGGGCGTCGTCATTATGGTTGAGCAGGGCGGAAATGCTCTCGGTATTGAACAGCGCGTCCAGCCGCGTCTCCACAATCGGGCGCTTGTGCCGCACGGGCGCGGTGTTCACCGCCACGGGTGCCAGGGCGGGTGCCATATCCGGGGCGGTCGCGCCGGGCCGGGTGGTGGCGCGGGGTTCGGCGGCCTGCGCGGCCGAGGCCGCCAGCACGCAGGCCAGCATTGCCACGCTACCGGCACGGCGCGGCGGGCGCGGGGCGGGCGACAGGGCGCGAACAGGCCACCGGGCGCCAGGCAGGGCACCAGAACGGGGAGCGGAAGGGTACGGGCGTGCGGACACGCGACGGAATGAGGGCATGGGAATGTCATTTAAAGCTGGAAAGGGGGATGTCCCGCGTCATCACAACCGGAACGTTACAGGATCACACGCTGTCGTGCCGTGGGATCAGGCTGTCTCCACGCATTTGCGGGCGCGGTCGGTACCGGGCACGAACAAAAAGGGAAATCCGGCAGGAAGGACAATATATTTCCGATTCATGGCATATTCTTTTTCATTTTTTGCGTCATGAAGCTCGTTCTTATTATTTTTTTTAACGGAACACAACATGCCGCCCGCATCCGGGGCGGGGCAAGTAAAAATCCTGTATGCCGTCGGCGCGCGCGGGCATGCCCGGCCACCATGGCGGAATGCAGGCCCCGGCTGCGACGGTTGCGGACGGGTCATGGGTTGGAGAGGTGTTTTGTGCTATGGCCAGCGCTGCGCTATCTGAACAGACGCAACCGAAGGACAGGACATGCCTGACGCAGCATCACGGCCCCAGCACACAGGCGGACGCCCGACACCCGAAATGTCGGCGCAGCTTGACCGGCAGGTTCTTGAAATCGCAACGGCACAGTTTGTCGAACACGGATACGCCGCCACGTCGCTGGACAAGATCGCGCGGGAGATCGGCTGCAGCAAGGCCACGCTCTACCGCCGCTATGCCTCCAAGGAGGACCTGTTCAAGGCCGTGGTGGCCGAACGTGGCAGGATGCTGCTGGAGGAAGCGGGTGCGGTCGAGGCCTCATCCAGGGACCCGCTGGCGGCCACGCGCGAGATTGCCCTGTTCTTCCTGGACTTCATGCTGCGCCCCGAAACGCGCGAGGCCTACCGGATTGTCATTGGCGATGGACACCGCATTCCCTCCATTGCCGATGACATGATGGAAACCAGCGTGGAACCCTTTGTGGCCACCATAAGCCGGCTGATCAAGGCGGCGGCGGATGCCGGGCGCATTGATTCCATCGATCATGAGGAGACGACGCGGGTGCTGATGAGCCTGATCATCGGCTGGCCCCTGCAGAATACCATGCTGGGCCAGAACCGGCTGAACGACCAGGACGCGCGCCAACGGTTTTTTGACCGGGCGTGGGGGATTTTCCTTACGGGCATCTGCCGCGCACGCCCTGCGTGAAACCGGACGCGCGGGCCCGGATACCGTTCCGGGGCCGCGCGCGGGTATCAGGGCTGGCTGGTGGATGCGGCGTCACCACCGCTGCTGCCCGGGCCGCCATGGAATGGGGGCGGGGGGCAGCCCTTGGGCGGTGCGGGCGGCTTTTCACCTTTCCTGAAGCCCGGCGGGGGCCCGTTGGGGGGCTTGCCGCCCGGCGGCGGGCCATGCGGGCGGGCGCATTTCGTGTCCGCCGCCGGGCTTTCATCCGCCGCATGCGCGCCCGGGGCAACGGTGCCAAGAACAAGGACCGCACCACACAGGGCATGCGGCAACAGGCGCCATATACGGGACATGGAATCTCCTTTCTGCTGGATACGGGATATCCTGATACAGCAGGCGCCATTCGCCCATGGGGCTGATTGTTACATCTTGAATCGGGGGCCTGCCTTGGAAACCGTTTGAAGACAGCTCATTGATAAAAAACAACAAAAGTTTTGGGTGCCGTCTTTTTTTAAAAGGGGTGTTCTTTCGAAGCGTTTGCAAAAAGCTTCACCCAAAACTTTCTTTGATTTTAAGGCGCTATCATGAACTGACTTCTCAAGCAGTCTCTTATATTTCATGACGGGAAACGGGCGGGCAGAAGGGGCTACCCGCCGCGCGGCATCCTTCGCGGACCCGGGCCGTCCGTATTCCGGTACGGGGTGAGACATGCACCACGAAGCCACGGGACTGGAACCCGCCTGGCCGCGATGCCGGTGCGGGGCGCAGCCAGTGGCTTAGCTCCAGTTCGTCACCATGTTCCCATTCCACGGCAAGGACATGCCGCCGCCATGACAGGGATGCCGTGACATCTTCATCTGCGTGGGCAAAATGTAGCGTGATGTTTTCCCGCCGTGCGATCTGGCTGCTGGCGGCAAGCACCATCGCGATCCCCGCGATGACCATGGCGGCGTGGCCGATATGGTGGAACAGGCGGTCATGCAGGTACGGCAGCACGAACTTCATGAGGATGGAAGACAGCACCGCCGCCGTGGCAACGGCGATGCCCGCGGCGGTGGCCCGGGCATCCAGCAGGCCGAATGTGGCGTAGAGCATGATCTTGAGCACATGCAGCATGATTTCGTTGGCTGCGCGGGTTGCGACAATCTCTTCCTTGCGCAGGCCAAGCCGGTAATAGAACCCGTTGAAAACAAGGCCGACCGCGCCGGTAAAACCGGAAATGAAACCGGCGGCGGCCCCCAGCGCATGCAGGCTGGCGATACGGACCGGTTTTACGCTGACGTGGGATGCGGACCCGCGGAAAAGAAGGGGAAGGTTCCCCATCAGGAACAGGCCCAGCAGCAGCGACAGGCAGGCCGGGTCCATACGGCTCAGTGCCCAGGCGCCAAGGGCGGCAAAGGGCAGCGCGGTCGGGGCGAAATGACGGACGATATCCCACCGGATCGCATGCCGGAACGACAGGATGCGGGCCGCCGAACTGGCGGCGGTGCCGATGGACAGGGTGGCAGGCACCTGGGTGCCGGGCAGTACCAGCCCCAGCAGGGGCATCAGGATCAGTCCGGCGCCGCCGCCTGATACGGCACTCAGGCCGAAAGCAGCGGTCGATGCGGCCAGAATCAGGAGCCAGGGCAGCATTGGTCGAATATC
>ERZ746981.241-NODE-241-length-33634-cov-16.727330_pt1 | contig 33634 bp, 19 predicted proteins | sample MGYA00374948_ERZ746981 | MGnify/ENA primary metagenome ERZ746981 (study PRJEB28757, sample SAMN06711160) | food metagenome | host: microorganism | place: China:Harbin | collected 2017-01-30 | study: EMG produced TPA metagenomics assembly of the Analysis of...
TTATTTATTTTCAATTTATTCTTATTTTATTTTTATATATTTTCATTTTCATTTTATTTTATTTTTATATATTTTCATTTTCATTTTATTCTTATTTTATTCTTTTTTTATTTTTTTCCCACTCTCCCTCTCTTCAGATAATCGCTATTCCTCCTCAGATAATCGTAATTTCTCTCTTAGCCTGCTGAAAAATAAATTACCGAACGATAAGCATTCTGCAACTGTCATAATATTAAGCAATATTTTTCACGATTTGCTTGGACTATTGTTGTGAGTCAAGCAAGGCACTTCCCAATAATGGTATCACCGAAAGAAGAAACCCCGTCGCCACCTGCAAAGCCAAAAAAAGTCACGAATGATGATTTATATCGACGATCCACCCAATACAGGTATTGGTCTTTTACAGTATCAAAGCTTGCTGATCTTCGTGTTCTAGCCAACAAAAAAGGCCTCAAATCAACACATGAGAAGTTGGACAACCTCGATCCCACCTTAGAAGAAACAAAAGCAGTTACAAGCAACGGATTGGACAAGTTTCCATTTGTTACACCGACCGAAGAACTACAAATCATTACATATTACGCAAGGAAATGCCAGGATTTGGCAAATTTCTTTAGGCTACCTTCACAGGTGAGATCCACAGCCATTGTATACCTGTATAAATTTTACCTCACGCATTCCGTGATGGCCTACCACCCACAACATATAATGTACACATGTCTCTTTCTGGCAGCAAAGGTGGAAAACAGCTTTATAGGGATCAACAACTTCTCCAAGGCCATTCCTAGAACCACGCCAGACTCCATCTTGCAGTATGAGTACCTTATTCTTCAGTCGCTGCGGTTTTCTTTGCGGTGCCACCATCCATTTATGCCGCTTTATGGTTTCTATCTCGATATTCAGGATCTTCTCCCTAAGGTTGATCTGAAACGACTCACTAGAAGCTGCGATAAGGCCCGTGAGCACATTTCAGAGAGTCTGTTTACCGATGTGTTCTTCCTCTTTACGCCTCCCCAAATAGCGCTTTCCTGCCTGTGGAAAAGCGACGATATTCTCGTGGAGAGATATCTTGCGAAAAAAATGGGCCTCAAGAAGCGCCAGATTAAGGGTGAGTTGGCAGTTGTCAAGGAGGTCGAGAAGGGGAATGGCGTTAGTTCAAAATCCGCCTCTCCGGATGCTGGTCCGGCCGAAAATGAGCCAAATTTGCTTACTCCACAGCAGAAATTTGACAAATTGATGATTACAATTAAAAAATGTGCCCATGCCATCGAGAAAAATACTTGTAGCCCATCTGTTGACGAGGCTCGCCGCATTTCCTCCAAGATTAGATACTGTTTAGACCCGATTCGGTATGGTCGCAGGCTTGTAAAGCAGCAAAAAGAGACCGCCACGGTTGTGGTGCAGGCCAATGCCGAACAAAGCCACCCTTCGAAAAGTGGTGCACGGATGGCTGAGTCTCCGGAGGGCCCTTCGAAGAGAGTGAAGACTGAATGATGAGAGGGTAGACGAATGCTTTACTTCTAGATTTGATTGTGCTCTGAATGGGACAAAGGCGTGTTACGGAATTTGTGTTGTAAATTGTGTACTGGCGTATTTGTACATTTATTTTCTATAGACTATTAGGCAAACAAGAGAGTGCATGATCGAAATTAAGCGCCAGTTAAGTATTGTTTGAAAGACTGGGGATGCAGGTTTGGAAAAAGCAGCGTGAATGTACTTAAAGTACCAAAATTTCAGCCTCAAATTTTAAGCATTAACTTTTATGTTTTAAACTGCCCCCAGCTCTGAGACAGCAGTTGGCAAACCTTGAATTTGTCATAAACTTCCAGCCTTCCAAACTTCATCATTCACTTCCAACATAACTTTTTCAATATAAATCTTCAACATAGATTCTCCAGCCTTCACATATTCCCTCTCCTCCCCAGCAGACTCATAGTTTTGGTGCTGCTATCACCACTTCATCAACAGAACCCAGATCATAGCATTTAGTGTTGTTTTTGTCTATGCCGACAATATCTTGCCTGAAATTCCCAGGAGCACCTCTCATAACATCAAAGATCACATTTCCGATCTTCATGCTCACCTTTCCCGACTTGTGATACCGCAATTTGCCAATTATGCCTCTAGGAAGCTTTTTCTGCTTCTCCGTCTTTTCCGCACCTCTTTCTCTCAAAATTCTCGATGCAGCCTCCTGTTTCGAACTCTTTTCGCCGTCTTCTATCTTCACGGCAACCTTCGACTTGCCAGACTCCGCACCTGCATCCTCAAATTCGGGTAAAAGCGCCGGAAATTGCACAAACATGCATCCCGGCAGAGGCTTCTGCTCTTGCTTGACCTCTTTTTTCGTCTCATCACCTTCTTTTGCCTCGAGATCGCCCCCATCATGCTCCGTCTTCACCTTTACACCGCCATCCTCCTTCTCGGCGTTCTCCGTGTCGAGCAAGTGCGACTCTTCCTTCTTCTCACCGTCATCAATCTCAACTTTCTTCATAAACTTCACTATTGAGCTGTAATCTTCCATTAACGACTCCCGCTCGTATCTCTTCTGGGCCTCAGATATCGCATCAATGCTCTCTGCCTGCTGCTTTGCGCTCTCTTCTCCATCAGCCGTAAGTTCTGGAGTGTTACGATCGCTAACTGGTGCAGGGGTGGTGCTATTCTCCTTACTGGAGATGACAGACGTTTCTCTGCGGAATTCCGTCTTCACTGTTTTATCGGGCTCGTCCTCCTCACCCGGTTCCCTGTGCTGGACCCTCTTTGCCCGAACTGGGAAGTATTTCAGGTCCTCCGGGCTGAATTTCAGCTCCTCACCCATGTTTATCTTCAAATCACCATCTTTTGCCTGTGCAGAATTGTCATCTTCCTCATCTTCATCCCCGTACGGCATGCCCGCGCCCCCTAGAGCCACACTATCGCTCTTCATCTCCATTTTCAGCTTGCTCTTGTCGTCTCTCTGCCGAAGTTTTGCAACGAGATCTGAAACTGGAGATATCGACTTCGATCTCATACTTGAACTGCCAACAGAACCCATAGAAACTGCTCCCGCACTCAACGGACCTGCTGAAACGATTGTTGTGTCCCTGTACTTCTTGTTTGAGCGCCCTTTGTTCGGCATGAACCGCCTTTTCTGCTGGTGGGCACGCAAAGCCTTCCTGTTAATGCCTGGGGTTGTAATATGTGAATCACGCTCTGATTTCGGCTTCCTAGCCACGACTTTCGGCCGGAATTTGAGCTTGTGGCTCGATTTGGATGGCCGCGAGATCGAGTCAAGCCGCCTGTTGATGTCTGACATACTGTAATCTGCCGATTTTCCTGTTTGTTGGTCAGCTGAAGACTCTTGGTGTGTCTATTTGTAATCTGAATTATGCGTGATGATAGATGTCGAAATTTCGCCGTTTAAGTGCGCACCCGTACAAATTCTTGTTCGCTGTGTGATTGATTACCTGTTCCTGGTATTTTAGCTGCTTGAATGTGTCCGAAGGTACTGTTATGTGAGGAATCATGCTCAACCTGATGATTGGCCTTTAGCAAGATGTGAGAATTTTCCGCCTGAAAAAATAATACCAAAAAAAAATAAAATAAAGCGAAATCAAAAAACTACAACTACAAAAAAAAAAAAGTTAATTAGAAAAATTTACGATAACGAGGGTGGAAAATTTTATCTGTGCCCATCAGCATGGAACTTTGAGATTGAGGAGCTAAGCACAGCTTTGATCTTTCTCATACAAGCACTTCTACTGGTTCTGCAGCTTTCTCGTGTGTATCTGCATTGCTTAGCATAACAGGAAGAGCACAGATATAGAGACAGGTCGGTTTCGAAAAGAATAAAATGGCCGGACACAAAAAACAAAAAGAGCCACTACCTGAAGACTTAGGAATGGATGATGTTGACGAATTCGCAAAAGAGCAGGAGAAAATCGAATTGGAGAAAGCAGGATGGGATGGCCAGGAAGATGTGTCAGAGGAGGAAAGTGATAGCGAGCAGGCAGTGATGAATATAAAAGATTCTGGAGATGAAGATGATGAAGATGCAAAAGCAGAAATCGAAGCGTATAGGAAAAAGCTTCAGGGACCGGTGGATGAGGATGAAGAGGCCTATTTTGTGGACCAGGGCGAGCCTGAGAAGTATCTAGAGGATGGATCTGGCAGTGGGAAGGCCTTAAATGGGCAGGAAGCAGATGATGAGGCCTGGGGAGACAGTAAAGGAGAATATTATGGGGCAGAAGATTTAGATGAAGAAGATGAGGAAGATGCAAAGGAAACCGAGAAAGAGGCATTGCGGATCCAGAAAAAGCACTTGGAGGACCTCAGCATGGAGGACTACATGATTGACGAGACGATCGACGAGTGGAAGTCTGGAAATAAGGGCAAGGAAGATAGCCAAGGCAAGGATGAGGCTTTGAAAAGTAAGGATTTGTCGCAGGTGGACGCAATCACGCGGAAGAAGTTGTTCAAGCGGAGGTATCCGGAGTTCATCCCCCTCACTAAGGAGTACAAGAAGCTTAAATCTGCGCTGTCCGGGCTTACAGAGAGGAGAGATGGCAAGAACGAAGTTGTTGAGATCAAGTTTGCGACACTTTCATCTTATCTGGGAATAGTTGCGACATACTTTGCTTTGTTCTTGTCGAAACTTCAGGCCGAGGAGCAATTTTCAATGAAGAACGAGCCAATCATGACATCCATAGTGCAGAGCAGACAAATCTGGTATCAGGCGAAGGACTTACCTGAGGATTTAGTTGAGGATACAGATGATGAGGGTAGGAATGAAGCTGATGAGGGTGTTAATGAAGACGTTGGTGCGGATGATGAGGACGTTGGTGGAAATGATGAAGACGTTGGTGGAAATAACGACGATGATGTTAGTGAAGACGCTAATGGTGTTAATGATGATGATGATGATATGCTCAACTTCCATCTTTCAGGAAAACAGGAAATCAAGCATCTTAAGCCAAAGAATCTCGAGGACATTGATGAAGTTGATGCTGAGGAGAAGAGGCATAGAAAAAGAACGCTCGGATTCTACACATCGAAGATTGATCAGCGCGAAAAGAAGAAGTTCACCAAGTTTCAGGGAGATGAGGATATACCGTATAAAGAAAGATTGTTCGAGAGACAGCAAAGGCTTATTGAGGAGGCCAGAAAACGTGGTGATAGGGGTAATAAGAATGCACCAGGTGCAGACTTGGATGATGAAGATATGAATGAAGATGATATGAAGATTGCCAACAGCGTTAACGGTACCGAAAATGCATCTGGTGAGGAATATTACGAAAAAGTGAAGTCTCAGAAAGCAGCCAGAAAGGCTGCAAGGCGACATGCACATGAAGAGGCGGTGAAGGCTGCCAGAAGTGGAAGGTTGGCCGAATTGAGCGAGAATATGGACGAAAACGGAAAGAGAGCCATCAACTACCAGATATTGAAGAATCGCGGTTTGACGAAAAAGAGAAAGAAGGAAAACAGAAACGCCAGAGTCAAAAAGAGAAGAAAGTTCGCAAAGGCCCAGAAGAAACTCAAATCTGTCCGGGCAGTTTACCAAACTCCAGAAGGCCCATACCAGGGAGAGAAGTCTGGTATCAAGAAGAATATCTCGAGGTCTGTCAAGCTGGTGTAGTGAAGTGTTTTGTGTTAATGCTCAGCATTGGGATTTCCACATTAAGCGCCTGAGCCTTGTTTGGTTTTCCAAAATGCAAACGATGTGGACGTTAGCAATTCGCAATTAGGCGCTTAATATCCCGCTTCTGGTTTTATAGACTCGCTCATTATGTATTTTTCTACTGTTATCTATCGTAATGTCAAATACGTTAATATGGTGTTTGGTAGCATCCCCTCTAGTCTAACAACTACAATTCTCTACGATTCATTGTATAAACTGAATTCATTTTCTCGTACGTATAAGAGTTTATCACGGGATTTATTAGTTTCGTATACTGATCTTCTCCCTAACTTGCTTTGAGCATTTTTTATTTGCTTTCATACTCATCTGCGTCTAAATTCGGGCATTGGCTTGCCAAAAGCGGAATCGGGGAAATCGCTAGAATCGCGAGAATCCCTTTCAAAAAAGTTTTCTTTTCCCCAGATCTTGCCCAATATCGCTAACAAGAGAAGAGCATCGTTTACGGATTAGGGATTTTGTCCAAAGAAGTAAAACGTATATAAAGGTCCCATGATCTCCGTTTGTCTTTTTTACATTCTTTTTGTTTTCCATGTTTTTCTTCAAGTTTAGTCTGTCTGTTTTTCTCTTACATCCCAAGCAAACGCATCTCTCTTTTTGACTTCGTCTTGAAGTTTCATACTTCAACTCTTGATCCTCTTTTATTCTAAGCAATTTCCAATTATACTTCCGTTATACATACCCAACTATTTAATTTCTTGATCTTTGTTCCCCTTTGACTTTGCAGTTTGCCACTAGCATCACATCTCGACCTCTTGCCCAACATGCAAAACTTCACAAACGATGTTTTCTATAAACAGGGACTACAGACATGCATACAACATTTTGATTCCAATAAAGAGAGCAATGGCATTTCCATTACACCACAAGCAGTTCCCCCAACTGATGTTTCAAGCTTTTCCCCAACTCTCACTCCAGCAACTACTCCTGTTGATACCGGGTCGATCATTTGGTCGAATTCCAGCACGGGAGAAAAAAGTATTTTAAGCAAAAGAGTTATTCTTGTCCACTGTGATAATGGGCCAGCCCTTGAATCGGCAATAGCACAGCTTTCCATTTGCACAACTATAGCAACATCCAAACAGTTCAATTTTGATCTTCATGTATTTTACGCCGTTGCCTGGTATGATTTCAGAACTATTGATGATGATCTTACCAAATTAAAGCAGTTATACCTGCAAATGGTGCAAAATCCCCTCTCGTACATTCAATATGCACCAATCAGAGACCCTACGCAGTGGGCAGTGATCTCAACAAGCCACTTCTTCAAATTTATTGAAGACGGATACGATATCTTTTACGTCTCCTTCAACTTGTCGCAAGTGCATGGAGCAACATTTTTGCAAGATCTAATTAGCCAAATCTCGCTGTTTTGCAGTCTGTACCTTTTTGAGCCGCTCCAGGGTACCTTGAACGTTTACAAGTGCAGATTCCATGATATTCGCAAATCGTTCTTGATAAGGCGCCTTAACCATTTTGAAGTTGGCACCTCCGTCATTACAGTAAGCGGAACACTAGTTGAGCTCTATGAGAATGCAAATAAGTGTCCCATTCTCTCACAAACTGGTCAACAAATCAACCTCTCAAGTCCGGAAACAAGTATCAACATTGACAGGCAGGAATGGTCCAGGTATCAAAACTTAAAGCATAGAAGATTGGCATCCATGCCATTCAGAACTTATTCGATCCCTGAGCAAAATGTGGTTGATATTTCCAAAGTAGAATCCGGCCTGGATAAACGAAACACGCTTCTGATCCGCAATATTCCAAATAGAGTTGATTTTCAGGATCTTAAGGATACCCTTGATGCCGTTATCAAGGGGGAGTACGAGTTTCTCTGTAAGTACAGTGTGAAATTTATATTTATTTTCATTTTTGCCAACATCAGCCGCAGAATTACTAACATGAACCTTTAATTGCAAGCAGATCTCCGGTTCGATTTCGAAAACCATTGTAACGTTGGATATGCGTTCATTTCATTCCCCAAAGCAGAGTCAATCGTCAAGTTTTACAAGGAGTTCCAGGGGAAAAAATGGACAAAGTTTAACTCAGAAAAGATATGCCAACTTGCATATGCCAAAATTCAGGGAAAGGATAACCTAATCCAGAAATTCCAGAGATCAAGAGTCATGCAACAGAATCCAGACTGTCGTCCGCATTTATACTACACGGATGGGTCGTTAAAGGGTCAGGAGCAGATATTTCCTGTTTGAGATAGCACAGCAGCCAGAATCGGATCGGTATTTTCTTTATAATGAAAGCTTCGTGCGCTAATAAATAATACAGCTTTAAAAGAAAGTACTTTGTATTGTCAGAAGTAACTAATGAGCCTCACACATAATATATATCTTGCATGTGCCAAATATTCTTTCACTCATCATCTTCTTCCTTTCTCATAAGCTGTTCCCACTTTCTGGCAAGCTCCACAAGAGCGTTGGCGTCGATCGTCGCGTCGACGACCTCCTTGGGCACCTGATTCTGGCTGTGCGCTTTTGATGCAAACTGGCCACTATTCTCTTTTTCAACCAATCGAAAAACTGGATTTTCCTCGTTTATGGTTGCCAACTCGTTCCACGTGAAAAGTAGAGAGTCCGTCTTGCGAGCAAACGGGTCGATATCCACCAAATAAACTTTATCTAGCGTCTTGGAAATATACACGTCAAAAGCGAAGCTGTGGGAATCGAACCGCGGTAAGAGCACCCGGTCAAAAAATTTGCAGATCGCGGTAAGAATTTCGCGCTTCATGCCTGCCAAAAAAGTATAGTAGTTGAGATCCCGCTGGGTGATGGCCACGAGCCGGCGGTCCCGCACAAAGCATCGGAACTCCATTGCAGGATTCATCTCGGCCCATTTCCGCAACACAAGCTCATACTCAAGATTATCCTGGCCCTCCTTGCCGCTGCCCTCCGTCACACACTCAAAAGCGTGTCCTAGATCGTGGTTTACGTAATCGGACGACTTTAGAAGCAAGTAGAGCTCAGCTGCACTTTTGCACTGCATTGTGTTGTTCATCATCATCCACGTGGCATCCTGTGGGCAGGACCAGTTCAACTTTGGTGCGACACTGCCTAAGTTGTGGATGGCGGCTTTAATCTTGCTGTGAAACTCTGGAAACTCCGAAAGCGGGTCTTTTTTCCCGCTTTTTGCAGGTTTCTTGGTCTCACCGTCGGCTTTATGTTCATCACCCGCCGTTTTCTTGGTGTTCTGATCCTTTTTATTGCCTCCTTTGCCCTCCGCTGCTTCATCTTCCTCTTCCCAATCGCTGTAATCGTTATCTTCGTTCGGAACTACATCCTGAAAAAGTGCCATAGGCTTCGAATCTTCGTCTTTCGGAAGAACAATGTCATCCGCCTCCAGGTAGCTGATGAACTCCTTCGGTACCGGCTTCAGTATCGTGGCTTTAGTGTATGTGTATTGGGAGAATTTTTCATACCAGTGCGAATATATGCAATTTTCGATATCCTGGGCTGAGACGCTAATATCGGAAAATGTGGCCGCTTCTGACTCTGTAGTTGACTCCGGCATCGCTTACTCTTGTGTGGCTGTGTTTCTGTAGTTGTTTTTTGGGGACTCTTGTGGATATTTGCTAGCTGTTTGTGTGGATGCTGTGCTTATTAAAAAAAGCAAGATGTGGTCAGAGATGCACTTCCATTTCTAAGGCTGTGCGCAGGCAAGGGGGAAGAAAAAAAAAAGGTAGCCTAAATAAAATCAGGAATGAAAGTTTTTTTTTGGTATTCCATCTCTCCACGTTTTTCCAGAGCCTCTCTTTTCCACCACTGAAGAAGAATCAGCTTGTTTCGGTGGTATCAACAAGTTTAGCGGTACATTTACAAGAGCAGCAAGTGAGCTTCCGGAATTCGTGAGGGCGTTTAATATTTTCCAGCGGCGCCAACTAGAAAAAAGCATATCAGGACACTGAGTACACGAAAAGGTGCAATTATACAAAGTAAGGCGTCAAACAGACACAAAAGCAGTAATACAGGATGTCAGCAGTTACAGCAGCACGGAAATCGCCTTCAAATGCAACGTTCAACAACAAGGAGAAGCCACAGGAAGTCCGTAAGGCAAATATCGTGGCTGCAAAGGCAGTTGCAGATGCAATTAGAACATCACTTGGTCCAAAGGGTATGGATAAGATGATCAAGACAAAAGACGGTAAGGTGATTATTTCGAATGACGGGCACACGATCCTCAAGCACATGGCGGTGTTGCACCCCGTGGCAAAGATGCTTGTTGATTTGTCGGGAGCACAAGATGTTGAAGCAGGAGATGGTACAACATCGGTTGTTGTGTTGGCAGGAGCACTTTTAGGGGCAGCCCAGAAGCTTTTGTCCAAGGGGATCCACCCAACAATCGTGGCGGAGTCGTTCCAGCGGGCCGCACAGAGATCAAGCGAGATTTTAAAGGGGATGTCGCACGAAATCTCTCTTGAAGATAGAGAAACGCTCATTAAGGCAGCAACCACTTCTCTCTCGTCCAAAATCGTGTCCCAGCACTCGTCGCTTTTAGGGCCGATAGCCGTGGACTCGGTGTTGAAGGTGGCGAACAGGCAGGACCACAGTGTGGACTTGAACGACATCCGGCTGATCAAGAAAGTCGGCGGGACGATCGACGCGACGGAAATTGTCGACGGCGTCGTTCTCACCCAGAACGTGATAAAGAGTGCCGGCGGACCGACGAGGGTCGAAAGGGCACGCATTGGGCTCATCCAGTTCTGCCTATCGCCTCCAAAGCCGGACATGGAAAACAACATTGTGGTTAATGACTACAGGCAGATGGACAAAATCCTCAAGGAGGAGCGGATGTACCTTCTAAACATCTGCAAAAGGATCAGGAAGGCCAAGTGCAACGTGTTGTTGATCCAGAAGTCGATTTTGCGTGATGCTGTGAACGACTTAGCACTTCACTTCCTCTCGAAAATGCACATTCTCGTCATTAAGAACGTCGAGAGAGACGAGATCGAGTTTCTCGCCAAGAGTCTTGGGTGCCAGCCAATAGCCGACGTGCAATCGTTTTCCGAGTCGCGCTTGGGCTCTGCCGACCTTGTAGAAGAAATAGATTCGGACGGATCCCGGGTCACCGAAATAACCGGCATTAAAAACGTCTCTCACCCAACTGTTTCGATAGTTTGCCGAGGTGCCAACCAGCAGATTTTGGACGAGTCCGAGCGGTCCATTCACGATGCCCTCTGTGTGATCAGGTGTCTAGTGAAACAACCAGCTCTTATTGCTGGTGGAGGAGCTCCCGAGATTGAAGTTTCCCGTCAACTCCTCAAGGAGGTCCATTCCATGTCTGGAGTTGAGCAACTCTGCTTCCAGGAGTTCGCCTTGGCATTGGAGGTGATTCCTACAACGTTGGCAGAGAACGCAGGCCTCAATCCAATTGATTTGGTCACTGATTTGCGTAATAAGCACGAAAAGGGTGAAACCGAGACTGGAATAAGTATCAGGCGGTTGGGTGCCACCAATTCTTACCAGGAGCACGTGCTCCAGCCTGCTTTGGTCAACATTAGTGCCATCACGCTTGCCTCGGAGACCGTGAAGTCGATTCTCCGTATTGATGATATTCAGTTTGCACGTTGAGTTGTAAGTGTATATACTAATGGAGGTACTGAAAAGTAAATGAAAAGGGGAAAGTAAATGTAAAGTAAGTAAAGTAACTAAAAGTAAGTAAAGTAACTAAAAGTAACTGAAAGTAAATGAAAGCAACTGAAAGTAACTGAAAGTATTTGAAAGTATTTGAAAAGTGACTAAGAGTAAAACTAACTCAAACACTAATGTTTGTAAGTATAGCTGCAATTGCTGAAATAACTGCAACACTAAACTGGTTCAAGAGTAATGCCTAAAATAGCAAATATAATATCTTCAAGTAAATTGCAATAAAATCAGATCTAAAAGAAAGCAGATGGCAACAAGCGCTGCAAGACTAACTTCTCTAAATAACAACTAGCAATTACTCTACTTCCATGTGCAATATGCTTAAAAGGTTGGATGAATTTAACGTTACTATCTAATTTCCTGCGTATATACATATATGGCGAAGCGTGAATAAAATGAATAACTATGCGTTTACTGCCATTGCTCAAACTCCTTTATAAATGTTCCTCGTGCATCCTTCACTTCCCAATCTTCGGTTTTTCCCACGGAACCAATATCTTCACAGCTCGCCTACTGAACAAATACGTGAGTCCACTCCATATTGTGGTGGTTGCAACTGTATACTCGAAGTATTTGATGCCAGATAGAAACATGTCTGTGGCCTCAAGTCCGTAGTTGTTACCCAAATATGCCAAAACAAACGGCTTCACCATCATGGTTCCGAGATACACCATCTGCAAGGCAGTGTTGATCTTGCTGACCATAACTGGGTGCACTTCAACTGTAATAATACTGAAATCGAAGTATCGAAGCAACGTTTTTGGAGCAGGGAGTGTCAAGTATCGCATCACAACACCCATGACACCAAGCATGATGTCTCTTCCTAGGATTAGTGCTGCCAGATAAATTGGAACCTGCGAAGTCATCGATAAGCACACTGTGCAAATAATCATCAGAGCTTTATCGGCGATCGGATCGATGATACTGCCAAAGACGGACTTCAAGTTCCAATGCCGGGCAATCAACCCGTCTAAGAAGTCTGTCACACATGAGTAAATAAACAAAATCAACGAGCCCGTCGTCATATGGTGAAGAATCATGTATCCCACTATAGGTGCACATATAAGCCTCGTTGTGGTTAGAAAGTTCGGAAACGTGTATATATTCTCGTGGATATCGGGTGGGAGAATCTTCTTCAAGTTCTTTGTGAGTTCCTTTGACGTCTTGATCGTTTTATCCTTGAATTCGCGCGATCTTTCCACCGTTAGATCTCTTAACTGTTTGGATCGTTCTGCCGATTGTCTGATTGCCTTATCGCTTATTTCCATCGACCTATCGTACATCTTCCTTGATCTGAAGTATGCTTCATCTCTGAGCTGCTTTGCTCTCTCCATCGCCTGCTTACTCAGCTGGTTGAAGTTCTTGCTGTCACTTCCAACAATCTTTCTTTCTGGATTCTTCTTTTTCCCATTTTCCGATGATAATCTTCTCACTGCTTGGATCTGACCATAGAAATTCAACGCATTAGGCACAATTTGCCCATTTTTCACTTTTGAAGCTATCCTTGTTGAAATATTCCGCCTGTTTCCAGCTGTTTTTTCCGCCTTCCATATTCCTAGTCGATTCCACAGCCTTGACCCTGTTTGGTATATAATCCGGGACCTGGGGCTCAATGGCGAGAGCTGAAACAAAAAGAAGCTCATCCCTACACTCTCGCTCAATGCTGTGCTTGATCTCCGATATCTGACGTTGCAAAATTTGCACAATGCCTAATGATATCAGTACTGTTGGCTTTAACGATGAACACTTCGCTACTTGCTATTTTAATTTTTTCCGCTTCCCTTGCTCTCCGAAAACGTTTTTTTTTCTCTTCTAGGAAAAGTGAAAATTTCAGTCCTTGTCTAAAAAGAACACATCGATCGAAACAGTAATTTGCACAATCTTTGAGATGGCATTCTTAGGAAACATTAGCAGGCATGTTAATTTGAAATGTAAAGAAATGAATTTCGTGCAGCGGGGTAAAGTTTTTGGTTTGTATTGGTTTGATAGAAAAGCTTCAATATCATTTATTGTACTTCTCAATACCTATAAGTTAACCCAATACTGGGTTGATATAACATCTAATTTTAATGCAATAATTTCGATGCAAATGTTTGCTTTCAGTCAATATGATAACTAAGTAGATACTCTTTTTATGGAGTCACAAGAAATAAATATATTTCCAGACTACTTACTTAACACATTGAAATGTGCTCTAATGGATTTTTGATACATTATACTTATCCATTCGCTTAATAAGTCTGCAATTGCTCTACTGTCAAATAATGTAGAGTATTAGAACTAGATTTGGGACTAAATGCATCTATTTGCTGATTCTCTGGCTTAGCTAAAGGAAATAGCACCAACAAAAATAAATGTCGCAGTATGTCTCACGGAACTTTAAGCGGAAATTCCAATTTAAGACTGATCAAATGGCACGAGCTTTGTATACTTGGTTTATGAAATGCACAAAGAACAGTTGAGGTGGATGATATGAATATTGTAGGATCTTGGTGTTGATATAAAGCAGAAATGGCGATTTAAGCGAGAGGCAGCAATTCAACCGGAAAGCAAGGATATGCAGTAGAAAACTCGAAGATGAAGATGCAGTTGACAAATAATTTAACAAATGGCGTATTCTTGAGACCGGTGCAAGTAAAATAATAGGTAAACCCTAACAAAGCCAGTTGATGTTTATCATCCCAACCCAACATCTTTGATTTTCGACTGTCGGTACACATATGACCACCAGCCAAAAGAAGGGAAATGCATCGTTGAAAGAATACAATGCAGCGTAGACTAGAAGAATGGAAACGTGGTATTGGATTACTTCAAATAGTGGAAGATGTCCTCGCCAGTGTTTCTTGCCAAAAGATGATTCAGGATGATTCACACTTTTTTTTTGAAAAAAAAAATGGACGTGCGGTAGTGGGAGAATAAATTACTGAGGATAGACAATGACCGATAGCTGCCAACAAATACATCCCACCGTGCTGTTTATAAGGCGAAGGGTGCCACAATTCATACATGTATGCTGGGGAAACTGTTTGAGCGGTTTAGTTGCAAATTCTACTCGAGTCGAATTGCCAGAAATACAGAAAATACAATCTGTGGAACTTTCAAGGTGAAAAACAGCACAAGCAGCAGTTTCGGGACATTTGCACAGCAGAAGAACCTCAGAATGAACGTTTTAGTGTATTCAGGTCAAGGAACAACAGATGACAGCGTGAAGCACTGCGTGGAGACCATGAGGCTCCTTTTATCGCCGTATTATTCGGTGTCTAAAGCTTCAGCAGACACGATTATCAAACAACCATGGCAAGGAAAGACCACAATGCTTGTGATTCCAGGGGGAGCAGATCTGCCGGTGTGCCGGGCGTTCAACGGGCGGACAAACGAGAAAATATCGCAGTTTGTGAACCGGGGAGGCCGGTTCATCGGGTTTTGTGCCGGCGGATACTACGGGTCAAAAAGATGCGAGTTTGAAACTGGAACAGACATGGAGGTGAGCGGACCTCGGGAGTTGGGCTTTTTCCCGGGCATATGCCGGGGCTGTGCATTTAGGGGGTTCCGTTATGGGTCTGAGGTGGGTGCACGTGCTGCAAAACTCAATGTGAATCGTATTTCTCTTCCTGATTGTCAGTATAGCACTGTTTACAGCTACTATAACGGGGGTGGGATGTTTGTTGATGCGCCCAATTATCCGAATGTCGAGATTCTGGCCCGGTACAGCGACCAGCCGGACGTGCCAGATGGTCCAGGCGGTGCTAATGCGGCAGTTGTGTACTGCAAAGTTGGAAATGGGGCGGCAATGCTTAGCGGTGTGCATCCGGAGTTCACACCTGAACTTTTGGCCCGTTCGGCCGAGGCCCCAGGTTTTGGCAAGGTTGTTGACGTGCTAAAGGGGCACAATGAGGAGCGGATGGACTTTTTGCGGGCATGCCTCAAAAAAATGGGTCTGCATGTCAACGAGAGCACATCGGTGGGAAGACCACACCTCACGCCTCTATTTTTGACGTCTGTGAACAAGACGGACACGCAGCAGGTGATTGGCCGGCTGGAGAGAGAGCTACCGCATGGTATCGACAACATTTCGAATGGCGGGAGCGACAAATTCCGATTTCACTGGTCGTTGAGCGAGCTGGGAGACAAGTTGCCGGAAGAGGGGTACGAGGACCCCGAAACGGCAATAAAAGAGGTGTACGCGTGTGTGGACAGGCTTCCAACAAGGGAGGAGACGCCGAACTTCGATATAGGTGCCTTTTTGTGCGAGCTCCCCCGTGCTTACAGCAATCTCAGCACCGTAGGAGCAGTCGGCAAGACTTTTATGTATGGGGAGGTGGTAACCTCGACCAGTGCACTCATGGACTCCAACATACACCTAATGGGCGTGTTGCCGGATGGGTTCACTGTGTATGGGTCGATCCAGGTGTGTGGAAAGGGACGATCGGGGAACTTCTGGGTGAATCCGATTGGAATGATGGCAGTTTCAATTTTCAACCGGATGTCGTTGGAGCAGGCGCAGCGAACACCAATCGTGTTCATCCAGTATCTATGCAGCATGGCCCTCATCGAGGCCATCTGGCACTATGGAGATGGATACTCGGAGATCCCCGTGAGGATCAAATGGCCCAACGATGTGTACATCATGCTTCCGAAGTTTGTTGAGCGGGGAGAGCACTACAAGAGCCAGAAGTTGGGCACTGTAACAAGCGATGGAGAGATCGAGGCCACATACACGAAGGTGGGGGGAATCATGGTGAACGTGAACGTGATAAACAGGGAGTACTGCTTTGTGGTTGGCTCAGGGTTGGATGTTTCGAATGCCGCGCCGACAGTGTCGATAAACTCGGTAATCGAGGCCATGAACAGGTACTGGGGGCAGACTGGACAGGACAAGCATCTTGCTCCGCTCAAAATAGAGACTCTACTTGCCCGATACCTGGCTTCTTTCAACTCAATGCTCAACATATTCAAAGCTGAGGGCTTCAGGCCTTTTCTCGACACTTACTACAGCATGTGGCTTCACACGAACCAGACTGTGCGCCTCACATCGGAGGGAGATGCCCGGGCTCGCATTATAGGAATAACGTCTGACTGGGGGATGCTTCTTGTCCAGAAAACTGACAGCCAGGGGAGGGCAACGGGAGAAAACTACGAATTGCAGCCGGATGGAAACTCGTTCGACATGTTTAGGGGGTTGATTTCGAGGAGGAAGTAGGGAACAGTAACGAAACTGATAGTTGGGGATGTATGCATGTACCTTGAAAGGGTTGATGATATAAAAGATGGAAGTATATTCTGCACTGAAGTTTATAGTGCTTTCTGCTTTCTTGTCACATTTGTGATGTCTTATCTGCTTATCTGCGTCTTTTTGGCTGGCACGATTAACCAGGTATCTTAAGTGGCCGTCACATTTAATGACAATTTGCATGTTGATATGGGCATGTAGAATGCGTCCAGAAAGTCAGAAAGTCTAAAGGATGCTTAAATGTAGAAGAGCAGAACGTAGAAAGTTGGTATACAGAAAGTAAGCTTTGTATCTAAAAGGCATGCTTACAGAGTCAGAGTATAGAAATAATGCTTCAATGTGGAATGTCGTGCATATAAAGTCAGTACGTATAAAGCAAGTTTAGTAAGTGGAAGGTCAGATAGCAAAGTCAGTATATAGCAAGCATGCTTGATATATAGAAAGAATCCAGAGAAGATGCCTAGCATATAGAATGTCAGTATGTAGAAAGCATGCTTAGCATGCAGAAAGTGAATAAGCAAGTAGAAAGTCAGTATGTAGAGGTCAAATATCTAGCTCTAACTGGAGTCCTATAGCAAATACCTGTGCATCTGTTAGGAGTATCATTCTCGTTGAAAGCAACAACTTGATACTTGATTGGAAGATCCATGTTCCCAGCATAAAGCCAGCATTAATATCAGCAGCTTCCACTTACAAATTCCACTTTGAGGCTCTTTCTCTCAGCATCAGGAAGACTTCTACAAAGCCGGAAGAGCAATGGAAATAATAAGTGAAAGAATTCTAGCCCTGTTAATCGAACTCACTGCTCTAACATGACACTCAAGACACTTTTGACAAGAGCCTGGCAGTCATCAAAAGTAGTTTGACAGCTAGAGTATGAATATTAGCATCCTAATCGTTGCCATTTGTTGATGAAGCACCACCTGTTGGATATAAGATGGAGACAGATACATATTTTTATTAGGGAGACCATGGATAGCTGGACCACTGGTATCTCGAGAAGTTGTACCAACGGCAGTTATGCTTGTGTTTGGAACTGGATGGTAGTAGAAAGTGTAGAAAGTGTAGAAAGTGTAGAAGGTGTAAAAGGTGTAAAAAGTAGGTATTTAGAAGTACGTTTAGCATTCGATGAATACTCTATAAATAGGATATGGGCTACAGGCGTTAACATGCAAAAGCAACATTAAATGTACAAACTTGTATGAAACAAAGCAAAACAAACAAAAGAGAAATGCCTCATTCTCTAGCTCTACTTGGGTGCAATCACTTTTTCTCGGACTTATCCTTTGCAGCGTCACCTGGGCTGTATTGAGGAGAAGTTGGAGAGTATTGAGGAGAAGTTGGAGAGTACTGAGGAGAAGTAGGGGAGTATTGGGGTGAAGTAGGGGAGTATTGGGGTGAAGTTGGAGAATATTGGGGTGAAGTTGGAGAATATTGGGGTGAAGTTGGAGAATATTGGGGAGATGTAGGGGAGTATTGAGGTGAGGTTGGTGAATATTGAGGTGAAGTTGGAGAGTAAGAAGGTGAAGTTGGAGAATAGGAAGGTGAAGTTGGAGAGTAAGAAGGTGAAGTTGGAGAATAGGATGGAGATGTTGGTGAATAGGATGGGGATGTTGGTGAATAGGATGGGGATGTGGGTGAATAGGATGGGGATGTTGGAGAGTAAGATGGAGATGTTGGAGAGTAAGATGGGGATGTTGGAGAGTAAGATGGAGATGTTGGAGAGTAAGATGGAGATGTAGGTGAGTATGAAGGTGAAGTTGGTGAATAAGAAGGTGAAGTTGGTGAATAAGAAGGTGAAGTAGGTGAATAAGATGGAGACGTAGGTGAATAAGATGGAGATGTAGGAGAGTATGAAGGTGAAGTTGGCGAATATGATGGTGATGTAGGAGAGTATGAAGGTGAAGTTGGAGAGTATGAAGGTGAAGTTGGCGAATATGATGGAGATGTAGGCGAATACGTAGGCGAGGTCGCAGAATACGTTGGGGAGGTCGCAGAATACCCAGGAGACATTCCATACTCGGTGAATCCACCGCTCTTGTCGTCGCTGGCACTGGAGGTGATCATAGGCGAGAAAGCAACCTTGTCGGTGTTGTCGACGTGGACAAAGTCGTCTGTGAACTCTTCCGGCTGGTAAGGAGTGGCGGAACCAGCAACTTCTGCCTGGACTTCACCCTGAACCCCATCCTCAGCACTGGCAGGAAGCTGGGTAGAGGATATGTCGGACGGCAAGGTGGCCAACTTGTCCTGATCGAGATAAAGCTGGAAAGAGCCGGTTCCAACAGGTGCCATCTGGCCCAAGATGACGTTTTGAGAGACACCATCGCATGTATCGAGCTCGGCCGAGGCACCGGCCTCGAAAAGAATCTCGACAGTCTCCTCAAAGGTGCATCTCATGAGCGCACCGGTTTCGTTTCGGTTGAAACCGTGCCGGGAGATGGCAATCAAGTGGCCCTTGTAGGTCATCAAGTCAACCAACAAGGCCAAGTGGCGGTAGTTGACGTAGGAGCCGTCAAAAGCAATGACGTTAAGGATCTCCTTGTACAAGGCGCGGCGAGCAGCCTCGATACCGAGCACGGACAAGATCTCGACGAATGAGTTGGAGTAGGTCCTCGTCGGGTCGACTCCGTCGACGGCAATGACGTCGGACAGGTTGATGCCGTCTGTCTCCAAGACCCACTCCTTCTTCTTGGCGAAGTCGCCCGAGGAGTCGATGTAGGTCTTGTCGTACTTCATCATGAAGACCCGCGAGATGCCCGTAATGCCGCCGAGCGTGATGGACTCGAGCATCTGCGACTCCAAGGCCTTCAAAAGACCGTCCTCCGTGTCCTCGGCATCAGCATCGGCGGCATCTGCGTCGACAGGCTTGTCCTCACGCATGATCCTGCACCGGATGACCAAGTTCTCGGCGTTGTCCTCGGACCAGATGACGAACAAGTCGTCGCCAAAGCTGTCGGTGATGCGGCCGGCCACCTGGCTCATGGTGAGCTGCTTGTCGAGCATCTTGGCACGGTCCAGCTGCAGCCGGAGCAGCCAGGGCGACTGCCGGTGCAAGTTCTCTTCGACCTTTTCGTCCGGGATCGCGAAGTACGCCTCGACGGTGTCGATATCGGCGTCGATGACCGTCGACTTGGGGTCTGGGTCGTAGTAGATCTCCGTGACTGCCGTCACGTTCTTCAGAGTTGTGTGCTCGATGGCCGACTGGATGGACTTCGCGCGCTCGATGTCGAAGGCCACGTGCTCGTCCAAGTACACCGTCAAGGCAGGTGTCTTGATGTTCTTGGCCACGTTCAAAATCTCCTTCAACCGGGGCACTCCGAGGGTCACGTTCTTGGATGACACACCGGCATAGTGGAACGTGTTCAAGGTCATCTGCGTGGCGGGCTCGCCGATCGACTGGGCGGCAATCACACCGACCATCTCGCCCGGGTTGACCAAGGACTTGGCAAACTGCTGCTCGACCATGCCAAGCACCCAGTCGAACGCGTCACGGTTGAGCCGGAACTCGTGCAGCACACGCTTGGAGGCGAGTCGCGACCGAACGAGGCACTGGAAGAGGTAGGTGGCGTTCTGCTGGGCCTGGTCGAGGCAGCCGCCGGAGCCGCGTACAACAGGCAGCTTGTCGTGGCATAGCATTGCGACACGTCGCACGACTTCCGGCACCGTGAGGTCGCTGGAGCGCGCGCGGTCCACGTGGAAGATCTGCTGGGCATTCTGGACGATCCGGCGGATGTTGACGGGCAACGGCCAGGCGTCGTCACCCGTCGGGAAGACGACTTTCCGGAGGAACGCGCGGTCCGCGCGGAGCTGGCTGTATTCGGCATCGCGGGCCCTCTGGACGGCGTCATCCACCTCTGAGTTGTCCAGGTACCGCCGTTCGAACGCAGCCGTCGACCCTCCGATCGTGTCGATGGTCTGCTTCTCGACCTGCGTGGCGTCTAGCCCGTCCTCGCCGTACAGGAACTGAATGACATCGCCCAACGAGTTGCGCGTGGTGCCGTCGTACTGCACCATGATGTCCTCCAAGGCCTTGACCAACCTCCGCTGGATGTAGCCGGTCTCTGCGGTCTTGACGGCGGTATCAATCAACCCTTCACGGCCGGCCATGGCGTGGAAAAACAACTCCTGTGGCGTTAAACCCCGCAAGTACGAGTTCTCCACGAAGCCCTTGGACTCGGCGGAGTAGTCGTCCTTGGTGAAGTGGGGCAAGGACCGGTCCGCGAAGCCGAAGTAGATTCGACGGCCCTCGACGATCTGCTGGCCCACACATGCCGACATCTGCGAGATGTTGATGTAGGAGCCCTTGGATCCCGCAGTGACCATCTGCTTGACGTTGTTGGAGTCCTTCAACGAGGTCTCGGCGGACTTACCGGCGGCATCTCGGGCCTCGTTCAAGATCTTCGACACCTTCTGCTCGAACGACTCACGCACCGTCATGCCGGGCTCCGGCTGCAGCCGGTTGGCCTGTGCGTCGGCAATCACACCTTGCACCTGGTCCTTGGCCGTGGCGATGGTCTTCGTGATGGTCTTCATCGTGTCCGGGTCGGCGATTGCGTCCCCGATACCGATCGAGAATCCGTTGTGGAGGAGCCAGTAGTTGCACACCTTCTGGATGCTGCCGATCATCCGGGCACACTCCCGGGGGCCCTTTTCACGCATGCATGTGTGGATCAACCCGCCCGAGGACGTGCCCACGGTGGCCTTGTTGACCACACCGAACATCACGTCGCCGTTGCGGATGAGCATGCCGGAATCCCGCGGAGAAAGCGGCGGTCCGTCCACCCGCTGCAGGAAGATGCCCCGCGGAATTGTGAGCGAGAACACCTGCTTACCCGTCCATAACGGCCGCGGTTTGAGCACGGCCGGCTGCGGAACCACGCCGTCCCAGCCCGGGTTCCAGAAGCACATGTTCATGAGCTGGTCGTAGGCCACAAAGCTGTCGCGGAGCGTCATCTTGCGAACTCCCACCAAAGTGTCCTGCACAATGCCCATGACGGGCTTGTTGGACTGCGGCGACACGATCTGCCGGGGCACGGCACAGATCTCCTCGAGTTCCGCCTTCGTCTCGTACGACTGCGGCACGTGCATGTTCATCTCGTCACCGTCGAAATCAGCGTTGTAAGGAGTGGTGACGGACAAGTTGATCCGGAACGTCGAGAACGGCATCACGCGGACCTTGTGGCACATCATGGACATCTTGTGGAGCGAGGGCTGCCGGTTGAAGAGCACCGGGTCGCCGTCCATCAAGTGCCGCTCGACTTTCCAGCCGTACTGCAACTGGATGTCGCCTGCCCGCTTGTTGAACCGGAGGTCGATACGTTCGCCCGAGTCCCGGATCACGTACCGGGCCCCCGGGTACTGGTTCGGCCCGTTCCGCACCAGCTGCGTCAACTGCCCGATGTTGTACGGCGTCACCACCTCCGGGTACGTCAGGGTTTGTGCCACTGTGCGCGGCACGCCCACCTGGTCCAACTCGATGTTCGGGTCACCGGAGATCACCGACCGCGCCGAGAAGTCCACCCGCTTGCCCATCAAGTTGCCCCTGAGCCGGCCCTCCTTGCCCCTGAGCCGCGCCCGGATCGACTTGATCGGCCGGCCGCTTTTCTGCAACGCCTGGGGCTGCCCGGCGATGTCGTTGTCCATGTATGTCGCCACGTGGTACTGCAAGAGCGCCTCGAACTCGTTGATCACGTGCTGTGGCGACCCGTCCATCTGGAACTTCTGCACGTTGATGTTGGCCTTCAGGATGTCCGCCAACTTGTACGTCAAGTCGTCCTCGGACCGCTTCGAGTCGGTAAACGCGACCGACGGCCTCACGGGAGGAGGCGGGACGGGCAACACCGTCAAGATCATCCACTCGGGCCGGGCCCACTCGTTGCTGAACCCGAGCTTCTCGCAGTCCGCGGCCGAGATGTGCCGGAACACATCTAACACCTCCTCCGCGTGCACCTGCCGCCTCTCTATCTGCTCCGTGTCGTCGTCAACGCTCGTCCGCCGCCACGTGCCCCACAGCTTCAAACCGTCCTTGCGGATGGTGGGCTGGATGCTGCCGCAGCCGCCCCGGTGGAAGTGGGAGGAGCCTTTGGCCATTTGGTCACTTTCCTCATCCTCCCCCGGATCCACCTCACACACCATCTTCGTCTTGCACAAGTTCCACACCGCCTGGAACCGCTTCTTCGGGTCCCTTATCTTGATCGCCGCGGCAAAGTGCGGGTTCGTGTGCTCGTCCAATAGCAGCTTGCCACAGTTCATGCACACGCACTCGCACAGCTTCTTGATCTTCGGCATGAACCCGATGTGGAACACCGGCTTTGCCAACTCGATGTGCCCGAAGTGGCCCGGGCACTCCTTCATGTCCTCGCCGCACGTTTGGCACTTGAAGTTACGGTCGATCGACCCCAGCCGCGGGTCGTTCAAGCCCCCCATCCGTGGCTTCATCGTCACTGGGTCCATAATCTCGGGGTACTCCACTTTGGCCACCGAGATTGCCCTAATTTCTTCTGGCGACAAGAGCCCAAACTGGATTTCCTGCACTGTTCTTAGCGGTGCGCTTGAATATTCGAACTTGCTCATAGTTTTGGATTAATTTTGGATTAATTTTTTGCTTAGAATTTTTTGCTTTTTTTTTTGCTTTTTTTGCTTTCACTTTTTTGATTATTTTTGATTATTTTTGATTGGATTTTTCGCACTTGCTTTCGCTCGCTCTGGCTGCTATGGCTTAACAACAATTAACAAATACCCTATTCTAAATTCACTCCTTTCTTCTAGGGCTTTAATTTCAACGCTTTTCACTAGCAATACCTTATTTCCAGGCGTTAACTCTGTCTGTATCTATCTGTCTGTTTCTTTCTTTACCTATCTTTTTCTATCTGTCTTCTCTTTCTCTTTCTTTCTTTCTTTTTCTTCTATCTGTCTTCTCTTTCTCTTTCTTTCTTTCTTTTTCTTCTCTCTCTTTCTCTATCTATGTCTAAATCACCTCGCTTAACCTTACTAATCAACTAAAAGACTGAAAAGGCCTTCGCTAAACAATCGCTGCTGTTCTCTCAATATCAGCTACAATTATATCGCCTGCTTGTACTGATGCTTAAGCCTTTGAATCAATACGCTCTCCTTCGTATGTGTTTGCCTGGCAATGCCTCCGGTACCTAGTTTATGAGCAGATAATATGCACACTATCCGCCTCAAAATCACCTAAAATGTGCTTACTTGAAGAAGAGTTAACTGTGCCCTTGTTGTTTCTTTTAAACCTTTACTTGCATGTTTTATTTTTTTTCGCTACTTTTTTCCGCCGTGAAAAATCGTCGCCACTCGTCAAACTTTTCTGCTTACGTAAGCGCCATTTGAGGGATGGTTTTGGTCATGATTATACACACAGTCTCAACTACATTAATGCACTTTAACTAGTATAGTTAATAAACTAGTACTACACCAACATAGTTTACTTATTAACCTAGTATTTATTGACATAGTATTTATTAAACTCATACTTATTAACCTAGTACTTATTAAACTAATACTTATTAACCTAGTATTAATTAACCTAGTACTACATCAACCTAGTACTTATTAAACTAATACTTATTAACCTAGTACTTATTAACCTAATACTACATCAACACAGTTTACATATTAACACATTCAAAATGTAGTTTACATAGCCCCCCATCACTGGAAAGCCTTGCTGAAAGCAGCTCTTTCCTTCTCTCTTCTGGCTTTTAAACCCTGCTTGGCCTTCAACAAACCTCTAGACACACCCGCATCACCCGGACACATCTTCTTTGCTGCCTCGAAGTCTGTAATTGCATCTTCTTCATTATGACCAAGAAGATGTCCCATAGCTCTTCTGTACAAAGCCTTAGCCTTTGATTTCTCCGTAAGCTGCTCACATTCAAGCGCCTTCTTCGAGAATTTGAGCACACTTTTCGCATCCTTCGACTTCAACGCCATCAAAGAACAGTTTAGGTAGCACGAGGCCTTCAACTGCCACAATTCCGTGATCTTCTCCTTTGGCATATCGTCTGGAAGGAAGCTCTCCAAGTATCTGGCCGCCTTCTCATACTTCTCAAGGGCCAGCTTCAAGTTTCCCTTCTTGTAGCTATCTGTCCCGTACTGCTTGATTGTCTTGACGGCCGAAAAAACACTCTGCGGGTCCTTTTTGTCAACTGAGGACTCATCTTCAAGAGAATCCTCGTACTTATCACCGGTCTCATCAACAAAAGCAACCGGATCACCCTCCTTGAGCAATCCGCAATCTGCAATCACGCAATCCTGCAAAGGCTTGTCGGATTTATCCGTTTCCTGGCGCTCAATTTTACGAACAACCGACTTTCCTGCTATCACGTGACCAAAGACGACATGCTTGCCGTTCAAATGTGGAGTCGGCACAGTCGTAATGAAGAACTGCGAGCCGTTGGTGTTCTTTCCGGCATTGGCCATTGAGAGAAGAAATGGTTTGTCGTGTTTCAGCTGGAAGTTCTCATCCTCGAACTTTTCACCATAGATCGACTTGCCACCTGTTCCATTGTGATTCGTGAAGTCTCCACCTTGGATCATGAAGCTCTTGATCACCCTATGGAACGTACATCCCTTGTATCCGAATCCCTTCTCTCCTGTGCTGAGTTCTTTGAAGTTCTCCGCAGTCTTTGGAACTATATCATCGAATAATTCCATTGCGATTCTTCCTGCCTTCTCGCCTCCAATCGTGATGTCAAAATACACCTTGGTCCTCTTTGATGGGTCCTCCTTGATAGGAGTTTCCTCAACTGGAGTGCTAGTCTCCTCCTTTTTTTCTTCTGTTGACATCTTTTAGAACGTGAATCGAATTTATATATTCCTATGAATGATTATCTCAGCTGCTCAATATACGCTGTGGTGGCTTTACCTTCAAATCAATTAAATTGCAACCAATCACTGCTGTTGATATGGATGATGCCTCTAACAAAATACCTCAAAATTCCTCGATATTCCTTGAAAGCACTCAAATCCCTCTTTGACTTTGGGGAAAACTGGGGGAGCCTGCTTCCTTTATATATCATGCAAGGCATCGATAGGGAAATTTCTAGAATTACTCGAGTTACTCGAAAAATAAAGCTGGGGTAAAAAAAAAGTGAAAAAAAAAAGCAATGAGCTGCGCGTGCGCTTGCCGAACAAAGCTACAAGGCAGTATCCGGCAAGACTCTCACGGCCGGGCTCGAATACATTACAACATGCTAACCAAAAGCACCAATTCTATCGCTAAAACTAAGATACAAAAAGCCGTTATTACGTAAAACCAGACGGCCAAGACTGCACATGCCAGAGAACCCGCTCATGAGCAAATGCCAGGCACATTTTCATGAATTCAGAGCATTTTTGCCAGCCAGGTGCCGTTTTCGTCTCTTGCAATGCACAAAATAGTTCCACACAAGTCTTTTCAGCCTGAAATTCCCGGATTTCATGTTGCTCCTCCGTATAGCCGCGCGCATCCGCCGCACTCGCGACGCTGTTAGGATGCAAACGTTAATTGCATTAGGATTTACACTGCAAAGTGGACTTGAAGAATGCATTCCAGGACATTCCGCAGGCACATATCTGGGCTTCTGGAACACAAGAGGGTCTTCTTCCATGCTGGGGTCGCCAGCACCTGGTCTCGGCACAGCCTTGGCCGGAGTTCCCTCCTTGATTCTTGCTCTAGATGTCATGTAGTAAGTTTTTGAGCTTGCGCCTTTTCCGGGCAAAACTGTGAGGTTATCAGTCTCGGAGACGGTCGAGCGGGTCGTTATCTGCAGCCGACGCGTCGAGTGGAAGTAGTTGGGGTCTTCCAGAAGCAATTCATCGTAGTATTGCTCTTCTCTTGCTTCTTCCTCTGAATCTGTAAGTATAGGAATCGACTCAATCGTCCCGTCTTTGTGCCTCGCACACCTGTTATCGACCCCTGACTCTAGAAACGAGATTTCCGTGCCCATTCGCGTTCTTCCGGCTGCCTTATATTGCCCTTTCGTGGACTTTCCAGCCTCACTGTACGAATTTTCGTCTTTTTTAGCTTCTTTCCGCCCACTTGCTCCAATGCTTGCCAGTTTTTTTGAATTAATCCCGTTGTACAATCCACCCACCCCGTGATCAATCCTATTGGGTGCTATCAGAGCCCCCTTTGACCCCCCCTTGGTCTTAATTTGATGCTCCTTGACTTCTGCAAAAAATAGACTTTTCCACACATTATCGCGTTGACGCGTGGAATCCTTCATAGAACGCAAATGGCCCGAGTCCTCAATAATTTCCCCGGACCGCAGGTCCAAAACATCACCCTGCTCGCCTTCTGGAAGGTTCGAGTACTTGTCTATGATGGCTTTCCATACTTTTCTTATCTTTTCTAGGGACTCCAAGTGTTGATCCTCCATTTTCTGCCAACACAATTGCCTCAATATGTATTCCCTGCCAATATCCGGCTGAACAACTTCTCTATCAGCTAATTGCTTGATATATATACGGGGCCTGGTCTAAAATGCTGCCTGTTAATACTTCTCAAGGCTGATATCTGGCTTTTAGGTACGTTGTTTGGTTTATTTATTTTTTTCCTGATTCTGGCAGAGCAAACCGTTTTTCTCGCTCTCGCTCATTTTATTTTTTTCAAATGTGCTTTTCAGGCCAGTCTTGGTTCATTTAAACGACATCTAGTTATACAGTTACAGACACTTAAATAAGCAGCAAACATCAGAATATACGCAATTGGATGTAACAGTTTACACATGTCTATTTGATCAACAAGTGCTCCGTCCGGTCCGGTCATTTTTTCATGATTCATTATTATCGTTAAGCTAGCCAATTCAGAAATCAGAGATATCATTATCCTTAACATGCGTTCTTTCGTTGTTTTGGTGCTCGGACCAGCACTTACGGAATGCATTCATCTATTTGGATGTTAGTATGGGAAGTAAAAACGGAAAAGTGGAAGGCAACTTACTTCATCAATGCATTTTCTCCAGTCTCCGGTGTCATAATGGCACAACTGGAGTGCCAGATTCTCCTCTAACGCCAATTTTGGGTAAAGTTAGTATTTATATGATTTTTGTGTGCGAAAGGTTCCTTGTACTTACTTGCACAACCTGTTTTTTCTATTCTTTGGTCCCTAGAAGAGAGTATACTGTTAGTATTTGATCTGCTGGATCAATTCTTCAAATATAGTAAGTAAACCTACCATTCATCTGGCTCATCATCATCATCATCATCATTATCATTATCATTATCTTCTTCTTCTTCTTCCTCCTCTCCTTTCTTCTTTTGTTCCTCCCTATGACTCTTCTCTTGCCCATCTCTCTCTATTTCAGCTCCCCCATTTTTCTCACCATTCTTACTTTCATTATTCGCTTTGTGGTCTGTTACTCCCTTTCCATCTTCTCTCATTATCTTGTCTTTAAACTATGAAATGTAATTATCTAGCCCACAATTGGATCAATTGGATCCCACTCCATGTTTCCCCACAAAATTTAGAGTACAATTTGGAAATCAGGAGAAATAAATAGTGCGGGAAATAAATAGGGGGTAGCGAGGGAGCGAGCATGCAGTGCCTACGCTGATCCAGTGTACGGATGCACTTGGCTGGATTTTTTGATTTATTTTGTGTGCATTTTTTTGATTTATTTGTGTGGACTTATTTTTGTAGCTCGGTTTCCTCGCAACTATTTTTTTTGCTCTCTTTAACGACAGGGTGTTAAACGGGCCAGCATGCCGGATACTGCGCCAACGACCATTTCGATGGATAATCATTTTTTTTTTGTTTTCCTCCTCGCTAGTTATTTATTTTCCAATTTTTTTTCTCACCACTCATGCCTCGACCACAAGCATTGATCTGGTGTCGTCTAAATAACCTGCACAAAGGACATTTTCAGGACTGCCAATACCTGGAACTCGTGCACTAAGCAATGGTGAAACTTTGCGAGATCAATCAGACGGCAACATTTGCCTGGTCACATGACTCGTTGCCCCTGTTGGCAGCGGGTACTTTGGCTGGGGTTATGGATGATACATTTTCTTCAGATTCAGTTTTAGAGATATACGACGCGTTCAGCGCCACAAAAGGCGAGCCCAAGACGTTGTACAGTGGCACAGCCAGCGCCAAGTACAACTCGCTTGCATGGAGTGCCCCTTCGAAGGACCATTCCAGGGGGCTTTTGGCTTCAGGTTTGGAAAACAGCACAATCGAGCTTTATGACCCGGAAGCACTGCTAAAGGGCGCTGCAGAGACGGTGCCGGTGCTCGAGACGTACAAGAAACACACGACGGCTGTGCTGCAGGTGCAGTTCAACGCACTCCAGCAGCACATTCTTGCGTCATCGGGCTCGAATGGGGAAATATTCGTCTGGGACACAAATAAGGGCACATGCTTTTCGCCAGGGCGTGCAATGTCGCCCGCAGGCAAGGTGTCGTGCCTCTCGTGGAACAACACGGTGTCGCACATCTTCGCGTCGGCCGGAGATACTGGTTACGCGTCAATTTGGGACCTAAAAGCCAAAAGAGAGGTTCTCCAGCTTTCATATTCGGGTGTAAACCTCTCAGTTGTGGACTGGCATCCAAACCAGAGTACGCGGATCGTCACGGCGTCCGGATCGGACCTAGACCCGGTCATTTTGACGTGGGATTTGCGAAATTCGTCCACTCCTGAGCAAATCCTCAAGGGCCACAGAAAAGCCATTCTCTCTTTGGATTGGTGTAAATGGGACCCAGAACTACTTCTTTCGTCTGGAAAGGACGATGCTGCAATGCTCTGGAACCCAGTGAGTGGCGAAAAGCTCGCCGAGTACCCATCGTTGCCAAATTGGGCAAACGAGACCAGATTTGCACCAAGCATCCCGGATGTCTTCGCAAGTGCCTCTTTGGGCAAGAAAATCGTCGTGCAGTCCCTCCAGGACACCTCTCCACCAGTCGCGGCCAAGGTGGGCAGCACAGCCGCAAACGAGGACGAGTTCTGGTCGCAAATCTCGTCTGCTGACACCCAGCAGCCTGTTTTTGAGAAGCACCAGGCTCCTTCCTGGCTCAAGAGGCCGGTCAGTGCCACCTTTGGGTATGGCGGCAGGCTTGCTGTTGTTTTGGAGGGCAAGGAAGCGTCAGAAGTCAAGGTTGTGTCTGTTCCGGGGGTCATGAAGACTGTTTCTTCGGCTGCAAAATCCTTGAAAGACGCAGTTGAAAGTGGGGACTTCAAGGCTGTGTGTGCGCAGAAGGTCTCGTGTGAGGGTAGCGGGGGTCTCGTGGGTGCAAAGGACTGGGAGTTGCTTGGGAAATTGGTGGAAAACAGTCGCAAGAAGGTTCTTGAAGGCCAGGTGGAGGAGAAAGAGGTTGAAAAAGCAGCTGAAGGTGCCGAAAACGGCGACGAAAAGGTCCAAAAGGACACTTTGGAGGGCAGCGAGAACTCTGATGAGGACTTTTTCGAGCAGTTGCAGTCTGCAAAGAAGGCAGAAGTCGTTGCAAGCTATGTTCCGACCGGAGAATTTTCCATTTCGGGCACCAATGAGCAAAATGACACATTTGACGCCAGGGCAATCACTAAATTGCTTCAGGGCGACACCGAGGGCACCTTGGACTTGTGTGTGGCAGATGACCACATTCTTGAGGCGCTAGTTCTTGCATTAGACGGCACAAACGAGATGAAAGCAAAGGCCAAGAGTGCTTATTTCTCGAAATTCGCAAAGGACAGCCCTCTGGCGCGTATTCTGTACAGTGCCACGAACAAGGACGTGTCGGACATTGTGGAGAATGCCGACATTTCCTCGTGGAAACGCGTCGCAAGGTCTATTTTGGCCTACGATAGTGCAAACGACGCGAAATTCAGCAGTCACGTGACCAAACTTGGCACGCGTCTTGCCGAAGCTGGAAACAAAGCTTCTGGAAGTGAGCAGGCCACACTTAGAGACAGTGCATTGCTTTGCTTTGCTGCAGGTGGTGCATTGGATAAAGTTTCCGGCATTTGGCTTTCGGAACTTGACGAGATCGAGAAGTTCTACGAGCAGAAAAGCGATCAATCGGAGAAGAAGGAGCTCTCCGCCTCGGATATTCGCTTCAAGGCACTTTCCGAGGTTGTTGAGAAGATTTTCGTGTACGAGAACGCGGCAAAACTTGCCGACAACAGCCATTTCAAGGAGTTACCAGCTCTTGGAAGCGTTCTTAGAGAGTATGCAGGCTTTTTAGTTGGAGCAGGCGAGTTCTCATTAGCTCGTAAGACCTTAGATCTTGTGGCTGACGATATTCCGGGCATTAAACTCGAGAAGAAACGTCTCGCAGTTGCAGCTGGCGAGAAAAGCGTGCCAAAGCGGACGCTAAAGTCGCCCTTCGCGGGTCCAAACGCAGCACTTTATGGCCAGACGTCATCGACTGCCGCATTGGGAAATAGGAAGACGCATGCTGCAAGGGGTCCTGCAGCCAAGAAATACGTCACGCCTTCGTACCCTGGCGCCAACGGCGCTCCCGCCAACGTTAGCCCTGCGCTCGGCCACAATGCATATGCGCCACGTGCGCCAGCCGCTGCAGTGCCTGTGAACCCGTACATTAGGCCGATGAGCCCTGCGGCAAACAACCCATATGCGCCAAGAGCGGCACCCCCTGCGGCAAACGGCGGCAGGTACGGCGCCGGTATCGTGAATCAGCGCACACCTTCCGCAGCCGCATCTGCGCAGACCGCACCCATCCCTGCGCCACCGCCAACGTTTGGCGCAGTCAGCGCTGCAACCCCTCCACTTACTCATGGTATAGCTCCTCCATCCGCAAACAAAAATGCCGGCGGTTGGAATGATCTGCCGGAGAGTATTGGCGGCAAAAGTTTGAAGCGCTCCACTTCGAGCGTTGCGGTTCCATCCGTGTACCAGCGTGCGCTCAGCAACCACAATGCGCAGCCGCCATCCGCAGGCCCATCCGCATATGCGCCACCTGCGCAGCCGCAAATACAGAACAAGGATGCCGCATTGCCACCGCCACCACCTCCACAGATGGTGACTGGAAGATCGAAGTTCGGCTCAAGATCGGGTAGCATAAGTGGCGGCGCTGCGCACCCACAGAACGCCATGCGCAATCCGTATGCGCCAGTGCCAACGCCTGCGCTAGCCGCAGCACCCGCAGCCAAGAACCCTTACGGCCCGATAAGGTCGCCACCGCAGATGTCGGCGCCATTCAACCCTTATGCGCCACCCGCAGCCGCATTCAGCGCATCCCCTAGGGTGCCTAATTTAAGCAGAAGGACAAGCTCGGTTGCCTCTTATGGAAGTGGCGCAGCTGAAGTGGTTCCGCCACCGCCTCGAATGATCAGAAAAATACAAGAGTCACCAGCCACACCTTTGCCGCCTGCACAGCCACAAAATGTGAAGACAGAAAGTGTGCCCCTTCATCAGCCACAGCCACAGGCACCTCCTGCACAGCCACAGGCGGGAAAAAATAATTCGATCCAGGGAGAAACCGCGGAGGAATCCGGAGTCGTCGAGTCGATCGTCTCGAGTTTCAACCAGGAATTAGAGAAAGTCAAGCCAAAGATCCCGGAAAAGTTCCACAGGCAACTTGCAGACTGTGAGAAGAGGTTGGGCATTCTTTACAAGAAGTTCCAGGAGTCCTCAATTGATGAAGCAACTGTTGACTTATTGCTCAAGTTGAGTGCAGCTTTGACTAAGGAGGACTTTGCAGAGGCCTCGACCTTGAAAGCCAAGCTTAAAGCACAAAACGTGCCAGATTATAAGGTTTGGTTGGTCGGAGTTGAGCGTTTAATTGGAATGGATAGAGCCACAAGTTGAGGCTGCTTAGAGAAGATTATACTGTTTGGCGAATTTAAATGTTGAATTATTGACAGCGTTGTAGGTGTATTTAATGAATGATCCGGAGGCTGAGTATGTGGAATGTGTTTTGTAGATGCTTTGGAAGTGTGTGCTTTGTGAAGTTCGACTCGATTTGTAGGCTTTGTAGATACTTTGGAGGGATGTGCTTCGTGATGTTTGATTTGGATGCATATGCTTTGTGATGTTTGGTTTGGAAGTATTGAAGCTTCCGCTTTTGAATGAATGCTTTTGGCTCAATATTTTATTTTATTACTGCTACTTTTGAAGCTGTGCAATTATACACTAGTGAATAATTCACTGCATACGCAAATATCCATAGAAATTGCGGATCCTTTCGGTTGCCTGATTGGTCAACACCATACCATGAAATCCAGCACATGCAATATTTTTTGTTTTTCGTTCTTTTTTCATATTTTATCATTTCATCTGTCGAATATCGTAATATTGCGATCTTTATATCATTCGTTCATCTATACACTACATTCCGCTTCTCTTTCAACCTTGTATTCCCAACTTTTCTTCTCACATTCTTGCGAGTTAAGAAGACTAAAATATTGTAACTTATTTATACATTTAAGCTGATCAACTCATTTTATAACAAACTAAGGCCTCGTTGTTTGCCTAATACACCTCAGTTGCACAACCACCGATCAATGTTGGTAAGTTTAAACTCGGTGCAAAAATACATCTGTGCACATGATAATCCGACAATCAAATTTGATGTATGTCCAAAAAATAAAATAGGACAATTCAACAGATAATAGTCTCGTCTATAGTCTCAAAATGGACACTTGTAGTGGTAATAAGACATTTAGATATATGTACTTAATCATCATTTGGTTATCACTGAAATTCCTTTTCTCTATCCAACTTACGTAGAAGTTTCAAAATCTTTAAGAAGGACCCTTTTTACATAGTCCTATGATTTACTTCTGCTTTTTATGTTCACGGATAAGATTTTTCCAATTTCTATTATCAAAACATGCTATACATCGGTTTGCGTATTTCGACATGACACATCATCGTTAACACTGATCTGCCTTTGTTTGCCTTTAATAGTAAAGTCGTATCTATATCCTGCTGAACTTGATACCAGAAGATTCTTAAGAAATCTCCAAATCCTTACTTGTGGCACAGCCTTAATCCAAGCTTTCTGAGCACAACTTTCAACAAAATTTCATCGCGGGCGGATTCTATTTTATTTCGCCTGATTTTTCACCTACAATTATCCCATTCAGGAACTACACAATTATTCTAGATGGCAAAAAGCAAAGGAACGAGTAAGATGAGT
>ERZ746981.242-NODE-242-length-33342-cov-319.556741_pt1 | contig 33342 bp, 36 predicted proteins | sample MGYA00374948_ERZ746981 | MGnify/ENA primary metagenome ERZ746981 (study PRJEB28757, sample SAMN06711160) | food metagenome | host: microorganism | place: China:Harbin | collected 2017-01-30 | study: EMG produced TPA metagenomics assembly of the Analysis of...
TCCCGTCTGGAGACCACGGCCCTTTATACAAAAGTTGCGACACGGACCGTGCGGGCCGTCATCAGTCCGCTCGACAGACTGGGCATGCTGGCGACAACGCAGGCGAGGCCCGACGGCTGATCCCCGGGCGGGGGCGGTCATGTCTGCCTCCCTCGAACTGGGGGACATCTTCCGGGCTGCCGGCCCTGCCTGGCGGTCAGCCCATGCCGGCCGTCTCCCCCTGCAGCAGCTCAAGGTCATGTCGGCGATCGAACACTGTCGCACCGCGGCCCTTGGTGGTCATGTCGCGGCCTGCGGGGACTGTGGACACTGGCGGATCGCCTATAACAGCTGCCGCAACCGTCATTGTCCGCGCTGTCAGGGGAACGCCGCGCGGACATGGCTGGCCGAGCGGGAGGCCGATCTGCTGCCGGTCGGATATTTCCATGTCGTCTTCACCATGCCGGCGCGGATCGCCGACATCGCGCTCCAGAACAAGGCCGTTCTCTACGCCCTGCTGTTCCAGGCGGCCTCGGAGACGATGATGACGATCGCCGCCGATCCCCGGCATCTGGGTGCCCGCATCGGCATCACCGCCGTGCTGCACAGCTGGGGTTCGGCGCTGACCCATCATCCCCATGTGCACATGATCGTGCCGGGTGGCGGTCTCTCGCCCGATGGCCAGCGCTGGATCTCGTCACGTCCTGCCTTCCTGCTGCCCGTTCGCGTGCTGGGCAAACTGTTCCGCCGCCTGTTCCTGACCCGGCTGCGCGCACTTTTCGATGCCGACCGGCTGGCCTTTCGGGGGCAGCTTGCCCCTCTGGCAGACCGCCGTGCCTTTATGCGGTATCTGGCCCCTGTGCGCAGCAGGCGCTGGGTCGTCTACGCCAAACCGCCTTTTGCCGGCCCCAAAGCGGTACTGGCCTACCTGTCACGCTATACCCACCGTGTCGCCATCTCGAACCGCCGCCTCCTGGCGTTCAACGAAAACGGTGTGACGTTCCGCTACAAGGACTACCGGCGGGACACGGCCCACCAGCAGCAGGTCATGACACTCGCCACGGATGAGTTCATCCGCCGCTTCATGCTGCATGTCCTGCCACGGGGATTTCATCGCATCCGCCATTATGGCCTGCTGGCCAGTTCCAGTCGCAAGGCCAGCCTCGCCCGGGTGCGGGAACTGCTGAATGTCATATCCACACCAGCGCCAGAAGTCCCGGAAGCCGAACCGGTCACGCCACCGCCGTGCCCATGCTGCGGTGGTCCGATGGTCGTCATCCAGATCCTTCCCCGATGGTGCCAGCCCCGAGGGCCGCCACAGGCGAGTGATCCAACCAAGGGATCACCATGACAGCCCGCAGATACGACAGCACGACCGATCCCGATGTCGGAGTGGTTCCGCCCCGGCAAACCGGGGCTCCTGTACGCATCACCGGAAAAGCCGGGAAAATCGCTGTCTGCACCGCCAGTTCTGTCATCGCGTCATGCAGATCCGGTCATAAAAACCCGTTCCAGTTCCACAAACTCACCTGTATGCTCTGGCTCAGGCTCTCCCCCGGGTAGCGCCAGTTGCAAATTCCCCATAACTGAGTCCCGGTGTCGCGGGTTCGGTCTTCCCAGACTTTCGTACGCCTGGCGGCGCCCGAAACCCTTCAGGGAAGCGGAACGTCGGCTTAGTCGCCGCTTCTTTCAGAAAGGGACATTTCAGGATTTACATTCGAGGTGGCTGCAAGGTCAGAATGACCAGTACAGCGTCTTGCGATTCAAAACGCGGACCTGTAAGGTCCGCGTATGGCACTTTATGGCGCAAGAACCGAATATATCCTGCACAGCCTGCTCTGGCTGGTCGATAATCCCGAACCTGTCAGCAGTCTCGATTTGGCAGAACTGCAGGACATTCCAGCGGCGTTTATCGCCAAGCTGCTTCCCAAGCTTGAAAAGGCGGGCCTGCTCACCGCGGTGGAGGGCTTGAGAGGAGGGTACAAACTGGGCAGAACGGCTGAAGAGATCAGCGTTCTGGCGGTGGTGGATGCAGTTGAGGGTCCAAAGGACCTTTTCAACTGTCAGGAAATCCGCGGTCGCTGCGCTCTCTTCGATCAGCGGCCGCCCGAGTGGGCAACGCAGGGTGTTTGCGAAATTCATGGTGTCATGCTGCGAGCTGAGCAGGCCATGCGTCGGGAACTGGCGCAGATTTCCTTGGCAGATCTAGCACGCTCCGTGCGGGATAAGGCTCCTTCTCCCTTTCTCGGAGAGGCGCAGTCGTGGTTCGACGAGCGTATTCAGACCCGCCGTACCAGCAAAGTCAGGCAACGGAAACGGTTGAACATATCCTGACCACCACAAAGCTTTTACCAATTGGAATATTGAAAATGCGCAAGTTTATTGCTCTTGCTGCCGTGGCTGCAGGTTTCTGGCCCCAGTCTCTTCATGCTGAGACCAAAGTCACGCCTCTGCTAGCCCATGATCTTTCGGGTATTCCCGGCAAAGAGGGGGCCATGCTGACGGTCGATTACGCCCCCGGAGGCTCGGATCCAATCCACAGACATAATGCTTCCGTTTTTGTCTATGTCCTGAAGGGAAGCATCACCATGCAGGTCAAAGGTGACGCGCCCGTAACGCTGAAAGAAGGACAGAGCTTCTATGAGGGACCAGACGAGGTCCATCTCGTTGGGCGTAATGCCAGTCAGACAGCGCCAGCGCGTTTCCTTGCGTTTTTCGTCAAAGATAAAGCAGCTCCATTTGTCTTTCCCGCGAAGTGATCAAAAGGATATCGAATTATCATGAAGGTTCTAGTGGCTGGAGCCAGCGGTGCATTGGGGCGTCCGCTGATCAGGATTCTGCGGGATTCCGGGCATGAGGTCTGGGGGTTGGCCCATTGTCCCGAGAGTCTGAAAACGATCGAAAGGCTCGGTGTTCATCCTGTGAATGGTGATGCACTTAATCGGACCAATATTTTCGAACTCATTGAGCAGATCCGCCCGGACGTGGTGATCGATCAGCTGACTTCCCTGCCGTCCAGTCCTTTCGACCTGCCACAGCGCCTGCCTGCTGATCGCCGACTGCGGCTGGATGGCGGTGGTAATCTTTTCGAGGCAGCCAAGACTTTCCAAGTAAAACGTTATGTCCAGCAGTTATCCGGGTTTTATCTGGATGGTGGAAAAGGGCTTGCAACGGAAGCGTCACCCTTGAGGATCAATGCTTCAGGGACGATCGGTGACAGTGCCCGTATGTATGCCGCGTTGGAACAGAGGGTTTCAAGCGCACAGGAAATGGAAGGTATCGGGCTGCGCTATGGGTTCTTCTACGGTCCCGGGACATGGTACTGGCCCGACGGTGCATTCAGTCGCCATCTTCTCAAGGGGGAAGTTTCTCTGATCGGCAAGGGGAGCAGCACATTTTCCTTCATCCATGTAGAGGATGCTGCACAGGCAACGGTGGCGGCCCTTACAGCGCCAAGCGGCATCTACAATATCGTAGATAACCAACCGACGACAATGTCTGACTGGCTACCGGCATATGCAAACTGGATCGGAGCTGATGCTCCTCCCTACCTCGATGAGCAGAAGGCTCTTCAACTCTTAGGTGAGGAAAGTGTCTATTTCCAGAACAGCCTGACAGGCGCATGTAATCGGAAAGCCCTTCGGGTACTGGGTCTCAGTCCACAATGGCCTTCATGGCTCAAAAAATAAATCCGAACTTATTCTTTTCATAACGGACATAAGACGTCCCCGCTTACGGGATAAAGTTTTGCACCCATATATGACCGACATGAAGGCGTAGTCTGACGGCAGTTTCTGCTTCACGAACAGCGTATTCGCTTGATGGGGTAGTGATCCATTTGTCCGTCTTCCGAAAGGAATGTGGCGTGTTCAGCTTGTGCCTGCGCCATCAGGAGATGGTCAAACGGATCACGATGATGCAGAGGCAAAGACATCAGGATCTGCAGGTGTTCGGGTTGTATTTGTAGCAGCGAGAAACCTTCCGCAGGAATGGCTGCCAGAATATCGTTCATATCCGCATCCAGTTTTCCGATACGGATTTTGATCGCAATCTCCCATAATGATACGATACTCACCAGAATATCGTGGGCCGGATCTGCAATGATCTCCCGTGCATTCTCACCCAGCCGGTCGGAGTCCGAAAGCCACCAGAGCAACGCATGCGTATCGAGCAGAACCTTCACAGGTCGCGTTCCATGCTCTCAAGAATGTCCGGCGGCGTCTCATCAAAATCTTCGCTCATTCTGATCCGCCCGCGAAGAGCTCCAGGCTGACGGCGGGGGCGATAGGAAGGAGCTGGCGGACGCAGTTCAGCCACAACCTCATCATGAGACGTCACGAGGATCGTACTGCCCTGTCTGACCTGACGCAGATACGCTGTCAGGTTCCCCCGGAACTCCCGAACACCGATTTTCTGTGGGGATGCGGCGTTATCTGAAAGATGCTCGCTCATGGTCTCCTCCTTGTGTGTCATCATATCATGTACACAGAAGGAGGAGGTAGAGAATTCCTGAGGCATATTCGATTTCAGAGATCAGTGGTATCCGACAGTGCCACAGCGTCCTCGACATCCACCACAAGGTATCGAACCGTACTATCCAGTTTTGAATGAAGTTGGCAACGCCGAGCAGGTTGGCGATTATGTCTTTAAATAATGTGCCCTGTGCAGTTCTTCCTTTAGCTTGTCCATAAGCTGCCCTACTGGCATAGCCCACTATCCGGCCCAATAAGCACCAAAACCACTTTCACCACAGTTTTTGGCGGCCTTGTTGAGTGCTTTCCCCGCATCATAGGCAATGGGGTAATCGGGAAGCGGTGGAATGCCGACACTGTCACTCAGGCTCGTAAACCGGTTTTGAAGACAGCGCGCAGGCCGTCCTGAAATGAGATCGGTCAGCCGGTCATACGACGCGCATATTTGTTCACTGTGTAAAAAGAGGTTCCCTGCAGGACCGGACGGACAGGAGCCATCACCCGAACGACACAGGAAATCGCATTAGAATATTGAAATTTTCAAGCACAGGATAAAGTTTCTCCCCCTCACCCCGCACGCAAAGTGAAACGGGTGATCTCAGATGGCCTGCCCAGCCGGAGCGCAAAACCCGGCCACAGCCCGGTGCCATTGCTGACGTAAAGCACCATGCCCCCCACATCATAGCGCCCGGAAACAAAACCGCTGTTGCCGCGCGCGACGAGACGGTCGAGGCCAACAATCATCCCACCATGTGTATGTCCTGACAATTGCAGGGCAACACCCTGGGCGGCAGCCTCACGCGCATCACCGGGCTGGTGATCGAGCAGCACGACCGGGACACCGACAGGAATCCCCGCAAGGGCCGCAGCCAGATCGGGGCCAGCCTGCCCATGCGCGAGTGCCGACCGGTCGGTAACGCCTGCAATGACCAGTCCGGCCCTTCCCCTTGAAATCACCACATGGCGGTTCAGCAACATGTGAAAGCCCAGTTCTGACAGGTGCTGCATCCAGTCGCCATAATCGAAGAAATATTCATGGTTTCCCGGGATCGCCAGAACACCGTCCGGCGCATATAGCCCTACAAGCGGTGCCACGTCGGCACGGCGCATGGCCACCGAGCCGTCAATAAAATCGCCTGTTACGACAATCATGTCGACCCTGGCCGCGTTGGTGCGCTCGACAACCGCCCTCGCCCATCGGGCGGGAAACAGCCGGCTGATATGCATGTCGGTCAACTGGACCAGCCGATATCCGTCAAACGCTGGCGACAGGCCGGGAATGGTTACGGTCACATCCCTGACCGGGGGCACCCGCAGCGCATTGGCAACGCCGATGGCGGAAAGTACCCCGGCGAGACCACCCACGGCGGCCCGCGCCGCCACCGGGATATGCACCGGCTGCCACGTTACCAGCGCAACCAGCAGCGCACCGATATCAAGCGCGATCGGGAACAGCATGAGAAACGCGATCGCCCCGAACGCCCAGTTGAACAGGATAATGACAGGCCGGGGAAATTCCGGGGCAAAGATGGAACCCGAGGAAAGCCGAGACCAGTAATGGTAAAGGGCGGCGATGATTATCAGGGTCGCAGCAATCACCTTCAGCCCCAGCGGAAGCGGTAACGGCCAGAGCCAGTTCAGGATCACGACAAGAAGGGGCAGGCCGAAAACAACAAGGCGCATTCAATATCCTCGCACGCAAGCGCAGGGAGACTTTTTCATCCCCCTGCGCCAGGGCCATTCATATCGGTAAACTGTCTGTCTGGGCGTCAGGAACGTCCATTATGCCACAAACAGGGCTACGGATGACTCAGGAGAATTTCTCCCCGACCATTTCCTCGCTTTTTGCCCACAGGGCCTCGGCATGTGCAGGATCGACCGCGTAAGCCCGTACCCCTTCACTGACCAGACTGATCGGCTGGTCATCGGGCACGACCGGGCTTACGTGGCAGTCTTCACAGTAATGGCCGCCGACGGCATCAGCCGCTCCCACCGCGCCCGCCCAGACTGCCGTGGCCGCCCCCTGTGGGATGGTCTTGAACTGGAACGGTGGCTTGCCTTCCGCCGCAGCCTGTTCATTGATCCGCGCCACCATCGCCTCAATGCCGCCTGCTGGCATGTAACGCGTCAGTTCGGTCAGGATTCCACCCGGATGCACCGCTGTTGCGCGCACGCCGCGCGCGCGGTGCCGTGCGTCAAAGGCTATGGCAAACAGGATATTGGCTGTCTTGGAACGGCCGTAGGCGATGAACGGGTCGTACGACGTATGCTCGAAATTCGGGTCGTTCAGGTCAACATCCGCAAAGCGATGTCCGGCTGAGGATACGTTCACAAGCCGGGCCCCGGTGCGCATCAGCCCCGCAATGCGGTTGACAAGGACAAAGTGCCCCAGATGATTGGTGCCGAACTGCGTCTCGAACCCATCCCTTGTATGGCCAAATGGCGTCGCCATCACGCCCGCATTGGCGATGACCAGATCGAAAGGCAGGGCGGCTGCGTTCAACTGATCGGCGCAGGCGCGGACACTACCCAGATCCGCAAGGTCCAGGGCGACCAGTTCGAAACTCCCGCCCCCACGCGCCGCATCCGCGCGGACCTGCCCGGTGGCATGCTCTGCTTTTTCCAGATTGCGCGCCGCTCCCACCACGTGGGCACCATGAGCCGCGAGGGCACGCGCGGTTTCAACGCCCAGACCGGCAGAAACGCCGGTTACAAGCACGCGTTTGCCCTTCAGCGATACGCTAGAGAGGACATCTTCCGTTGTCGAGCTTGCGCCAAAAGTCTGTGTCATGGGGAAAACTCCCTGAAAGGATGCATCCGTTTTTTGCCGAAATGGCATGCAGGATGTTATATGGAGCATGGCTCCGCTTGGTATATGCGGAGGATTGCTCCGTTTAACAAGAGGGAAACCGGTGACCGACGAAAAAAAGCCGCGCCGCCGACCGCGCAGCGATGGACAGCGCAACAGGACAAACCTGCTGAACGTGGCCAAGGCAGCCTTCACGGCAGGAGAAACCGATATTCCGTTGGATGAGATCGCCCGACGTGCAGGCGTGGGGATCGGCACGCTTTACCGCCATTTTCCCAATCGCGATGCGCTGATCGAGGCGGTCTATCGTGCTGAACTCGACCGCCTTGCCGATGCTGCGCCGGTCCTTGCCGCCCAGCACCCGCCGGTGGAAGCACTACGGGCCTGGATGCGACTGTTTGTTGACTATGTTGCCGCCAAGCTGGTGATCGCCCCTGCCCTCAACGGGCTTGCAGGCGGCACGGGCGCACTTTATGCCCAATCCGGCACGGTCCTGCAGGGTGCGATCGACGGGCTTGTCGCAGCTGCCGTTGCCAGTGGCGACATCAGCGCGGATATCGAGCCGGTTGACCTGCTGCGTGCCCTGGCCGGGGTTTCGAACTACGCCGCTGGCCCCGGCTGGGAGACCAGTGCGAAGCGTCTGGTCGATATTCTCATCGCCGGATCGCGGGTATCGGCATCGTAGTTGAATGGGAGCGTTCTGGCGGGCGGAATGACCGTCGCCCTGCGTGACGGATATAGCCCTGCCGCCCGTACTACTGTGGCAGCACCAACCCGGCCTGACCCTGATTGGTGATGCCGCACATCTCATGTCTCCGTTCGCGGGCAACGGGACCAATCTTGCCCTGGATGACGGCGCGGAACTCGGCCAATTGCTCATCGCCCATCCCCATGACATGAACGCGGCCGTGGCGGCCTATGAGGCGGCACTTTTTCCACGAAGCCACGAAAAGGCGCGGCTGTCTGCGCAAAATCTGGACCTGTTTTTTGGACCGGATGCACCCGCCAGCGTGGTCGATCTGTTTGACCAGTTCGCGTGAGTGATATGGTCCTTCAGAGGACAGGCAGATGCTTCTGAAACACTACAGATCCGGCGGGCATGACAATGGGTGGCACCCGTCAGGCATCGTTCCGTTCGACCCAGACGTTACCATCCTTGACGTATTTACGCTTCACAGCCGCCCACGCCACGCGATTGGCGGCTTCCTCGGGGTCTTCACCTTTCGCACCGTATTCGGTCCAGGCATTGTTGAATGCGGCCCGGAAAATTTCCTGGGCATGGGTGGGCAGGTGCAGACGGACCCGGTCTGGCAGATCGTGGATTGATGAGTAAGGCATCAGGTCACTCCATTGGTCAGGACTTCATCTGTCACGCACAGACCTGTCGGGGCAACCTTCAGGTCATACCATGACGGGTCGGTTGCAATAGCTGTGCTGAAGCAGGTCAATCCGGACAGTTTTCGTGGTTCGCAGGCAGTTATGCCGAAAATGACCTATGGTGGAGGAAGTTGCCTAACCGCTCCCCTGACGACATCAGTCCGTCATGAGCGTGGCATATGTCATCTCAGAACCGGTCCAAGAGAAATGAGCCGGGTGCATCCGGTTTGCAACCCATTCATTCGGCAGCGTTACCGGACACACGCCATACGACACCGCCCACATCGTCTGCCACCAGTAATGCGCCCGACCTGTCAATTGCGAGGCCGACCGGTCGACCATGCACATGCGCTTCGTCGGCCGTCAGGAAACCCGTAAGCACATCAACCGGCTTGCCAGACGGCTTCCCATCGGCAAACGGCACATAGAGGACTTTGTAGCCGCTTTTGGGACGGCGGTTCCACGATCCATGCTGTGCGACGAACATCCCGTGGCGCCAGGCGTCCGGAAGCTGGGTGGCATCCTGAGAGAAGGTGATGCCAAGGGAGGCCGTATGCGGGCCGAGCGCGTAATCTGGCACAATCGCCTGCGCGACGAGGTCCGGCCGCTGCGGCGAGACCCGTGTATCAACATGCTGGCCGTAATAGCTGTAAGGCCAGCCATAGAATGCGCCTTCCTTGACCGAGGTAATGTAGTCGGGGACGAGGTCGCTGCCGATTTCATCGCGCTCGTTGACCACCACCCACAGGGCACCGCTTTCCGGCTCAAAGGCCAGGCCGTTCGGGTTGCGCAGCCCGGTTGCATAGGGCGTCAGCTTTCCCGTGCCCAGATCGAGCCGGTCAATCCGGGCCCGTCCCTCTTCGACGTCCATCCTGTTATCGGCAACATTGCTGTTGGACCCGACGGTCACATACAGGAAACGCCCATCCGGGCTGGCGAGCAGGTTTTTCGTCCAGTGATGGTTGTAGCCCGCTGGCAGATCCACAACCTTGGTTCCCGGCGCATCAATCCGCATGTCACCGTCATGATAGGGAAAGCGAAGGATTGCATTGGCGTTGGCAACGTAGAGATCATTGCCCACCAGCGCCATGCCGAAAGGCGAATAGAGATGGTCGAGGAACACCGTGCGGGTATCCGCCGCCCCATCACCCTTGGTGTCGCGCAACAGGATGATCCGGTTCGGGCTGGCCTCCCCCGCGCCCACCTTACCCATCACAAACCCCGCAATGCGGTTTTTGAGTGTCTGGACATCCGTTTTGGGCGAATTGCTCTCGGCCACCAGAATATCGCCATTGGGCAAACGGTAGAGCCATCGGGGGTGGTCGAACCCTTTCGCATAGGGCGCAACCGCCAATCCCTGAGCGGATGTGGGTCCCTGCCCGTCCGCCCAACCCACGGGTGTCGCGACATTGACAGTCGGAAACAGCGTATGGTTGGGCTGCGGCAGATCAGGATGCGGGCCTGTTCCTGCCGTTACGGGAAGGGATGCGCTTTCCGGGCATAGCACCAGTTCCCATGTCGCTGCACCAAGCACCGCCAGGCCGATCACTCCGGCGCTGCCCCAACGTATCCATGTCTTCATGCTATTCTCTCGGTTCCATGTTGCCCGGCAAAACCCTGCGATCCGGGCTACGATTCAGCGCCATTTCTTGGCAGGACAAAGCCAAGACCGTCTGCAAGATGGGCACGGTAGCGCGCGACGGTCCGATCAACTGCCGGTGCCTTCATAACGTTTGACGCAAGATACGTTGCAAGCGGTGCCATACCCAGGAACTGGTTGGCCTTATGGAAAGGGAAATAGACCGCATCAATCCCCTTCCCTTCAAAGAACTGTGCCGGATCGACAAAGGCTTCTTCCGGGGCGTTCCATGTCAGGGAAAGCATGTAATGCTTCCTCTGCAGCAGGCCGCCTGAACCGTATTTGCGCTCAGGATGCGACCGGCTGCGCCCATCATTGGCGTAAAGCGTGCCATGACCGGCGGTGAAGACTTCATCGACATACTTCTTGACCGTCCACGGCGCGCCCATCCACCAGCCCGGCATCTGGTAGATGACCAGATCAGCCCACAGGATATTCTCGACTTCGGCCTGAATGTCATACCCGGCGTCGATCTTTGTCTGCCGCGTGTTGAAACCCGCATTCGACAGGAGTTCAAGGGCGGCGTCATGCAGCGTATCGTTCAGACGACCATGAGAATGGGCGAAAGCCTTTCCACCGTTCAGAAGGAGAATGTTTTTCATCGCAATAGTGTCCTGCAAAAGTATCCCGGATACGCCTGATCAGGTTTCAGAGCCATTGTCCGGAAGCATTTTCAATATGACGGCGCCTTGGCGGTGCGAGCGGCATCTGTTCCCTACGGAACATGATGAACTTGACAGGCTTTGATAATCCGTCGCTTCTCCACAGCACCTGTGAACCTGTTTCATCAAAGAGGCGCTGATGGATAACCGGATTGGCGAAATGCAGATGTTTCTGCGTGTCGTGGAAAGCGGCAGTTTTTCCGGGGCAGCCCGCCTGTCGATGACAACGCCCTCGACAATAAGCAAACTGATCGCCCGTGTTGAAACACGCCTTGGCGTGCGCCTGCTTGAACGTTCGACACGGCGGCTTTCCGTCACGCCGGAAGGGCAGCTTTACTACGAGCGTGCTCAGGCACTGATCGCCGAACTTGACGATATGGAACATGCGCTCACCACAGGATCAGTTCGACCGGGCGGCACTGTGCGCATCAATGCCTCGGTGGCCTTCGGGGCGCTGGCGCTTGAACCTCTCCTTCCAGAATTCTGGAATGCCTATCCGGATATCGTCGTTGATCTGTCGCTCTCCGATGAATTGACGGACCTTTATCTTGACCGCACGGATGTCGCCTTTCGGGTCGGACCGTTGCAGGACTCAAATCTGACAGCGCGGCATATCGGCACGGCACGACGCAAGATTGTTGGATCACCGGATTACCTGAAACGGTTCGGCACACCGCAGCGCATTGATGATCTGGACCAACACAAATGCCTTGGCTTCAATTTCCGGCGTGCCGCCCCTGTCTGGCCGCTGCAGGAGAAGGGGCGCATCGCGGATCGTATTGTCCAAGGTCCCCTGCTCGCCAATAACGGCGAAACAGTCAGACGCCTGACGCTACGGGGTGCGGGGCTGGCGCGGCTTGGCGATTATCATGTGCGCGATGACATCAAGGCCGGCCGTCTCGTCGAGGTTCTGGCCCATGCGGACGCGCAGGACGAAGAAGAGATCCATGCACTGTATCTTGGTAGCAAACAGACGCCCCAGCGCGTGAAAGTGCTTCTGGACTTCGTCATTCCGCGCCTTCAGGCGTATTTGCGTACCTGAATGTCGCGCATTCTGTCAGATCAGGACGGAAGAATTGATCTCCGGACGGTGCTTTCACGCATGCGCCAATATAACAGCCCGCTTCGCTTCCATCATCTCCAGCATGATGGGTGAGATATCTTATGCAAAGTTTGCGTTCTTGACCTTCAGGAGGGGTATGTCGGTCTTCATACTCCGCACACCTTTGATCCGCGCAAGGTGTTCGCTCTGAAAACGTCTCAGTCCTGGAAGGTCTTCTGCAACAACGCGCAACAGGAAATCACAATCTCCCGCAAGGACATGCGCTTCCGTCACCTGCGGAAGCTTCCCGATTTCCTCGACGAAATGCTCGGACTGCCGCTCGTCTTCTCCCGTCAGCCATATCCTGACAAAAGCCGTCACGCCGAACCCGGCTTTTGCGGGGTTCACAACGGCGACATACCCCTCGATAACGCCACTTTCTTCCAGCATCCGCACCCGGCGCAGGCATGGCGAGGGAGAAAGCCCAACGCGCCTGGCAAGTTCATTGTTAGGGCAGCGGCCATCTTCCTGGAGATCGTGAAGAATACGCCGATCAATCGCATCCAGTTTCATTGGCATTTTATATCATTCATGAACATTTTGACGCAATCATATGCCAGATATTGGCGGAAAAATTGGCATAAACGCAACCCCCTGTCCGCTGGTCCGCGCTATCCTGCTCTCTCTCGCGTCGCAGGAATAGTGATCCAAAGCATAATCGGAGAGCATGAAAACGCCGCGGGACCTTGTAGATTTTCTTCTAAAGCGACGCGTCTTCGATGAATTTGCATACACTTCTTGCCTTCTGGACAATCTCCATCCTCCTTGCCGCAACTCCTGGTGCTGACTGGGCGTATGTCATTTCCGCCGGAATACGTGCTCATGCCGCAGTCGTTCCTGCGGTATTCGGCCTGTTCCTGGGATATCTCGCCATTACCGGAACGGTCGCAGGTGGTATCGGTACGCTTGTCGCCAGCATGCCGCTTGCGGTCACCATTCTGACATTTGCAGGCGCGGCCTATCTCATAAAACTGGGCATTTCCCTGTTGCGTCATCCTCCCGTGCCGAAAGAGGGACATGAACGGGAAACTGGTGCGCGGCGCTGGATTGCCAAAGGGTTCGCCATCAGTGGCCTGAACCCCAAGGCTCTTCTGTTTTTTCTTGCCCTTCTGCCCCAGTTTACAAATCCGGGTTCATCATGGCCGATCTTTTTACAGATCGGGATCTTGGGCATCATTCATACAATGAACTGCGTATCCATCTATCTGATGGTCGGATTTGGCGCGCGGACAATATTAAGCAGCCGCCCCAAGGCGTCCATCGTGATGGGCTATATATCTGGAGCGATCATGATTGTTCTTGGGCTGGGTCTGGCATCGGAAGACATCATGAAATTACTCCACTCATGACGATGGAATATGAAGAGCAAAGATATTGGAAACTGGCTCTCTGCACAGGTTCCATGGATCAGAGTGAAGTCCGCTGTATCGATTTCCCGATTTCCATAAATGTCGAGACTGCTGGGTTTTTTGTAGTAATCGGCGCGCGAAGGACAACGTCGAGTTGCGGCGCGTCTGTCAAAGCCCGTGATATCAGTCCTGCCCCCAGTTCGGTACACAGCGATGCGGGGATAAGGGCTACGCCCAGCCCTTTTGCAACAAGCTGGATGATCGTGTGCTGCAACCGCGGTTCAAGCACGACATGCGGGACAATTCCCCTGGCCGAAAAATAGCTGTTGATCGCGGATCGCAGAGCCGGCGCCGTCGCGGCGGGTGCTGCGATGATCTTCTCCTCGCGGAGTTCCTCAGGACCAATCTGGCCGACTGTGGCAAGGGGATGGTCCTTACGCATGATGATGCGTAATCGCTCCCTGGCCAGCAGCACGGTCTGCAGGTGTGGCGCATATCCGCAGTCAAATGTTACGGCGGCATCCAGCGTTCCTGCCACCAGCATCTCATCGATTTCTGTCGGCGTGCGTTCATCAAGCACAAGCCGGACATCCGGCCTTGACTCTGCATAAAGCTGCACGAGTTGCGGCACGACGCTGTGGGCGGCATGCATCATGAATCCAAACCGCAATTCGCCCTTCATGCCGCTGGCAACCAGCCTGACATCCCGGCAGGCCTCCTCAAACTGCCCCAGCACGTTACGGCAGTCTTTCATGAAGTATTCCCCGGCCGGGGTCAGCGCCACGTTGCGCGAGTTTCGTTCAAACAGCTTCACGCCCAACGTGCGCTCGATCATGGCAATCTGGCGACTGAACGGCGGCTGGCTCATGTTCATTCGCTCGGCGGCCCGACCGAAATGGAGCGTCTCCGCCAGGGCCATGAAATACTGCATATGCCGCGTGTCCATCTGATACCCTGAAAGCATTGATCGTGAACCATATGAGCATTGGATTATATCAATAGCCTCCGGTAGCGTCACGCTTTTGCTGACCGCCCGAGATTCTTGATGCTGAACAATCTGCTGATCGTCCTGCCTATCTTTGCCCTCATCCTTACCGGATGGATCGCACGCAAATCGGGTGCGCTTGGCCCCAATGCCACACGCGAGGTCAATCGGTTGGTGGTCTATCTTGCGTTGCCTGCGGTGCTGTTCGATATCGTGGCGAACGCAAAACTGACCGATCTGTGGGAGCCGGGATTCATTGCGGCATTCACGCTTGGCTGTTTTATCGTGTTCGCCGGAACGCTGTGGTGGCGGGTATCGACAGGACATCATCTTGCCGATGCGGCCATTGACGGACTGAACGCGAGCTACGCCAATACGGGGTTCGTCGGCTTCCCGCTTGTCCTGTCCCTTGTCGGCGATACCGGCATGGCGCCAACGCTCATCGCCACGATCGTGACGGTCTGTGTGCTGTTTGTCATAGCGATCGTCCTGATCGAGGCCGGACTGCAGACCGAAGCACGACCGCGCGACATCGTCGCGAAAACGCTCTTTTCGCTGATGAAAAATCCATTGCTGGTGGCGCCAGCACTTGGTGGCCTTGTCATGGTATCCGGTGGCCACCTGCCGGAACCGGTTCATGCCTTCCTGAAGCTTCTCGGCGGGGCTGCATCCCCCTGCGCCCTGATCGCCCTCGGTCTGTTCCTTGCCGGAAATTCGGCCGGTGCTGCGTCTGCACGCCCGTCGACTGCTGCCATTCTTGTCGGCCTGAAGCTGATCGCCCAGCCTCTGGTTACATGGATCATCGCAGCGCCCGTGCTGCATTTGCCGCCAGCAATGACACATATTGCCGTGCTTCTTGCCGCACTCCCGACAGGAACCGGCTCGTTCATGCTGGCGGAATTCTATGACCGGGAAGCTGCCCTTACCGGACGTGTCGTCCTCGCCTCCACCGTGTTCTCGATTGCAACAATCTCGCTCTATCTCGCCTTTGCACCCGCATAGGGACGCTTACGCGCATTGTCGATGAAGTCGCGGGCCAATAATTTCCACCAACCAATCCACGAACACCCGTACACGCGGGGAAAGCTGCCTGTTGCTCGGATAAAGCACAGAAACCGGCGTTGGCGTGGGTGGGAAATCAGGGAAGACTTCAATCAGTGTGCCATTTGCAAGGTCATCCTCAAAGCCATAGCGCGGAACCTGCACAAGGCCAAAGCCAAGCCTGGCCGCTTCGGCATAGGTATCAACGCCGCCGACCAGCAGGCGTGCGGGAAGCGAGACCTCGATCACTTCATCTCCGCGCGTAAACTCCAGTGGCAGGGGCTGGCCGGTGCGTGAGGATACGAAGCCGATCATCTGATGCCCCTGCAGATCGTCGGGGGAGGCAGGCGTTCCGTGCCGCGCCAGATAGTTCGGGCTGGCGACCGTCACCTCTTCCATCACGCCCAGCGGCCGGGCGATCATGTCGCTATCCGGCAGGGTTCCGGTCCGGACCACGCAATCCACCCCTTCGCGCACCAGATCGACAAACCGTTCGCCCTCGCCAAGATGAACAGTTAGCGCCGGGTGGCGCGCAAGGAAGTCCGGCAGCGCCGGCAGCAGGATCATGCGCGCCAGGCGACCGATTACATCCGCACGCAACAGACCTGCCACAGCCCCACTCGCGCCACGATCAGCATCTTCAAGGTCCGCCAGAATCGCCACGCAGCGGCGATAATAGGCGGCCCCTTCCTCGGTTGGCCGGACGTGGCGGGTCGATCGGTGCAGCAGTCGGGTGCCGAGCCTCTGCTCCAGCGCCTTGATCGCAGCGGTCGCAACCGGGCGGGAGACGCCGCAATCCGCTGCCGCGGCGCTGAAGCTGCTGCGGTCAACAATGCGGACGAAGAGGTCGAGTGTGGCAAGCCTGTCCATGGGATTATTCCATGGCGCAAAACAATGCTGGCGGAAAGAGCGATCTTATCGAACGGACGATGGTGTGACCAAGATTGGTCCCTCACCAGATGGAGATACTCATGCCAGAAGCGAACACCATTGCCATTGTCACCGGCGGCAGCCGTGGGCTGGGCCGCGCCACCGTTGAGGCTCTCGCCCGACGCGGCGTCTCGTCGATTTTTACCTATCACACCAACAGCTCCGCAGCCGATGAGGTGGTTGAGACTGTCCAGAGCAGCGGCGCCCGCGCGGTGGCCCTGCAACTCGACACCGGCGATACGCACGCCTTTCCTGCCTTTGCCAATGAGGTCCGGCGCGTGCTGGGCGAATGGGGAGCAGAGCGTTTCAATTATCTGGTCAACATGGCCGGCACGTCCCATAGCGGGCTGTTTGGCGAGGTAACGGAAGAGGATTTCGACGCCGCCTACCGCGTTCACGCCAAGGGCCCATTCTTCCTGACACAGACGCTGCTGCCGCTGATTGCGGATGGTGGCCGGATCGTGAACATCTCATCCGGCCTGACGCGCTTTTCCTATCCCGGCTGGATTGCCTATGCCTCCATGAAAGGGGCGGTGGAAGTGATGACGCGCTACATGGCCAAGGAACTTGGCCCACGCGGCATTGCCGTCAATACGGTCGCACCAGGCGCCATCCAGACCGATTTCTCGGGCGGCATGGTACGGGATAATCCGGACATTGCCCGTCACATCGCGGAGAGCACCGCACTGGGGCGCCCCGGGCTTCCGGACGATATCGGCCCCATGATCGCTTCGCTTCTGTCCGAGGATAATCGCTGGGTGAACGCGCAGCGGATCGAAGTTTCTGGTGGTCAGGCCATCTGAAGGCTGGCCGTTCCACAAACGGAACGCCACAGTGATATATGAGGCGGCTCGGAGACCACGTCTGGTCTTCGGACCATGAGCAATAATGGCCCTGGGCATTGGATGAAATGATCAGAAGCAGTCAGCACAGGCCCATGCCGAACTATCTGTGCTGCACGATTATCGTGCTGGCCGCCTGCGTTCTCCTGCCACGCGTGGGATATGCCGGTGATCGTACCGCACCGGGGATGACTGGCAACATTCCAGATCCGGGCAGCACTGAACGTGTCATGAATATACCTCTCCATGCAGGCGGATCTGTCCGGGCCATTTTCAGTTCCCCGGAGCGGCCATTGGCGACGATCATCATGTTTCCGGGCGGAACTGGTGACATTGGCCTCGAGCAGGACGGGCGCATCCGTCATGGCGACAACTTCGTCGTGCGAACGCGTGGCGCGTGGAACAGGCAGGGGTTTGCGGTTCTCATTCCCGATACAGTTGGTCGTCTCAATCTGCGCGGGCAGCGTAGTTCCACGCATTATGCCCATCTTGTCGAGGATATCATCGCTTTCGTGCACAGACAGGACTCAGGGCCTGTTTTTCTACTTGGTACAAGTCAGGGTGCCATTGCCGCCGTCAATGGCGCGGCCCATGCCGCTGCAGGGGATATCGCCGGTGTCGTGCTGACTGAATCGGTGTCCGTTATGGGCGGCAGCGGGGAAACCGTTTTCAGCGCCCATCCGGAGAAGGTACAGCCACCCGTTCTTGTTGTCGCCAATCACGATGACCGATGCAACGTCGCCCCGCCACAGGACGCAAAGCGAATTGCTGCGGCCATGACAGGCAGTCGTGACGTCACCGTGTTAATGGTGGCAGGCGGCACAACCCGGTCTGAAAAGAATTGTGGTTCGCTTACGCCACACGGCTATTTCGGCATTGAGGCAGAGGTCATTACCCGCATTAGTGCTTGGCTGGAGGCCACGATCAGGACAGCTTCCTTGAAGTAGAACAGCACTCCTGTCGGCATACGGAGTGGTGTCTCCCCGCCATCGGGCATTTCTTATGGCGGCAGCTAGCCAGGTTGCGACCGAATGAACCGGCAATGTCCAGCCTCTGCCTGCTCACGTCCTGAAGGCGATCAATACTTCGGCGATAGATAATCACCCGATATCGTATTTCCCGCAATCTCGGTCTGTCTGATTATGGATTATTCCATCGCGAGGAAAATGAAGCCAGCCGTCTCCATGGTTTTTGCAAACATTCTCAGCCAATCTTAATCAGCAGCTTTGTTCCGCTGGACAGAATGGGCATAGCGATCCCCCCACGTCTTGAGCGCCTGAATGACCGGCTTCAGCGTCTTTCCCAACTCGGTCAGGGCATATTCCACATGCGGCGGCACTTCGGGGAAGACGGTGCGTGACACCAGCCCATCCGCCTCAAGTTCGCGCAACTGATTGGTCAGCATCCGCTGCGTGACGTTGGGCAGGCGGCGGCGCAGTTCACCAAACCGCAGCACCCCGTCCTCGAACAGGTGGTACAGGATCAGAGCCTTCCACTTGCCCCCGAACAGTTCAAGCGTGGCTTCCACCGTGCAGCCAGGGCTGCAGGCCAGCGTGGTGTGACGGATGCGGGGCATGGTATCATTCCTGACACTGGTGGCGGTTTATGTGCGTTCTTGCGCACACCGCAGGCTGGGTCAATGTTTACATGCGGGCCGGACGGATGGCCTGCATTTGTAAACAGGGTTGATCATGTCTTCATCTTCTTTATTCGGACCTGTGCGGCTGGGCGACCTGTCGCTGGAAAACCGGATCTTCCTGCCACCGCTGACACGCTGCCGCAGCACCCAGCCCGGCGATATTCCCAACGCGCTGATGGCCGAATATTACGCACAGCGCACGCAGGCTGGGTTGCTGATTACCGAAGGCACGCAGATCGAACCCCGCGGGCAGGGCTATGCCTGGACACCGGGCATCTACTCCCCTGAACAGGTCGCGGGCTGGAAACTGGTCACTGACTCGGTGCACACAAAGCGGCGGCCCATCTTTGCACAGTTATGGCATGTGGGTCGTGTCTCTCACCGCGCATTGCAGCCCGGTCATGAGGCCCCGATTGCGCCGTCCGCCGTGGCTGCAACAGGTGTCAACGTGTTCATCCCCACGGGGCCGGGCACGGGAAAGCTGGTGCCACCCGACATGCCGCGCGCACTCTCCATCCCCGAAATCCATGAACTGGTGGAGATGTATGCACAGGCGGCGCGCAACGCACTGTCCGCTGGCTTTGATGGCGTGGAGATCCACGCGGCCAATGGCTACCTGATCAACCAGTTCCTATCCGAACGGGCTAATTTCCGCACCGATGCCTATGGCGGCAGCCTGTCCAACCGCCTGCGCTTCCTGCGCGAGGTGGTCGAGGCTGTCTCCGCCGTCGTCACCCCCGACAGGATGGGCGTGCGATTTTCCCCGCTGTTCGGTACGACCACGGAAGAGCGCGTGTATCTGGGCCTGCTGGAGGACAATCCGGCGGAAACTTACACGCAGGCCGTCCGTGTGCTGGCAGAAGCAGGCATTGCCTATGTCTCGCTGGCCGAAGCCGACTGGGACAATGCGCCGGAAATGCCGGATGCCTTCCGCGCCAGCGTGCGCGACATCTTTGGCGGCCGCATCCTGTGCGCGGGCCGTTACGACCTGCACAAGGCACAGCATGTGCTGGCGCATGGCTGGGCGGACATGATCGGCTTTGGCCGGAAGTTCATCGCCAATCCGGACCTGCCCGCGCGGCTGGAACACGGCTGGCTGCTCAATCCGCTGGACCCGGCGACGATGTACGGCGGCAGCGCGCATGGCTACACCGACTATCCTTTCCACAACCAATAAATAGGGAAACGGACCAATGAGTTTTTACCAGACCCTCAACCCGACCACGGAAACCGTGGAACGCACGTTTGAACTGCATACTGCACCGCAGATGAAGGCGATTGTCGATCGCGCGGACGATGTATGGAAAACCGACTGGAAAAAGCGCGATATCGCGGCCCGCAAGGTCATCATGTCAAAGGCCGCCGACCTGCTGCGCCGCGACCGCGTGGCGCATGCACGCCTGATCGCGACCGAAATGGGCAAGGCGCTGCCTGACGCGCTGGAGGAAATCGACATCACGGTCGATATCCTGTCCTTCTATGCCGATGGTGCGGCAGAGTTCCTTGCCCCCACGCACCTGAAGGTCAAGGAAGGCCATGCGAAGATCATCAACCAGCCGCTTGGCCTGATCTACTGTATCGAGCCATGGAATTTCCCCTATTACCAGCTTGCCCGCGTGGCGGGGCCGAACCTGATGGCGGGCAACGTGGTCATCGCCAAGCACGCGCCCAACGTGCCGCAATGTGCGCTGGCCTTTGAAAAGCTGTTCCATGACGCGGGCGCGCCTGTCGGCGTCTATACCAACATCTTCCTCGACAATGACCAGTCCGCTGAACTCATCAAGGATGTCCGCATCCGTGGCGTCGCCCTGACGGGCAGCGAACGCGCGGGCCAGACGGTCGCGGCCGAAGCGGGGGCTGCGCTGAAGAAGGACACGATGGAACTGGGCGGTAGCGACGCCTTCATCGTGCTGGATGATGCGGACCTTGAACTGGCGGTCAAATGGGCGACATGGGGCCGGTTCGCCAATAACGGGCAGGTCTGCACGGCGGCCAAGCGGATGATCGTGCATGAGAAGGTCTATGATGCCTTCCTTGCGGGGCTGAAGAAAGCCATCACACAGTTCCGCATTGGCGACCCGCTGGCCGAGGGCACCACCCATGGCCCGATGAGCAGCAGGAAGGCACTCGACACCGCACTGGCGCAGACCGACGAAGCCGTCAAGGCAGGGGCAACGCTGGTGGCCGGGGGCAAGCGGATGGAGCGGACAGGCTTCTTTATGGAACCGACCATCCTGACCAATGTGTCAAAGGACAACCCGGTCTTCTATCAGGAGATTTTCGGCCCCGTTGCCGTCGTGCACAAGGTAGCATCGGAACACGAAGCCATCGAACTGGCCAACGACTCACCCTATGGCCTTGGCGGTTCCGTGTTCTCCCGCGACCTTGGCCGGGCGGAAAGGGTGGCCGAAGCGGTCGAAACCGGCATGATGTTCATCAACACGGCCACGGCTGCCGCCCCTGAACTGCCCTTTGGCGGGATCAAGAATTCGGGATTTGGCCGCGAACTGTCTTTCCTGGGTATTGAAGAGTTCATCAACCGCAAGCTGATCCGCGTCGCCTGATAGGGGATGTGTGTTTTCTGCCCCGGATAAAATCCAGTCCGGGGCAGAAAGAGCGTTTCCAAACCCTGAGCCGACCCGGTTGATCCACCCACACCGCATGCTCAGGCATGAGAAGACCCTCCAATCCATTACGATACTGCCAACGTCAGGAGACCAGCAGGCGTTTCCGTGTGATCTTTCCTGATACGGTGGTCGGCAGATGCCTGACGAAGCGGACTTCTTTCAGGCCAATCCAGCGCCCGAGGACTGCGTTGACCCGCGCAACGATTTCCTCGGCAGAAGGCGCGTATTCCGCTTCGGCATCAGGCACCACATAGGCAACGGGACGCTGTCCTCTCAGCGTGTCAGCAATTGCAACCACGGCACACGCATGAACGGCAGGATGGGTGGCGATGATCTTTTCGATCTGCACGCCCGAAATCCGTCGTCCTGCGACCTTGATGACATCATCGGAACGCCCGAGCATATGCACGGCGCGGCTGGCTTCGATCATGCCTTCGTCGAAGGTACGATAATACTGTTTCGTTTCATCAAAATAGGCGGCAGGAACACGGATAGCTCCATCCTTCCATACACCAGCCAGGCAGCCGGGCGGCAGCGGCAGGGAGAGGACAATCTCGCCGCACTGTTCACCGGGTATGGACGGCACGATTTTCGGACGGAATCCCGGTGCAGGCCGCCCGATGTCGTTCATGAGCGCAACCGGCTCACGCTCGGACAGGCCAAAGAAATGAGCGGTGATGCTCCATCCGGTTTCGGTCTGCCACCAGTGATTGACTACAGGTTTGCGAAAATAGGACCGTGCCCAATCCAGCAATGTCGGGTCCGCATATTCCCCGGCCACGAAAATACGGGCCAGCGCGGGCAGGATCGCCCCTGACAGATGACGGCTTTCCTGCCGCATGAGGCGCATCTGGGTGGGTGTGGTGAACAGGCATTTCACGTCATGCTCATGGCAAAGCGCGCGGATGGCGGAAACCGATGCGCCGCCTTCCACGATCACGCTGGTGCAGCCGCTGATCAGCGGTGCATAGACGCCGTAGGAATGGCCAACCACCCAGCCCAGGTCCGATGTCGTGAAGAAGGTATCGCCGGGTTTGCAGCCATAGATCAGATCCATGGACAGGGCGAGGGCCACAGCGTGGCCACCATTGTCACGCACAATGCCCTTCGGATGACCTGTTGTGCCGGATGTATGAAGAATATACAGGGAATCTTCAGACCTCAGCATGACCGGCTCTGCTAGCGCGGAGAGTTCCAGCGTATGGAAATCATGATCCCGCATTGGCAGAAGGGCTGTCGGACACGCTGCACGTTGCACAACAACGCAGGCCTCTGGGCGGTGCGTGACCCTGGCCAGTGCCTCGTTCAGGGCAGGTGCGGATGGAATGGGCGTCTGCCCCTGAAAGCTGCAACTGGCAATGATGATGACCTTCGGTGCTGCGTCATCAATCCGTCGCGCCAGTTCAGGACCGGCATAACCGGCAAAAACCACGACATGCACGGCACCGATCCGCGCACAGGCCAGCATGGCAATAGTCGTCTCGATCATGGTGGGCATGGCGATCAGGACGCGGTCGCCTTTCTCCACCCCCAGCGCGCACAGGCCGCCGGCAAACCCGGCCACCCTGCCCTGGAGTTCCCGGTAGGTTACCACCTGCCGTTCCTTCGTGGCGCAGGAATGCCAGATCAGCGCCGCCTGCCCGCCGCGTCCGTCCGCTACATGCCGGTCGACAGCGTTATGGCAGGTGTTGAGCGTGGCGTCGGGGAACCAGTCATGCCAGCCATCCGCCCGCGTCCTGCATGCAGTCACAGGAGCCTGCTTCCATGTGATGCGTTGCGCCGCTTCCAGCCAGAACTGCTCTGGCTGATTCAGCGCCGCATCGTACATCGCCTCGTATGTTGTCCATGGAAGCATGGCGCTTTACTCCGTTCAGGCTACAGGTACGTCTTTGCCGGTGATCTGGCTGGCCAGCCACGCGGCATCACGCGAAACGCCGGAGAACCGTCCCGATCCCCAGGTGTGCAGCCATGGCAGGCCGAGGAAGTAGAAGCCCGGCGCATCGGTCACGCCACGATGCCAGACCGGCTTGCCTGCCCCGTTGAAGACCGGCACGTCGATCCAGCGATAGTTCGGACGGAAGCCGATGCACCAGAGGATCGAAGTGATCCCGGCAGCCTTCAGGTCGAGTGGGGTGTTACGGCCATCGGGCTCCCACACAGGCACATAAGGGGCTTCGGTCGGAGCCGTGATCCCTTCACGGGCGATATAGGCGTCGATGGATTTCTTGATGTCGGCATTGGTCTTGTCCGCATCATCAAGGTTTTCCTTCAGATCCGGCGCGAAGTGCGCCACTTCATCGCGGATTGTCTCCAGCGTGCCATGCAGGCCAACGCCCTCCTTGGCAAAGAGGCGCAGATCAAGATCATGGCCTCCATTTCGACCGGTGACATAATGATTGGTCTTGTCACGTGCACCGTCACGCAGAGGGTGATTATCCACCGTAAGGTCGTAGAAGTGCATGTCTGCAAGCCAGTCCACAACGTCGCGGCCACGGTAGAAGCGCGAGACACGCGGGGCGGAGCCGACACAGAGATGGACCTTGCGTTTTTCAAGGAACAGGTCCTCGACAATCTGCGCGCCGGACTGGCCGCTACCCACGACCAGCACAGCCCTTTCCGGCAACTGGGCCGCGTTGCGGTAATCCTGCGAGTGAACCTGATGGATGGCGGGGTCGATCGCGCTGGCATAGCCGGGGATGACCGCGTCCTGATATGCGCCTGATGCGATGACAACATGCTTCGCGTGCCACGTCTCACCACCTGCCACCACGCGATAGCCACCACCTTCATGGCGGGTGATGGAGGTAACGGCTGTGTGCTCGCGCAAAGGCGGGTTGAAGGAGGCGACAAAGCCCTTCACGTAGTCAATGATTTCCTGCTTCACCATGAAGCCGTGCGGGTCGCGCCCCTTGTAGGGATGACCGGGAAGTTCGCACTGCCAGTTGGGTGTAACCAGGCAGAAATTGTCCCAGCGCTCATCATCCCATGAATGGCAGGCGGTCTTTGCTTCAAAGACGATGTGCTCCACCTTCTCGCGGCAGAGATACCAGCTCATGGAGAGCCCGGCCTGCCCGCCACCCACGATGATGACGGGGATGGTTTTCTCGTTCTGTGTCATGGTCGTTCTTTTCGTCTCAATAGCTGAAAGACAGGATGCGCACCTGCGCATCGGACTGGTTTAGAAAAGGCGCACCGGTCTGCCTTATGGCCTGAAGCTGGCCAAGGGCGCGGCTGCATGGGAAGCCGTAGCGGGCGCGCACGCGCTTGCTGGCGTCCGTCAGGGCGGTGTCCGCCTTTTCAAGAAACTCCCGGACCGGATAATCCTGACCGGGCGTGAAGTGGTCCTTTATGACCAGCGACGGGGAGTAACAGTCGGTCTCCTTCCCATCGGGCCAGCGCACGCGAAAGGTCATTTCGGGCATGGTGAAAGAACTCCTGAAGCAATGGCATCGGTGCGCGACCGCGCTGCCAGACGCCGGTATGCGGGGAGGTGACGGCTGGCGACGTGGCCCCAGTCGAAACGGCGGGCCGTTGCAGGGCCGCTGGCCCGGAAATGGTCACGGCTGTCGACGCGCAGGGCGTCGCGCAATGCCCTGAACAAGGTGTCGGGGCGCGCAAGGTCGCACCACAGCGTATCCGCCCGCGAAAGATGCTCGGTAAAGGGCGCGATTTCCGGCACAACGACTGGCGTGCCACAAGAGAGCGCCTCCAGCGGGCACAGGCCGAACCCCTCGGTTACGGATGGATAGGCCAGCACGTCCGCCTGCCGGTAGAAGGCGGGCATGTCCTCATCCGCAACCGGCCCGGTGATGGTGACATGATCGGCTGCACCGCTTTCGCGCAGATGCGCCATGAACCGGGTGCGGTAGGCAGAATGATCCAGCAGCGAGGCCCCGCCCGCTACAACCAGATGCACATCCGGCCGTTCACGGCGAAGGGCGAGAAATGCGTCGAGCAGTTGCAGCGTGTTCTTGCGCCGCTCGATCCCGCCCACGGACAGGATCAGGTGCTGATCGGCAGGCAGATGATACCGCGCCCGCAACGCGGCATCATGCGCGGTTGGGACGTGCGAAAAGCGCACGGGATCAACCCCGTTGCCCACGACCGGGGCTTCGCGGCCATGGTCGTTGCGCAGGACATCTTCCCACATTGTGCTGACGGTAAACAGTTCGGCCGCCGCCCTGATCCCCCGTTCCTGCCGCGCGGCAAGGACCGGGTGTGTAAAATGGTCAAGATGGTGGACCGTGCGGGCAAAGCCCGGTATCCGTCCCTCTTCCACCAGTTCGGCCAGTGCATTGGCGCTGATCGGGTCCTGCGCATGCAGCACGTCAAAATGCTGCCCGCGCAGGGCGTCCCTGATCTCGCCAATGCGGCGTTCCACCAGCGTTGGCAGGTCGGTCTCGGGCACGGCCGGGATGCAGTTTGTGGCGCAGCGGGGCGTACGGAAAAAACCGGCTCCGGTCACGTCCGGCGCGATCAGGGTGGCGTCGTGGCCTGCGTCGCACAGGGCTTCCGCCAGCGCCATGCCGTGCACCACACCGCCGCGCGGGTTGGTTGAATGGGTCAGGATGCCGATGGAGAGGGTCATGGCGCAAACCCCATGAGCGGCGTCCGGGCGAGATCCCAGAAGGTCTCCTTCTCATCCGTCCACATGACATCCAACTGCTGCGTGTTGTCGCACCGACCGATGACAGAAGCCGCAATGCCCCGCCCATGAAAGCGGGCCATGATCGCTTCGGCATCTTCGGGGCGCGCCGTGAGCAGGTAGCCATAGCTCGGGAATGCGGAGAGCCAGCGCTCCATAGGCGCGTCATCGGGACGTGGAATGTCATCGAGCGTGATGGTCATGCCGATACCCGAACATTCGGCCAGCATGAGCGCGGTGCCCAGCAGTCCGGCCATGCTGATGTCCTTGGCAGCACGGCTCAGGCCGTCTTCGGCAATAATGGGCAGAAGTTCGATGTCCCCACGCAGTTGGGCCGCCCCCTCGGTGCCACACAGTGCGGAACTGGCATCCCAGAACGGGTGCGGGTCGTGCCAGCGGCCACGCAGGTCAATGGCGGCGATCAGGACTTCGCCCGGTCGGGCGTCGAAGCTGGTCAGCAGATGACGGGCACGGCCAAGGATCGCCACCGACAGCGAATTATGGGTGCTGCGCATGTTGGTATGGCCGCCGACAACCGGCACGCCATAGGTGCGCGCACCTTCATGCAGACCGGTCAGAATGGACGCGGCCGCCTCGGACGTATCGCTCCACAACGCGTCCACTACAGCCACAGGGCGACCGCCCATCGCCGCGATGTCACTGATATTGACCATCACGCCGCAATACCCGGCAAACCATGGCATGGCGCGCACGAAGCTGTCCTGAAACCCCTCGCTGGCCAGCAGGAGATAGCCATCGCCATCCGGTATGGCGGCGCAATCATCGCCAAGGCGGATACCATCGCCTGTATCCCGACCAAGAATTGCGACGGTTTCGGCAATATCCTGCTTGCTCGCAAGGGCCCGACCGTGTCGAAGCGTGCGCAGCAGTGTAGTCAGTTCGTGTGCCATCATGCCACCTGCCGGTTACGAGGCTGCGGGCGCAGCAGCCAGGTCTGGTCCTGGCCATGCGCCGGATAGCGTGAGAGGTCGGCCTGCATGTCGTGATGTGGCAGCCCGTGCAGGGTCATGGCCCCGAGGCTTTTCCAGTGCAGGCGACGGAAGAACAGCACGTTCTGTTCCTGTACCTGGGCCAGAAACCGCGTGGCCCCAAGCCCGTGCGCCGTGCTGACCGCCATGCGGATGAGTTCTGCGCCGATCCGTCCCAGTTTGCGGTGGTCTTCATGGACGGCCAGACGGGAGCCGCGCCAGACGCCGGGTTCGGCTTCATGGATGCGCACGGCGCCCACCACCCGGTCCGGCATGCCCGCCATGCAGCACGCCGCGATGATGGGAATGGCAACCGCGTCGATTGCGTCCCGGTCATCATCCGCAAAGACCTGCTGTTCGGTGCAGAACACGTCGCGGCGCAGCGCATGGTAGCCAGCCCGTTCCCACGGCGTGCGGGCAAGGCGCACGACATATTCCGTAGGGATGAACGGGCGGTCGTCCACCCCTTCGAGGATCGCTGTCATTATTCATACGCCGAAAGCGAGGAACACGCGCCACACCGGCCACATCCGGCGCGGATGTCGGTGGATTTCATGTTCGCCTCGCGCAGCATGCGCCCCAGCGGGGCCAGCACGGACTTCATGAAATCGGCCGAAGGCGGGGCATGATTTTCCAACGGCGTGCCGGAAATCGGCACGAACGGCACCACGAAGGGATAGACCCCGAGCGCAATCAGCCGTTCAGCCAGGGCCAGAATATCTCCGGCGCTGTCGCCAAGACCGGCCAGAATGTAGGTATTGACCTGCCCGCGCCCGAAGATTGGCACGGCGCTGGCGAAAGCGTCCATATAGCGATCCACGCTGACCGTGGCCTTGCCGGGCATGATCTTCTCGCGCACCGCCTGCGTGGCAGCCTCGAGATGCATACCCAGACTGTCAGCCCCGGCGTCGCGCAGGCGCTGGAACCAGTCGTGATCGCGCGGCGGCTCGCACTGGACCTGAAGCGGCAGATCCACAGCCGCCCGAATGGCACGGGCTGATTCCGCCAGCACGGCCGCGCCCCGGTCCACCACGTTGGGCGTCCCGGTCGTCAGCACCATGTCGCGCACGCCGTCGAGTTCCACGGCGGCCTTGGCGACCTCGGCCAGTTGTGCTGGCGTCTTGTAGGCAATGGTGCGATCGGCCTCCAGCGACTGGCCGATGGCGCAGAACTGGCAGGACGTGCGCCGGTCGGCATAGCGGATGCAGGTCTGTTGCACCGTGGTCGCCAGCGTGTCACGGCCATGCAGCAGGGCGATCTTCCAATAGGGAATGCCGTCCGCCGTGCTCAGTCCGTAAAAGCGCGGGGCGGCCGGAAAATGGATCGTGCCCAGTGTCTGCCCATCGCGTAGCAGCGTGCTGGCCCCGTGCTGGTCCGGCGGGCTGGCCTGAAATGGTGAATGCTGCGCGCCTGATGTATAGACCGGGACCATGACGGTCTGGCCTGCAATGGTAATCGTCTTGTGATCCGAAGGACCGGCGCCTCCCTTGCGGGCAATGCCGCCGGTCTGCTCACCGATCTGCAGTCCGAAGGATTGCAGGTCGGTAACGAGCTTGCGACCAGAAAGTATACCGAGCGTCGGAATGGTCATGACGCAGCCTCATCTGTAGATGTGGGAACCGGATTGGCTTCCCCAACGTAATGAACGGTGCGGGCAGGCCGCCGGTCCTGAAGCAGGCTGAGCAGTTCGGGCCGGGCGTAATGCCCTACGGAATCCATCATCCGCTTGCGCTTGGTAATCAGGGCGAAGTCGAGATCGGCAATCACCATCCCCTCGCCTTCCGTCAGCGGTGTGCCGAGCAGCTTCCCTTCAGGCGAGACGATGGCCGTGAAGCACCCACCCCGCAGCGGGCCTTCCAGCGCGGGGTCGCCTGCTATTTCCTTGATCTGCTCTTCCGTCAGCCAACCCGTGGCGTTCACCACAAAGCAGCCGGATTCCAGCGCATGATGCCGGATGGTGACTTCCATCTGGTCGGCAAAGATCTGCCCTACCAGCGAGCCGGGGAACTGCGCGCAATGGATTTCCTCGTGCTGGGTCATCAGCGCGTAGCGGGCAAGCGGATTGTAATGCTCCCAGCAGGCCAGTGCGCCAATGCGACCGGCCGCACTCTCTACCACTTTCAGCCCGGAACCATCACCCTGCCCCCAGACCATGCGTTCATGGTAGGTGGGCGTGATCTTGCGGCGTTTGAGCAGGATTTCACCCGTAGCGTCGAAGATGATCTGGGTGTTGTAAAGCGTGCCGAAATCGCGCTCGTTTACGCCGAGCACGACGACCATGCCGGTCTGGCGCGCGGCTTCCGCCACCATGTCCGTGACCGGACCGGGAATGACGACGGCACGCTCGTAGAGTTCCAGATGCTTCCCACCGAAGCGGAAAGCCGGCTGGATGAACGAGAAATAGGGGTAGTACGGCACGAAGGTTTCAGGAAAGACCGCAAGCTTCACACCTTTTTCGGCGGCTTCGCGGATGGCCTGACAGACTTTCCGGACAGTTCCCAGACCGTCATCGCCAAGGACGGGACTGATCTGGATGGCTGCGGCGCGAACGATACGGGACATGGCGTGCGGTCCTCCCTTCGGCCTTCAGAGGGTCCAGGTATTGAGGATGAAGGCGTTGTCGCGCCGGGCCAGCAGGATGATGTCCAGCACGTCCTGCGGGTTGATTGGCGTGATGCCGGGGATCAGGTTCTGCTCGCCGTAGCCATAAAGCGCCTGGAGCGCGAAGCGGCAGGCATAGACTTTGCCGCCTTCTTCAAGGATTTTCGCGATCTGCTTGTTGCAGTTCATGTGCCCCGGAAAGGCTTCGTCGCCCAGACGGGGAAAGCCGCGCTGCACGCCAAGGGTGACACCCGGGCCATACAGCAGCACCGACGTCTCGAAGCCCTTGCGGATCAGACGGGTGGCCTGCAGCAGGTTGACGAACCCGACCGAGCCTTCATTGGCGACGGTGTGGAAGGTGATAAGGGCTTTTTCGCCGGGCTGGGCTTTGACGTCCTCAAAGACCTTGTTTTCATAATTGACGAAGCAGTCGCCGTCTTTGTACGCAGCGTGTTCGACTTTCGGCATGGTATCTCTCCCGTGTGCTGCGGTCTCCGGCAGGGAGCCGGGACTGACCGCGTTGCCGAGGCAAACGTGGCACGGGATGGCAGAGAGCCAAAATATTGTATGCCTTAATAAAAGGGTACAAACGGCTCAAATCAGATTACATGCCGCCATCCTGCCAAGACAGAGACATACAAAAAATATACAACAACCATACAATCGTAAGGAGTATCCATAAAGGTCTGTTTTAGCTCGATTTTACAATCACGCAGTCGTGAATGAAGTGCCTTTTTGTTTTTCCATGTGCCCGCATGGTGCGCCCCGGAATCAGATGTTCCCATCGATTCCAGACACTGCGCGCAGGTCACACAATATCGGCAAAGCCGGGTGAGCGTTTGTGTTGCAGGACCGACAGCACCCCGTGCAGGGATTCCTCAAGGCTTGCGACATCCGGTGCACTGCCCAACGCAATGCGCGCCCGCTGCGGCGGCTCGCCGCTGATGGTGAAAACGGTGCTGGGCACCAGCGCCAGGCCTCGCCTGCGGGCATACGCCACAAAATCCGCACTGCCCCACCAGTCCGGCAGTTTCAGCCACACATGCGGCCCGTCGGGGTTCATGCAGTGCCCCTCCCCCAGCACCCTGCGGGCAATGGACTGGCGCAGGCGCAGTTCTTTCTGGATAGCGTGCAGGATTGTATGCGCCTGCCCCGTCTGCATCCATCGCGCCGTGAGCGCGCTGAGCAGGCCGGCATTGGTGAGCGCAATGGCCCGGATGGCTGCTGTCACGCGCCGGGTCATGTCCGCATTGGGGAGGGCAACATAGGCCGTGCGCAGGCCTGGGCTGAGCGTCTTGGCGAGCGTGGCGACATAGCTGACACGGCTATGGTCGAGGGCCGCCAGCGCCGGTAGCGGATTGTCCATCAGCAGGCTGTAGGGGTCGTCCTCGGCAATATGAAGATGATGATGCTGGGCGACCTTCAGGATATCCTTGCGTCGTTGCAGGGACATCGTGGCCGTGGTGGGATTGTGGATGGTCGGAATGCAGTAGAGCAGCCGGGGATGATGTTCGGCGCAGACGCGATCAAGCTGGTCCGGCATCATGCCCTCCATGTCACTGTCCACACCGACCAGGATGAGGTCGAACTGCGCTGCTATGGTCCGGATGCCGGGATAGGCAATACGGTCGGTAACAATCACATCGCCCGGCTGGGTATGGGTGCTGACGATGGCCGCCAGAGCGCTCTGGGCACCCGGTGAGACAAGGATTTCATCCGTTCGCCGCTGCCCGATGACGGGCGCGATCCATTTCGCGCCAAGCTGGCGTTCTTCCAGCGTGCCACCCGTTACCCGGTATGACATCAGGCTGTTCAGATCCTGCTGTTTCAGGATGGCCGTAATATCGCTCTGGATAAGCCGCTGAAGCGGCGGATCCTGCGGGATCGGCGGCAGGTTCATGGTCAGATCCACCACAGCCGGACCGGTATGACGCCAGTGACTTTCCCCGGCACCAACACGGATAAAGGTGCCCCGGCCGACCGTTGCGTCAATCAGGCCGCGCCGCCGGGCCTCGGTAAAGGCGCGGGTCACGGTCGTCAGATTGGTGCCAAGACAGTCTGCGATCGTTCGCTGTGGTGGTAGCCTGTCCCCTTCCCGCAGGTCGCCCTTGCGGATGGAAAGCGCCAGGGCATCGGCCAGCGTCATGTAAATCGCGTTCGGACTCCGGCTGATCTCTTCTTTCCAGTGGGCGAGATAGGGGTATGCGGACATGGGATGGAATTTCCATACATTCGATGAGATTCCATTCGACCATATACCATACAATCCGTGCAATAATGATCGATACAGATTAATGGTTGGGTGCTCCGTAAGCATCCGGTAGGAGCCACCTTGTAGACCGACAGGGTCGGATATCTTCTTCTGTGCATGGACAATTTTATCGAGAATGAACACGAGACGGTCGCAGCGAATGTCGCAGCGACTGCCCGGAGAAACCATGCGGCAATCGAGATTGTGGGAGAACGCCGACGGGCCTATACGTCCGCTTTTCGCTCCAGGGTTGTAGAAGCCTCTTTCGAAAGCGGCCTTCCCGTTCGTGAAGTGGCCCGCCAGCATGGGATCCATGTCAGTCTTCTCTATCGCTGGCGGCAGGAATGCCGTCGGCGTAGCAGACGGCCTGAAGAGGGACACCTTGTGCCTGTCAGACTGGCAGAACCCGTTGCGCAGGAAGGTCAGGCGCCAGGCCAGATGGAAATTACATTCCGCGATGGCAGCATCCTGCGTTTTGGTCACGATGCTCCACCCGAGCGGGTTGAACGCCTGATCATGCTGCTGCGTCCATGATCCCGGTTCCTTCCGGTGTCCAGGTCTGGCTGGCAACGGGTGCGACCGACATGCGGCTCGGCATGCCGGGTCTGGCCCTGAAGGTTCAGGAGGCCCTGGGACGCAATCCCCATGCGGGGGACCTGTTTGCCTTTCGGGGGCGGCGTGGAGATCTGCTGAAAGTGCTCTGGCACGACGGGCTGGGCATGTCGCTCTACGCCAAACGGCTGGAGAAAGGCCGCTTCATATGGCCATCGCCCGCAGAAGGCGTTGTTGCGCTATCACCCGCGCAACTGGGTTACCTGCTTGAAGGCATCGACTGGCGGCACCCGCAACGCACATGGCGTCCGGAACTGGCAGGCTGAACGCATTTTTTGGTACACAGCAGGGCCGATCCATGCTGTCATGGGCAGTATGGAGACCGCGATATCGGAGATCGATCACCTGCGGGTGGCCCTGGCAGCGTCCGAGGTAGCCCGTCAGGAGGCTGAACGGCGCGCAACGGGTGCCGAGGCGATGGTCGCGCATCTGAAATTGCTGATCGCAAAGATGCGGCAGGATCGCTTCGGTGCGTCTTCTGAGCGCGGCCGACGCCTGCTTGAACAGTTGGAACTCGAACTCGAGGATCTGGAAACGGCGATCGCCGAAGACGATCCCGCCAACGCGCCAGAGACCGTAGCCAGGACATCGGAAACGGATGTTGGGCGGCAGCGCCCGGCGCGTCGGCCGTTCCCTGCGGCTCTGCCGCGTGAAAGGGTCGTCATCCCGGCCCCCGTGCAGTGCCCATGCTGTGGCTCATCCCGTCTGGCAAAGCTGGGCGAGAGCATGACCGAGACGCTGGAAGTCGTCCCCAGACAATTCAGGGTAATCCAGACGGTGCGGGAGAAATT
>ERZ746981.243-NODE-243-length-32969-cov-14.409857_pt1 | contig 32969 bp, 15 predicted proteins | sample MGYA00374948_ERZ746981 | MGnify/ENA primary metagenome ERZ746981 (study PRJEB28757, sample SAMN06711160) | food metagenome | host: microorganism | place: China:Harbin | collected 2017-01-30 | study: EMG produced TPA metagenomics assembly of the Analysis of...
AGCAAAACTCAGATATCCCTTTTCACAAGTGGGATTCTCTGTGTCGCATCAATTCTCAGAAATTATGCTCTTGTTAGGATTTCTAAAAATCTGCGAAATCCGACACTAAAACGTCGAACGGCGCGAATGGGTCCCAAAAATTATGATCGAAAAATCTCGATCCGACCTCATATAAAGTTGTCACTAAACAAAGTTAAATAATTTCGCATTAACCGACATATATTATTTCCGGGAAAAATTAAGAGAGTAAGTAATGCCCGATTATGCTGAATTCAAGCAGATCGGTACCCTCACACAGCGTCCACTCATCTTGGGTCAGTTCAGCAATAAAAGGTAATTAAAAAGCGTACCTTTTCAATGCTTTGGTTAAAACTTGAGCCGTTTATACTCAATAAAGCAGGTAAAGTAATACCGCAAATAAATATATCAGATGAAATACAAATATATGCATCCAACCGCAAGGTTGCGGAAATGTTTAGGAAAGGAAATGATAATACTATAGCACAAAATATCGATTAAGGAGACCTAAATGAAGTGATCAAAATATCACTACAACAGATTCTGCCAGCGATATTGCTAAGGCGATAAATTTAATTTCGCTTACAATTGAATGTGATGTTGATTCCCTCAGAACCGAGTTACTTGCGCAGAATACAAGGATTTTCATATAATATCAAAATGATTCCGTCGTAGAAATTTTATAAAGGATAGCAATATGCTCTTAAAAGGTTGAAATTAATTATTAAGGATTCGAGTGTTAATAACCAAGAACAAACATCCAGGAAAGATGAAATTCGTGCATGATGATATTGCAAGTAATGTTTCACCTATGCAGTCATTTGAATAGAGTTACTCAACTCGGTCTAACGAACAAGCTTAACCGGCTTATTATCTGCAGCATTGGGCTTTTTTGCCTTGCTATTTTTTTCCCATAATTTTTTATATGCTTTATTAGTATTTTGCCATTACTTTGCAGTCCTTTTTAAATGAATGGTTTCTGCTATTCTACTCTATTATACGTTGATAGTATGAATAGTGGTTGAAATTCAATCTGGGACAAAATTCTGAGGGAGGGGGAAAAACAAATGCTCACCAATCGGCAAAAATATTAACATTTTTTGGTGAATATGTAAAGCCTTAATATTTCTTAATGCTTTCAAGTCAAAAGGAAATTTAAATTTATATATTCATATGTTGCATTCTGTAAATGGATAAACTAATTTGCATGAAAACAGATCCTTAGAGTAGTAAAGGATTCAAATATAATGCTTATAAATAATTATAATTATGAATCACATGATGACCTTCTCATCCATTCAATATAATTAAACTAAGTCAAGCGGTTGGTGGATTACAACAAATATAAAAACTATTTTATGAACACGCACATTCATTAATATATTGAAATGATGGTTCCACATATCCGGGCTGCTTATTATTACAGTGTTGAATGTTAATATAGTTGAATTATGATATGACAAACAAAACAGGAGGGAGGGAAACTTCACTTCATATGCTCCTTATCAGTGTGGTGTATCTTTTTGAATCAAAATGAGGGGAAAGAAAGATTGAGTAAACATAAAGTATTGTCATTAATTTCATCCAAGATGAATATAATTTTTAATCAACTAAAGATCATTAGGCTAAATGCCTTTACTCCAATATTACAATAGCTCCGTAAATTGAAAGTAATGTCGAAAAGAGAAAATGCCTCTTGCAAGATACATCGCAATATTTTACAACATTCAATGTCAATCATTAGGTACATGATGATCAGTTCTAAAACTTTATCTGCTATATATCTAACAAGGGGAAATTTAACTCAACTTCTAGTGGTTGTGGGTTTGTGAATTAATGAAAATACATCGGAGTTAACGAACACTTTATATCAAGATAGGGAGAACAATGCTTCAGTCCATATAAACGGTAAAATAATAAGCCGTATCTATTACACCTACTTTAATGCATGGTTTTAATTGAGAAATTCAAGTAATTCAAGTTTGTCATAAATTTTATGAACATTCAGCTGAACCCAAATTTTAGGCCATTGATTGCAAATATATATAGAAAGAAATTACTATGAAGATTCTTATTATCAAACATGGGATTGCTAATCAAGTACTGTCCATATGCAAGAAATAATTTAGAAAGAGAGAGAAAGTGATCAACAATTCACATAGGTAAGACTGACGTCGACTGTGTTTATTGTATCAACGAAAACATAAAAAAACATGCTGTAGAAATAGTAAGGCTACTACTGCTGCAAGTTACAAAAAAGAAAAAGGAAAGTACAAATGTTCGTGTTGACACTTTCCTGTCTTAGTATAAGTAACATTTCATTAAAAACAATACATCCTTGCATTATATAAAATTTAGACGGCCAATTCGGAGAATGTCACAACACCATTCGAGGAAAAAAAACAAGGTTTGCTGCGCGCGACATGCACGATACGTGTGCAAACTCTCTTCGCATAAAAGATAACACCAAAAAACATTAGGCCCAGCCAGTTGACAATTAACTGATTTTCCTAAATATTAGTATACCTCTTTTATGCTATGTGAATTGAGGTTAATCATAGGGTAATATGCTTCTATTAGCTTTTTATTAAACACTTTTTTTATTCGAACTTGCATCCTCCGGCAACCCGTTATTTAGCACTTTGAGCAGGTGGCACCAAAAAATACGTCAAATGTGTTTCTTTGCCAAATCAAATGGTTTCGTACCTCCTTGTCCTCAAATAATATAATATTACAACAATTGGGAAATATGCACTTAACTGGATGCTTAAACTGCTTACTTCTTTGCTTTCAAAAGGACATAAGATATAGAACTATCCTCGTACAAAAGAAAAATATAACCAAAAATTTGACGATAGGGTCAAATCGGAAAATTCAACAATACATTAGGGCAAGTCGAATAGTGCCAAATTTGTTGTTGTCGAAATTGTTACTATCGTTCACCCTTCAAAAACCAACCAAGTACGCGTACCTTTGGAAGAGAATCATAGTTCAATTACTTCAAAAGTAGAGACGAATTACCGTGATACTTTCAATAATAAATAATTCAAAATAATGTTCTTAGGAATCGACAAAGTTCATTATTCAATCGCTCTACTCCTTTGGGAGTCCAGATTTGGAGGCTACATATTAAGAATTCGCTTTGTGGAAAGTGACATGTCGTTAAAAAATAACAACTGAATTTCAAACTTTAATTTTCCACTTTTGGACATACATAAATTAAAAATTAAATTGTCAGTAGCCAATTGATGATGATTATAATGTAAACAATATTTTCGTATATTTTTAACATCCAACAAAAAAATAGGTGGCATCAGCGAGAGCATATCAGCAAACAATTATTGGTCATAAATAGCGCAACAAAGCAATTCTATTGTTTATTTTGGGCAGAAGATCAGAGGGCTTTTTCCTGATGAAAATCACAATTTTATTTTTTGGGAGATGGACAATGTAAACATTGGGCATGAAATTTTTGATGAATCGAGGAGGATATTCTTATGGCTCGAAAAATTCATTTCTTTGAAATGTGATGATGAAAAATTTTCCTGACTTTAATGAAAAGATGCATAGATCTTTCTTCGCTGCGCCCGATAATCCGAATAATCTAGAATGTTTTTGTGATCTTTTTTTTTATGTAGGAAAATTGAACTTGAAGTACGCTCTCCTTCTTTATAATTTGCCTTTTTATGGAATTTATAACATCACTCACAAGACACCTGAATAGTAATGATATTGCAAGGATATTAGGGATAAGGAATAGGCATACTTTTTCTCTTATGGAAAAATAAAACTTATTGAACACAAATGTATCCCTCACATTTGTATGTTGTTTATTTTCTCCTTACTCCTATTTTTACAATGCATATGGACAATAAAACATATCAATAAATATCATTGATGCCAATAATGTTTCTATACTTTCAAAAAGCTGAACCGCGTGACATATAAGTTTATAACAATAAAATATGAGTTGAAAAATGTAGAGTTTTTTTAACAAAGCACATTTTGTTTCCATGCTTGTTTTGCGCTGCATATCACTTCATCACACCACCGCCGTTATTTTTTATTTTTTGTATACATTATACTGATTTTCATCATGAGGTACCATTACATCATCGCACCTAATATATATCAACCCAACAACGTTACATGCTAAAATAATAAAATGAAGTTGTACGAGACCATGCGAGAATACACATTTCCTTACAGAAAGAACCAAAACATTTCACGTTGATCTCCTTGCCCATTTCCTAAGGGCGATGAGAGGATATGCAAATGCGCGGAAAAAATAATACACTTTTTTAATATTGAAATACAATTCGTAGAGAAGATAGTTTTGCGATACGATGGATTGGGAAATTGCTATTGAAAAAATTTTTATGGCGCGTCATGAAATCGAGAAAAAGAAAAAAAACAAAGAAAAACATTGGATAAGCACAAAATTCCTTTGTCTTCGTAAGCCCCAAAAGCTCTTATTGGGAAGACGTTTAACGGTCGAAATCGTACTTTTTTTTTTTTTTTTTTCGGGGAAAAAAAATAATCTGCAAATTTTACAGAGGGGAAAATAAATATGCAAGGTAATACAATAACTATCAGCTTTTTCATTAACGTGAGAAAAAAACCGATTGCTAAAATAATAGCTTGACCAACTTCGGTAAAATAACAAAATAGCTAAATCTCCGGAATGTAGCGACAATTCCGAGATTTGATTATCCATTAAATATTGGGGTATAGAAACGCGGTATTGACTTCGATTATGCCCTATTATTTTTGGAATTTTAAAAAAAACTGATATTTTGATAAGAAGGGATTGATAATTTAAGGAAATACAATATTTTGATGAAATGCCTGCAATACTTGACTTTCTAATAGGTACACACACATATATTAAACAAATACACAGAAGAAATGCAAGGCTAGTAATATGTAGGTTCAAAATTCTTTTCGTAAGCCAACTTATGCAAATGATTTATTTTTTCTATCAACGAAAGAAACGAATGGCGCGAGGGCAGAAAGAAAAAGCAAAAAGAAAAAAAAAGAAGGATTCAAAAAAAAGAAAAAAAAAGAAACGTGAGTTATTCTTAAGGAATGTGGGACAAGTTATTGGCTGAAAACAATGCTCAATACCGCCGAGAGGAAATTAACATGCAGCATAAATTTTTCGTTTTGGACGGATTCATTAATTGAACAATCACTGCAAGTTAGTTCAGAAATGTATTGTTCAAAGCTGCATATGATATGCATATAATACTGTAAAAATACAGGCGACTTTTTTGGCCTTTCTTGATGTCTTCGAAAAATTTGATCTTTTTGTTCCACACTACTTCGAAAACGTAAGCCTTAAATACCAAGCAAGCCGCAGTAAAATGAGCTCAAACGTGAAACGGATGGTGGTATGAAAAGTAGAATAGGATTCGCTATACACTATTCAACCAAGGTACTTGCAATCATTATGAACTTTAAGAAATTTCTTCTTTCTGCCTGCATTACTTTTCTGAACAGCCAAGGCGTTCAAGCTATTGGAACAACTATCCAAACTACATTTTCTTCGAGGATAACTGGTGGCGTTGGTTGTCAATATGGCGATCAAGTTGGAACTGTGGATGGATTTGGGGCCACAATTTATTCATACCCTAATCAAGGCTCCGCCGGTTGGACCACTACTACTGGGGGGAAGTCCATAGTGAACACAAACTTTTTTATGAATGATTACAGTAAATACGGATTAGAGACGAGTACAACTGGCGTTCTAAATCCAACATTCACATGTGAGAAGGATGAGAATCATCCAGATTCCACAACGAAGGCATTTGGCGTTGAAGTTACCGTTCAGCATTTTCTCTTAGAGTTGGATGGCTATTTCTATGCCAATGTCAGTGGCTTATACACATTTAGACTCCTTGCCGTTGATGATCTTGCAGCCATTTGGTTTGGAAGTGGACTCTCCTGTTGTAATTCAGACGTTCCAGAGGATTCTGAAAGCCCTTCCTTCTGGGCTTCTTGGGATCGTACATCCAATGAAAACGGTGCCGCGGTTGCAAATCTTTACTTGAATGCCGGCATTTATTACCCTATTAAGGTTAGATTTGCCAACACAAACAGGGCTGGTGCACTTGCTTTTGAGGTTGTTGATCCTTCCGGAAATACAATTAATGACTTCAAGGGTTCGGTCTACAGATTTGTTAACATTGAAAATCGTTGTACAACCGTGTCAGCAACCTTCCCATTTAGCACTCTTACTGTTTCAGATCAAGAAGATTCAACATTTGCTGTTCCTACTACAACTACTGATTCGGCAGGTGATACAGTCAGCACGACTGTTGTTATTGTCGAGGTCTCTACCACTACCAAGCAGACCAATACACCTACCAGTACATCGTTCAATAATATGTTGGCGACAGTCAGCACATCTGAAACCACTAGCTCCGAAGTGTTATCAACAATCACCGAGGATCCAGACATTCCAGAGACTATAACTACTACCAAGCTTACAACATTCACTAACTCGGATGGGTCTGTGGAAACCACCAGGATTGTTGTTATCGAAGTTCCAGGAACCACCACTACACCAGCAAACTTGACAAGCACTGGAGTTCCACAAAACACTTCGTCTATTTCAACTTCAGAATTTGTCAACAATACTCAGACAAGCACTGAGGTTCCACAAAACACTTCGTCCATTTTAACTTCAGAATTTGTCAATAACACCCAGACGAGCCTATTTGTGAACACAACTTCATATTGGAGTGTTCCTCTTACCACGAGTACCAGCAACACCAGTGATAGCACATCGAGCTACAGTCCTTTTACTATAACCAGCAGTTCGGAAGTGTTATCAACCATCACTGAGGACCCAGACATTCCAGAGACTATAACTACTACCAAGCTTACAACATTCACTAACTCGGATGGGTCTGTGGAAACCACCAGGATTGTTGTTATCGAAGTTCCAGGAACCACCACTACACCAGCAAACTTGACAAGCACTGGAGTTCCACAAAACACTTCGTCTATTTCAACTTCAGAATTTGTCAACAATACTCAGACAAGCACTGAGGTTCCACAAAACACTTCGTCCATTTTAACTTCAGAATTTGTCAACAACACTCAAACAAGTATTTTGATGAGCACATCCTCATCTTGGGAGAGTTCTATTTCAAGCAGTTCAATAATGTTTTGGAATAGTTCTATTGCTATTACATCCTCGACGACAGTCTTGGTTTCAAGCACTAGCTCCGAAGTGTTGTCTACTATTACTGAGGACCCAGACATTCCAGAGACAATAACTACTACCAAGCTTACAACATTCACTAACTGGGATGGATCTGTGGAGACCACCAGGATTGTTGTTGTTGAGGTTCCTGGAACCACTACAGTGTCTGAGTCAACGAGTGAGGAGGAGTCCAGTACATCTGCTACAACATCTTTGACGAATGGTATTACATCGACTCAGAACACATCTTTTACCAGTAGTCAGACTACAGAGAGTACATCGGACGCCTCGTCGACAAAAAGTGATAACATTGTTTCAGTCAGTGCAACTCCTGCAATTTCGAGTGAAAGCGTGCTTGTGAGCACAACATCCAATCTTGGAAGTTCGGTTGCAACCAGTAGCATCTCAAAGAGCTCACCTGTTAGCACTTCCTCACTTACAGGATCAAGTACAAGCAGCAGTTCTGAAGTGTTATCAACCATCACTGAGGACCCAGATATTCCAGAAGTTATGACTACAACCAAACTTACGACTTTCACTAACTCGGATGGATCTGTGAAAACTACTAGGATTGTTGTCGTTGAGGTGCCTGGTTCTACAACATCTTCAACATCATCTATAGAAACAAAATCATTCATCTCCAGTGTGGTCACAGGAAACAATACTGCCACTGCCTGGAGAAGCTTGAGTACAAGCCAATTAGAGAGTTTCTCAAACACTTCAGCTGCTACTAGTTTTGAACAGTCGAACAAGGGACCAAGCTTCACAGAAACCTCGTCAAGTATTCAGTCTTCAAGCAATACAGCATCAGCTTTGAAGACCTTGGTGACGAACACAATAAATAATGTGTCATCGCTCTCAAGTGAGACAGGAAAAGCGGAATTTTCTAACACCATTGATGTGTCCAACACAGAAGCAACATTCGGAGGAGCTTCAGCAACAACGAAGTCTCCATACTCTTCGGCCAAAATTACTTCTTCCCCAACTCAGCACCATAGTACATATCCATCTACCACCATAACCATATCTCAACAGTCAGCAGAATCCTACGCAGGAAACACCCCACAAATCAGCATTTATAGAGGTGGGGCAGCTGAGAGTTCCAATTTGAACAAATTTTACTTCGCTTTCGCTTTAATAGCACTTCTTCCTTTTGCATAAGGGGGAGATGTTTTCGCTTCTTCATTTAGATTATGAATTAAATTTTTTACGTTTCAAACTATAGTAAACCTAGCATGCAAGTAAGCTGTAAGAATGTCGCTTTGATGATCCGCGAATGATTTACATTTAAAGCTGGAAGGAGGTATAATAAAGTGTCTTAGCAGACTTTAATCTGTATCAGAAATTGTCGCAGCCAAATATTAAGTAATTCTTTAAATACTGGTAAACTTCATTTTTATTGCTCCTTTCCTCGCTAGCAATTAAGATATTCAATTATTTGATTAAAGAGGTCTTGAAAGTCGGGCTTGCCTAATATGAAATATATTTCTTGTCATAATGTTAGGAATCATGTAGTGTTAAGATTATAAATTAAGTACGACATCAATTATTTATGTAAAATTCTTATTAAATAATATATTAAGCACTTTCAAACAAGTATAGCAATACAAAGTACAAAAGGTAAATAGAAATGGGATTTTACCTACTGAATACCTGCTGAGAGACTTTTCCTTGGACATTAGACAAGATAGGGAAGATTTTTAGACGCGCCTATCGTTTACATATTACAGTGCATCCTTTCCATAATTGAACAATATAACGAAGTTAGAAATTCAAACATCATTTCTTTGCCCTAAAATATAATTTGGAGCAGTAAATAATCCGTTATAATCAATAATTTTTGTAGTAACAGGAACTCGGTAACTTACATGCTCGTACTTCAATCCTCAGCTTTCCGGGAGATGAAACGACAAGGGATAACTCTTAAACACTATAACAGGAATGCTATTACTTGCACTTACTTTTATTATGCAAGTTATACCAATATGTGATATTGCATATTGTCAACAACAGTCCTTGAAGGCTGTTGAACATCATTGGTCTGATGCAGGGATGCAGACTGCTTAGTGACGCATGAACTACTTACTCCCTTTCATACGTAACTTCTTTCGCCTTTGAGACTTTCGACGTACTTTTTAATGTTCAAATGTTTGGAAGAATTATCCATCCACGAAGACATATTCTTACTGAAACCGAGAATCTGATGACATTGCATCGTGCTCTAGTGGTTAATTCGTTTGAAGTTCTTTTCTGACGGCAGTTACCAAATATAGTTCCGAATTCGCCGTCTTACAATATTCGGCCACCAACAATGTCATACTTGCGACAGACACATGATTTCGGTTACCTCATAGAAGGAAGCATGCTCAATTGCTTACATCGACAAAACCAACCGAGCGAAGTTGATTCTTGTAATTTCAAGCAGAAGACACAAGATAAAGGAAGAAAGTATAACCAAAAGAAAAGAAAAAACAACTCAACTTTTATGAAACAAAAAAGTAGATATTGGAGAGAAATCCGCCTCTAATTCAATAGGATCTGCGTGATCGTTTATAATTAGGTGTACCATATTTCTCATGTACACCAATCTGATTACCACAAACCAGTCTATCTGATTAAATCAATTCTAAGTGCAAAAGAATATACTATCGGGATACAATCTATCTTATCATCAAAAAGTTGCGTATACCCGTTATAAAAAACTATCAAAATGTTCAATAAAACCGTAACATCATTGCCTTAGAACTAGTAAAAATGAAAATCATAGTAAAACAAAGGAAAAAAGTAAATATAATTTAACTACCAGAAATAATCAGAGCTCAATGAACTTCTTTGGCAATAAACATTTGCAAATATCGGCCAAAGACCCATTTTGTGGGGTAATGTTAAGATAAGAGTGGTAATCAGTCAGCACTGCAAACCGAGAAGACTTTCCGTATGATTCCGGGTCCATATTTTTATTTCATCATTTCTGTGCGTCCTTCGACAACATAAAAACATTCGAAAAGAAAAAAAGAATTTGCTCGCTAAAATTTAGAGACCTGACTCTGGATAATTTTAAATTGTATAAAGGTCAAATCTGATTCGTTACAGCTGAAAAAAATGAACAGAAAACAAGTAGGCTTTCGCTCAAAATGGCTTATTTTTAGATCTGAAAATTTTTTTCTTCTTTCATAACAATACCGGAACTGCAATATGCTTAAACAAGGTTAGGCTACATGGAGGGAAGAATCAAAAAAACACCCCCTCTAGAAGCAGACAGCCCACTGTGTTATTGCAAATTTGGTGAGGTTTTTAGGGTTATATTTACACAGTAGAATAGAAAATCAAAAAGAAATATAGCTGTACCAAGAACGTACCGGTTTGCTCCGATGCTAGAGAGTAAGAAGAAATTCCCGGGACATGCACCCCGTATTTCTTGGGCTGCATAATCATGATGATTCATTTCTTGAAAATTTTCAACTTTGAAAATCCAACCCCGGGAAGAAAAATTCACCTTACATGAATTATATATAAAAGAAAATAGTCAAAGGTTTTATACTTTTTGGTTATTTTCAGAACTACACAGACAAGAAATTAAATTTGTTCGCTAATTCAAACACTTGCCATTAGTTCAGCAATGTATAGTCTTAGCAGAGAGGGAAAGCGTGCTCTGACGAGAGCTCTTCATACCAGCACTAAGTGCTTAAAAGCAGGAAATGGTCTGCTTTCAGCTGGCAAGAAGTTTCATTTCAGGGAGAAGAACCGGTCAGCTGGGAACAAACGATCTGTGCACATATTTTCAGCTGCAACGGCAACAGTGGGAATAGCAGCATTGTTGTACAGCCAGCAGAGGATACAAAACGACTCAAAGAACAAACAGAAGAAGGAAGAAGAAGTTGTTAGAATTGTTCCAGTTGCTGAGTTTATTAAACACAACAAGCCAGATGACTGCTGGATTGCAATCGACGGAGAGGTGTATGATTTCTCAGACTTTATTCCAAATCATCCAGGTGGAAAGACACCATTGATTGACTACGCGGGCTATGATGCATCAGGATTATTCCACCTTATTCATCCTAAGGACACTTTGCAGAACTACCTTCCACCAGACAAACATATCGGTAGGCTCAATGGAGAGGCACCTGCACATCCGGTGACGGATATTCATGAAGTTCAGAGAAGGCTTTATTTGAAGAACTTGCCGCCTTTGTGCCATTTGCAGAATCTTGATGATTTTGAGTATCTCGCACAAAAGATTCTTCCTACGCAGGCCTGGGCATATTACTCGTGCGGTGCCGGTGATGAGATCACAATGAGAGAAAACCATTACGCCTTCCAGCGTATCTTTTTCCGGCCAAAGGTTTGCGTTGATGTGAGTGACGTCGATTCATCAACAACTTTGCTTGGAACAAAAACAGAAGTTCCATTCTATATTTCGGCAACAGCAAGAGCTAGAATGGGTCACCCAGATGGAGAGCTCGCGCTGGCAAGAGGTGCAGGAAAAGAAGGTGTTATTCAAATGATCTCTACCAGATCATCGTACAGCTTGGCAGAGATCGCCAAAGCCAGACCTAAAGGAGCGACACAATGGTTCCAGTTGTACGTGAACGAGGACCATGAGGTGATGAAGAAAATGATTAGGGAAGCCGAGGATCTTGGAATGAAGGCACTTTTTGTCACAGTTGATGCTCCGGTTGTCAATAAGAGGGAGAAAAACATCCGTGCCAAGCAGCAGGCATTTGGTGCTACCACAAGGGACTCTGGACAGCCAACAGTCTTCACTGACTCTACATTGGAATGGAATGATATTAGAAACATCGTGAACTTTACGAAACTACCAGTTATGCTCAAGGGTGTTCAAAGAACAGAGGACATAGTGCATGCAGCTGATGCCGGATGTCGTGGTGTCGTTCTTTCGAATCATGGAGGTAGAGAGTTGGACTTTTCACCTCCACCTATCCAAGTTTTGGCCGAGTCAGTTCCTCTCATCAACAGAATGGAGGGTGTTCATCCTGGATTTGAGATCTTTTTGGATGGTGGTGTTCGGAGAGGTGCCGACATATTAAAAGCAGTGGCCTTGGGTGATGGTAAGGTTAAAGTTGGTGTGGGTATTGGACGGCCATTTCTTTACGCCAACTCTGCATATGGCGAGGATGGTGTCAGGAAATGCATCCAAATCTTGAAGAACGAGATCGAAACGGATATGAGGTTACTTGGCGTTACCAAGATGAGCCAGTTGAACGCAAACTTTGTTGATACCAGACGCTTGCTTGGATACAATGCAACAGATCTGTTGTATGACAATCTATACCAGCCAATGCAGCCAATCAAGTTTAAGAATGAGCTTCGCCAGGCTCGCAAGGCTGCACAGAAAGCTAAATAGATAGCTGTTAAACCATGCCTGAATATTTAAATATTTATTTACAACTGATTCGATTAATAGAGAATTTAAAGTTGGAATGTAATAGAGTTATCATTGTATCATCACTGCTTATTGCTTTATACCTAAGAAATCTCCACTCAATCGATTATACGAAATTCACTCCTTTTTTTTTATCTCTGAACAACCTCGAACTTGCCATTGTACCTTTCTTGAACCTTAAGAATCAACTTAGTGATATCCATCATTTGTGTAGTTAACAAGATGGCGCCTGCATTTCTTCAAATTCACAATTGTAAATGGTTGATTAACGTTTTCCCTAATTATACAATGCAGATGCTTCTTCGTCTCGCAAGGCTTTGACCTGCTTTCCTAAGCTAGCCAAAGTAATATTAATTCTAATGAGAGCAGGTAGTATAATCGCAAGCTCTCTTGCATACGACTCCAGCCATCCTTTAAAATTCTTCACGCATGAAAAAACAGTCAAAGACTGATCCTTATTGTCAGCAGTGAACATACAGATTAGCATGAGATCACGAAAATACATGAATTGTGAACGTGAAAAATTATACCAAAACGAGCGAACCTTGGTGTGTGAGAGACTTTGGAGAAAGTTCACCATTTGCTTAAAAAGAATTATACTTTTGTTGTAATAATCATTACTGCACCTATCCCACGCTTGCTCTTGATACTTTACCCTATTCACCAACATGCTTAGAACAAAATATGCCAATCTTATACTTTGATATGGAAATCCCTCGTCAAATTCTGCATTTTCATAGTTTTCGTCCCATTTTTTTAGTTCTGAATTACATATATCACATGCTTGCTGTACATCTTTGGAATCACGAGAATGCGAAAGAACCTGCTTTGCAAAATCACCCAAAATCCGTGTTAAATCAATCGATAACCAAAAACCCTCAGCGTCATCTAAAATGTCATCTATGTCGTCAAATATATCCTTAGTTCTATCTAAAGAAAGAGAAATTGGAACCGATATCGATGAAGGCAGAGATGAAGCAACCTTATTCCACTTTTCAAGGAGCTGGATAACATACCAAATACGCATTCTAAGGTTTTTTTCGTATTTCGGTATATTCCAATCCCGGCAATCCAACTCAAGACCAAAAGAGAATGCAAGTGAGGTCATCATGCTTAAGAAAGAGCTTTCAAATGGAGTGATATAACCACACTTCTTAAAAGAATACATATGATAGAAGAGAATCATACATTTAATTGTCACCAAGGTTGGCGCGCTCAATTCTCTAATAATTTCATAATACGCAACAGAGAAGAATATACTGTCATCAAAAATGAATGCAAGTGGATCGTTCTTCAAGATGTCCAAGCCATACTGTGGAATAGTTGTATCATAGGCAATAAAAGGGTAGACAATCTTGTACAAGAGAAGCAACCAAAGTGGGTGCTTAAACTCCGTTTCACCTTGTGAGATCTTTCCAGGCGGATCGGCCAAAAATTCATTGATAGTTGACCCATCTATAATGGGAAGGCTTGCCAAAATGTGTTTAACATAAAGAATTACAATATTAGGAATGTGTGGACGAAGTAAATCAGCACGGGAAAGATATTCATCGAGATCCAAACCAGGTGTGAGAAACTTGTAATTCTCTCTAACAGCAACGGATGTTTTCTTATAAGCAAAGAGCGCACTATTTGTAAAAGGAGGCATTGACGATACACCGGGTGACATTCTACTTTCTGAGATTAAGCGAAAAAACTTCGTTGGAAAATAGCATTCATTGCTCTCATTGTATCTAAAAAACCTGTGCCTTAAAATAGGATCATACTCTCCAAGTAGGCCATAATGTATCCCACCATATGAATGATATTCGAGACTTTTAACGGGAGGTGATGATTCAAACGAGTTTCCCATATTATTGGCAGCTGCATCCACATTTGGTTGAAGTGACAATCCAGCAAGATCAAAGTATGTAGCATTTTCATCCAAAAAGATGTCAAGCCAATCCGTGTCTCCAAAAGGTGGTAGAAGCTGAATATCTTTCACCTTATGTTCGATCTTACTCCGATCTGCTGAAGTTTGTCGTCCCTGATGTGATCTTAAATTGTCTTGAAATGCACTACCAACTGTATCTCCCAAGTCCGAATTTGAGTGACTTTCGGCATTTACCGAGCTTGTAGAAGAAGGTGATGCAGAAGACATCGAATGAGAATATTGGCCAGCCATATCTGATCTACTATGCACATCTCTTATACATGCAATTCCTTTTTTCTTACAATTAGTGCAAACCCCATCTATATCCAAAACACATTTCTTCTTCGCTTTTTTACACGCCTTGCAACTCCGTTTTCGGACACTTTGATGTGGGGTGATATCCGGTCGCTGCCTCTTTCCACTTCTCAGTTTTAGTACCTTAAACATGAGCGAAGCTTTCATGCCAGGTAATATTCCAACAAATTATTAGGTGCTGGTATTAATAATCAAGGTCAGAAAGCAATAAACCTTACTCATTTAGATCTTGAATTGAGTGGTTCGGAACCACCGCGACATTTTTTTTTTCGGATGTCTAATTTGAAAAAAACGTCTCAAATCGGCGCGTCATTTATTTATTAGTTGCTACTTCATCCTTTCTCTTTAACTGTTCCTAGTTTCATCTTCGGGCAAGCTTTTAATAGCACCAAGAGTTGCTCGCAATTTTCTGTAATTTTAGTAGCTCCCATGATCAATATTTTTTGGGAGGATTTGTAATTTGAAGAAAGCATATAGAAATATACCCGTTCGTTGAGACAGAGCCAAAAGAGTTATTCGATCTGGTATATTGACAATGCGTTAATGCGTAGAATATTTAAAAGTAAACAATAGAGTAAAGAAATAAATTACTTTCAGTATCAAGAATTCCTAACCACTCATTAAAGGAAAGGACAAAGGCACAAAACAATGCCTACATTGGTATTGCATGCACAGAATTAAAATAAAGTAGAAATACATAATTGCTTCTGTGCTTGCGAAGAAGTTGTTGAAAGTACAAAGGTGAAAAAGAATACACAGAATAAAGGAAGGGGTGGCTAAACAGTCATTCAAAGAAAAAGAAATTCTGAACGACAAACCTTCTTTATAAACCAGACAAACAGACAAGCATCAAACCTCCTGCTCATGAATGTTCTTGCTGAACTTGTTGATAAGAACATAGTAGCTCCGTACAAAATCATTGTAGTAGTGGTTATGAGAGTCGAGCCAGCGACACACATCTTTGCACTTATCGATTGCCTGCGAGATTTGCTTGCGGCGCTCCTTGGGAACAGCCGGTGCAGCACTAAATCCCATACGAACCATGTTAATCATAACGACAGTTGAGAAAAATATCTCGAATTTGATTGTATCGCTCGACTTAACGAGCTCAATTTTGTCTGAGTTATAAGCCAAATTAATGACCTCTATACATTCGTCGATCATTGGATCCACGATCGGACGAACTTTCGTCTCATACAGTCTTCTTCGTTCATTTGCTCGTCTTGCTGCCGAAGAATCACTTACCACACTTGCAGGAGAGATGACATCCCCAGAAGTTCTTCCAGAGCCCGAAGTTGCAGCATCCATATCCGAGTCATCATCCTCACTATCATCCTTTCCCTGTTGGGGAAACTCCCCGTTGAACATAAGCGGGCTATGGTATATAAAGCCCTTATCCTTGCCGAAATCTCGCAGAAAACTCCGCCGGTATATCATCATCCGTGCGAAATGGTAACATATACTGATAAACGACCCTAGCGGAGGCTGCTCACACAAATATCGCCAGTCATCGTATGCTGATTCAAGCTCTTTTATAGAGGTCTCAACAGGCTCCTCAAACTGGAGACAATTATACAAGGATAGAAGAATTGATAACTCTGCCACGATCTTACCGTCAAAAGCAGTGGAAGACGATATCCGCAAGATTTCACGGCACTGGTCCATTCTGAGCGTATCAATAAGGCACGGACGTCCAGAGAGAATACAGAACGTGAGATGAGTCACTGCCAAGTGATTCCAAAGCCGAAAGTTATTAACACGGTCAGGGTGAGACTTGAACCGGTCGGACAATAAATTTAGATCCATCTCTCGGGTAATGAAGTGCAACAAAGCGTAGCCAGACATGTACCAGCCGTCAAAATAGACACTTTTGTATGAAAGGGACATGGCGAACGCAGAAATCATAACCATTGCCTGGAGCATTTGCTTGCTCTGGGGGATCTTACCGACTGTATCTGCAAGCAAGGCCTCAATTTGCTGTAAAATTAACCAAGGTAACTCGCCACGCGAATCGAGGTTACTTTCAGAACCTTGAGAATTCTCGCTTTTGACCGTAACTTTATCGTAGTGAATAAGACCCATAATACAGCAAACAGCAAGCAATAAAGAGCTGTCCTGCCTAATTGAATCAAGGAGGTCCTTCGGGGTTTCAGTCTGCGGGAAAGATGTCCAATGACCATAGTACTTGTTGAATAATTCAAATAGTTTCAACGCCTCATCGTAAGTTAGAATTCCAAGCTTGATTATATCGTGCTTGTACTGATCCTGCTCAGAGCTCTCGTCCAGCACCAAGTTGTAGGCTAGTTCCTTACTGAAGTTCATTCCAAAGAACGAAGACACCGAGCGGATGTCTCTGAAGGGAGTCACATTGAAAAAAAGGGTGTCGAGACGCGGGTTAATGTTAACACTGCCACCGGAAGCTGCACCAGCTGCAGCCTGTGGTGCAGAGGTGTTGCTACCGCTTACAGAGGCCCCAGCCCCATACATAGTGGTGTAAGGATTAGCCTGAGAAACAGCAGCAACGGGTGCTTCTGTATTAAGAATTCCAGCAAGCGATGGAGACGCGGAGGCTGCTGCTGCTACTGCACTATCCGTAGAAGACGTACCGATACTAGTCCCGGCAATACCGGGAGGAGAAGGCAAGGCAGGCTGTGCTCCAGCCATTGCTGCTCCACCGATTGAATGAAAGCTTCTCGAGCCGATTATGTTACCGGCAGCCAGAGATGCTCCGTTGTATATCATACTCCCCTGCCTGTTGGCGTTGAAATCGTAGTACGGCTGGGAGTAAATTGGGGTACCAGGCAAAGCACTCGGAAGAGCACCAGAAAGTGCAGTTGGTGTCAGTAGTGCACCCGAGCCCACTCCGCCAGCAGTACCCCTGTACCGCCCTAACAGAGCCATCACACCACGATGTATTTCATCAATTTTTTGCCGGGTATCATCACCGAAACGCGGATCTCCCGGATTGATACCAGCTGGCTGAATACTCTGAGGAATTCCATTATGCGTCTGCAACGTCCCACCACCAATTGGTCTCATGCCACTGGCGGGGGTTGCAATGGTAGTGGCAGGCTGCAACAGAACGTTTGACTTGGCAAACGAACGCGAGGAAATTTTCATGTTGCTCAAGGAACATTCCAACCCCAGATTTGCACATCTGAAGCACAAATTTCCATTGCTCAAGTAGTTACACCTGGTCTTGGCTTTTCGGCACTGTGCACACGCCACGGCAGCTCTTCTGAATGCATACTTACGGCTTTTTCCATTTTTGGAGTGTGCTGGCGCCATCCTTTTTGGGAGGTACTCTGCAACTTAAAAAAGCTTTGTTATCCGATCAATGTTTTCCTTTAGATGTGTTGATCGTGTTGTTGAAAAATGTACTATCTTAGCTGTTATACGATTCGGTATTATCACCCATTGATGTGTGTGCAATGCAAGCGGAACTTAAAAAATAATATGTGAAATCAACACGACTTGCTAAGCTGTTCACGTCTACTATTAAAGAAATCTCAAGGCGATGAAAGTGTCAGTGAGGATGTCAAGTTACGATGGAAATCGCACGGCTAAAAGAGAGAAAAAAAAAAAATGTCATTGCTGAAAAAATAAAATTAGGTAAAAAAAAATGGCCAGCAAAAGTAGGTAGTACGCACGCATACACATATCCAGATGTAATAATAATAATGTGAATATGCGAACCATGAAATTGAAAAGCAAAAAAAAAAAGGACATAGGGAGTCCATACAAATGAAAGATTAAAAGTATAAAAAGTGCATGCACCAGGGAAATCAGAAAACACGTCGGACCGAAAGCAACATATTAGGGGAAAGGAAAGGAAACCTGGACACCGGGTGAAGACGGGCCAATTAGGCATGTGTTGGAACCAAAATTAAGAAGAACTACCGAATTGAACGGGGTTCATTATATAGCTGATGGACGCAACAAATTAAAACAAACGCTGCAATAATGGTGAACTACAACAAATGCCGTGGGAAAGAATTTAAAAACAAGGATATTCGAAATGACAGAGATAACTTTGAAAGAAGAATAGGAAGAAAAAAAAGAATGAAAGGAACAAAAGTTCAAAGCAAAAAACAGGTCTTGGATAGAGTCAAAGAAAGACACCCGGATCATTGGGATGGCTTTTTCATGAATGTCTTTTCTCAATGGGAAAACCTGGAAATTGTCAAAAAATCACAAATGGCGGAAAAATGATCCGTTCGAAAAGAAAATCAGAGATGGCTGCATGCGCCAGTAATTGACGTAAACGGCTGAGACTGGGCAAAAAAAAAAAAAATGTCTTGCGGTTGTCCGGAATTGCTATTGAATTGCCCCAAACATCCATTATATAATAACCATTCGTATATTGGGAAACTGATATCAGAGTCAAGTGAGGGCGATGACCATAAAATAGAAAGTAAGAATCGATCTTTAGATATCAACGGAGCAGACGCACAGCAAACGTACTCTATATTTGTCATTATCTTGGAGATCGCCGAATGCGATTGAGAAAAGGGAAAAATTTCAAAGGGGGAAAACCAAAACATGCGGGCCGGTGCTCACTTCACTGCCTTGCCCAATAAAACTAACTAACCCATGCCCATTAAAAAAAAAATTGAAAGCGGAAAAATGAAACATCAAGAGAATAAATCGTACAACCTAACCGGAATCGTAAAAAATATATACAATGCCCTATTCTAAGTAGTTCTATTACCATTAATACTTACAAACAATAGCTACAAACACCCTATTAGAGGAATATGGTAGCAATTGCCATATGAGCCCTAGATATCCACCGCGAATCATGAATACTACACAGGCGTCCGTATTTTCAATCCTGATATCGCACAAAGCTGTCCACAAGTAGATCCAAATACTTCTGGCCGTCCACCCTGCTGGCGGCATTCACTTGAGCAAGACCTTTCCATTTAAACTTCTCTCTCCTGTCAACGATTATTTGACCAAGGGAGAGCTTGCTTTCGGTCTCAACTGCAATGTCAACCTTCTGTGTAACCATTATGGAACTATCCAAAGCATAAGCGACCGCTAATGGATCAATCAACGCGCAATAATCACCAAATCCACGTCTTCTGAGGAAGTTAAGGACCCCAATGACAAACTTGGCTGCTGGGGACTTACTTTTCTCGAGAATTTCACAGTGTTCCTTATCCATGGCAATGCAAGGCTGGCAGAATATGTCCATACCAACCGCCACAAGGTTGAACTTCATGTCGAAGACAATTTTAGCAGCCTCTGGGTCTACGTAAACGTTCCATTCACTCACTGGGTTATCACCTGTAGCATGGAGAGCTTCAACGGGCGAAAATCCGTACGAACCTCCAATCATGACCACCTGCTTAACCTTTTTTGGTAGCTCCGGATCTTTAATGCAAGCTAACGCAACATTCGTCAGAGGTCCAAGGCAGACTATAGTTATATCGTTCTTGTACTTGTTGACCGTCTCACAAATAAGGTCCGACGCCACCATCGGATCTTTCTGCTTTTCCCAACCACTTTCTTCAAGTTCTGGCATGTTCAAGTCAGCAAGTCCATCTCCACCATGGAAAAACGGATCCTTTGGATATGGACGAACTAGGGGCTTTTCTGGTCCCTGACCAAGCGGAATATCAAACCGGCCAATCATTGAGAGAACTTTCTTTGCGTTTTGCATGCACTTACTGGCAACGAAGTTTCCAGAAACTGTAGTTATGGCCTTCACATCAAGGTTACCCGGAGAAAGTGCAAGAAGAAGAGCTGACGAATCATCGATGCCAGGATCGCAGTCAATGATCACCTTCTTTGGAATTTTGGCATCCTGGGTCATGTTGAATGGCTAAGATTAAGTTGCTTGGATTAAAAAGGGCAAGAAATCATACAACAAAAAAAGGGCGGCCAAACATACGAATTTGAAGGGAGGGGAAACAAAACGGATTATATATATTCTATAACGTTGGAAGCGAGCAACAGCCGAAAACCACCGCGCTCAATAGTTAAACACAAAAGAAATGCCATATATGCACCGGATATAATTCTTCGCAAACTAAGTATTAACACCATTTTCACAAGCAGAACTTTTTTCCGTGGGTCGGACCTGCGGCAATTTCTTGCTCAAATTTATTTCACGAACACCGCGGATTCGGATCCCCAGTAGGTCGGAGAAGCACTGGGTAGCAAAACAACAAAAAAATAACAAGCCACGCTTCCCGGTGGTTGATCCGCCGGCAAGCTACGCAGACCGCATTTTTATTGTCTAAGCAGACGGAATATGCCAATCCTGCTTACTCGAAAAGGAAAATTTAGCACAACGCTTTCCGATGTCCATTTAGTAACGGTTGAAGCGGCAAACTTGCATACGAACTAATACCCTTAAACAGGCATAATCTAGATAAGGTATATCTACTTCAAGTACTCGGGAAGTGGAAGAAGTCAAGAGACTTTAATTAAACCTAATACAACTATCAATAATGTTGGTATATGGTCAATAATCTTGTCTTCGGAGCCAAACAGGCACCCCTTGTTTCTAAGATTGTATTGCTTACGTATTCTCAAGCCGTTATGGGCTTAATAAACTTTATGCTTAAAGTAGTGCAATTGACCAAATAAATTACTCTCAAATCTCTGTAACTGTTTTTCCACTTTGGTAGATAACGATCTCGACGTAATCTTATCGAAATGACGAGGGGACAAGCTACTGGTTGGTGATTGCAGAGAAAACCATTATCTATCGGTGAAAGCCGATTGTTCATCGTGTAGAAACAAATTCTGTTTATACAACTGCAGAGCATATGGAAATGAGATAATAAATCATAACGTTTGGCTAATTTCATCTCCTCAATGGCTTCGGACGGAATGAAGTTTATTCTCCTGCGAGTCGATTGGATGCTCAATTAGTAAGAAATGCGAGGATTACATAAAATGAAGACATACATGCATATCACAAAATTGCTCGTACTACCAAGCCTTGTTAAATAATTGTAAGGACAATGGCTCTCAATGAAGTCATTCCTAATGCTTTAAACGAAAAAGCCCGAACCGGGACAGAAACACAAATGCTTAGAAATGCTAATACAGGATCCGATTGATGCTTTTTTTAATAAGAATTTGATGGCAACAACCACTCCTTTAACCCTTTTTTTCATCATACAGAACTGTGACATTCTCGAGTGGTGATTGAAGAATACTTGACACAATTTCGGGGAAGGAGAATATCAATCTTCATACCGACTTCAAGAATTATTATTCCCGGTGATTCATATATCAGACGCTCTATCGTGCGTTTGTAGATATTCCGCGGGTTGAGCCCCCGGGAACATTTATTGACGGCATGGGGCTGAAGACAGAAAAAAAAATTAAATAAATAAATAATAACAGCGCAGTAGATGTTCCACATAGGACAGCACCGCTTGTCATCTCCATGCATTTAACTATTATATAACCTTATCTGATATCAGATTCAGACTAACCCAATCAGATACGATACAACTAATAAAATAGAAAAAAATAATAATATCGGCGAGGAAACGTACTCTTTCCTATCTTTCCACTCTATGATGTCCATCTGTTTGCACTACATTTTCCAACGCTATCATATTCAGTCTACTACTATGTGTGGCCTAAAACAATTTTAACCCTCATTTCCAAGATTGTGTGTTAATGTGTTAATTGGTTTGAAAATGCTCAAACTAGAGTAAAAATTTAGGGGGGCTAAAAAAAAAAGATCATGCCCTTTTGCGCTAGACTTAAACTAAATCGTAGAAAAAAGGGGTTCTGTCCATTCTCCTTTGTGGTGAATGAATGCTCCCTACTAACTCCTTGTAATGGTTTACACACTTCTCTGGAACTGAATTTGGTGGATAAGTCCTCGCCTTTTTTTTTTTTTTTTTCTTTTCTTCCATTAGGCCAATTTTCATGTGCTTATCTATAACTGAGCGGGATAAACCGAATGTAGACAGTAGCAAGAACAACATTACAAACCGTAAACGACTCGTGGACCCATAGATAGTGCATTAGCTTTGAAAAGTGGGTTTTAATTGTTATAGGGCAAAATAAACAATACGATAATAATTTGGAAGAGGAGAAGAATGAAAATTTGCAAAAAAACCAACTACTTGCTGTTGTCAGCTACAATTATTGTGATGCACAAATATTTTCTACTCGTTGGGATCAACCTTCTATTTTTCATTGTCCACACTTATCAGACTAACTGTAGTGTTTCGGTTTCGGTTTCGGTTTCTGCATTATAATTTTTTTTTTTTCTTTTGACTCCTTTTCCTTGCAACTATCTGTTTTCCATCTAAATATTTAAAGGTGTTACACCCCAGTTTAATCATTCGTTGAACGTGCGAATAGCTATCTTGCGTTAGACTTAGATTTGGTAAAGCAGGTATAGATTTCAGGCTTACCAAGTTTTCTTCAGGCGCTAATCATTTACCTTAGCACTTTTCTTCAAATGTCATCCAAGAAAGAAGAACTAGGCGATGCCCCAGAGGCATTTAGCACTGACTCAGTGAGCCAGTCTCCTTCTGCAACTCAGAAGGTTGGTGCACAGACTAAGTCTCCATATGTGTCTGAGACTCCGGCAAAGGCTGTGAGCAGTACAAAGTTAATGGCAGCAGCACTTTTCTGTGCCATAGTTAACGGCTGTACTATGGGTGTTGATCAATCCATGATGAATAACCTTAACATGATTGACCAATATATTGACTACTTCAACTTAGACTCTGATATGGAGGGTCTCTTTTCTGCCGCCATCAATATTGGTTCTGTTATTGGAGGATTCTTTGCTTCCCAGATTATTGAAATCAAGCACGTCGGCCGTAAGGGTGGTATTCTTATCAGTTGTCTTATCACTTACTTGGGTGTTGGTCTTCAAACAGGAGCTCGAAACAGAGCCATGTTTATTATCGCCCGTATTTTCATTGGTATTGCTGTTACAATAAATGCTGTTTCTGCACCAACGTACGTTGCGGAAATGGTCAAGGCTAAATACAGAGGTTTCTTTGCCGGAATTTACATGGCATCATGGTATTTCGCAGCCATTATAACTACCGGTATTTCATTGGGAACTTACACTGTTAATTCTACCTGGGCTTGGAGAGGTATCTCTCTTTGGCAGTTATGTCCATCCATTCTTGCTGTTTTGGTTCTTCCATTCATCCCAGAGACTCCTCGTTTTCTTGTCTTCGTTGACCGTGAAGATGAAGCAATGGATGTGCTTAGAAGATACCATGGTAATGGAGTGGAGACTCCACTTGTGAAAAACGAGTTTGCCGAGATCAAGAACGTTCTAGATTTCGAGAAGCAGCACAAGTCTTCGTGGATGGACCTTATAAAGACAAAGGGAAACAGATGGAGAATGTGGATTATCTTCTGGATGGGTGTTGCCTCTCAGTTGACTGGAAGTAACATTGTCGGTACTTATCTTGGGCTTTTCCTTGACAACTCTGGAATAACATCCACTAGAAAGCAGATCGTCATCAACTTGACTATTCAGGTGTGTAATTTGGTTTTTGCCGTGCTCGGATCTTATCTCACAGAAGGTTGGGGTCGTGTTCCGATTATAACATACTCAACTGTCTTTATGGGAGTTTGCTTGTTCATCATGGGTGCTCTTCAGAGTAAATACTCAGATGGTCACAGCGCTGCTGGTAGTAACGCCTTGATCTTCATGGTTTACTTGTTTTCCGTTACTTACTCCTTCTCTTTCACTCCACTTTGTGTCTCCTATCCTGTTGAGATTTTGAACTATTCTATTAGAACTAAAGGTATGGCTTTCTCTCAGATTGTGACGTTTGCTTTTGGTTTCTTCAACCAGTACGTTTTGCCTATTGCCTTGGATCACATCTCTTGGAAGTATTACATGATAAACGGTGTCTACAACCTTTTGCAGGCTGCTCTTTTCTATTTCACGCTTGTTGAAGTCAAGGGCTTGACTTTGGAAGAGATAGACGAGAAGTTTGATGGCGTTTCGCATACTAAGTACCCTACTCACTTGAAAGAGATCGAGTCGAAGAATGTTGAAGATAGCGAAGTGGCTAGTGTCTCGGACAAGGCCTAAATGGTTGACGTCATTCATTTATACATACTTATCTCTTATTCTTTTTGATTACAGCTTACTTTTCCCTAATAATTCCATTTTTGTTTTGTTTTCTTTTCGAACATTATTTTTCTTCATTACTAATCGTTCACTCTATCAATAATAATTAACGTTGATCGAAATATGTACTTAGAGTATCTTATTACCTGTTTAGGCTATTCTTTTCCTACTGAGTATCTTATACATCTATTTAAGTCATCCGGTAGAGCATTCCAGTCAACCGCCATTTGATGCTTTCTTCTTTCTTCTAATAAACTGGATATTTTGGTCTCATCCAATGCACCTGTCCTGCAATCAACGAGGCTTAAAATTGCGATCTTAGTTCTTTTGTGTCCATGCTCCATTTTTTCTGAATTCACAAAATCTTGATAGATTAACGGAACGTTGGAATACCGATAATCAGAGATAAACATGCTTCTCCAGAGCAAGGACCAATGAATCTTTGCACCTTTAGGTATGATTCGGTGATTACCGAAATTTGGCCAGTATCGAGTAACCCATTTTCCATCATTCTGTCTGGTTAAATAGCCGAATGGAAGAATTTCTACAAACCACCAGAACCATGTTGCGATCAAACTACTGTCTCCTCTCCCACAATTCCCTTTTTCACCAGTTTCTGATAGTTCAATTGGTGTCTTACTAGGGACAGGAAAGAGATCATCTCTGCCCATTGGTTGACAATCATTGAACATATAAGGTGGACGTTTTAGTGAAAGATTATCATGGTGACAAGCAAGAACACAGTCTTTTGGAGGAAATTTTGTCGAAAATTCATTAATGGCTCCCTGCTTGAATAGAACTCCAAACTCAAGGGCAAATGAAAGCATCCATCTCAAGGAAACGTTAGATAATTGATGTCCATTCTCATCTAAAGGCCAACTACCCCCGATATCGGAATGATCACCAGGAAACCAGACTTCTACCATATCATCGGAACATCGTTGATCTTGCATAACTGAGAATAAAGGTTGCAGTTCTGGATCTGACATTGCACCAAGTTCCTGCTCAGGATTCTGCGCAAAGAGATTTTCCTTGAACCTACATCTTCTTTCATTAATGCTAATTGCATGCCGGATATGTTTCACGTGGGATGTGATTGAAGTGTATGGAAACATTCTGTCGATTATAATACCACAGGAATTGACAGAGTCAAAGAGTCCCATAAGTTCTATTTCCACCTTTTGCCTACAAAAAGTCTTTCGAAACTCTTCCAAACTTTCGCAGCTATCTCCTTCTGTTGGTTGGCCATCCTTTTCCCATTTTTGGTACATTTTCCAGGCAGTTGGAACCATAGTTTGAAGACTTTGATCCAATAATCCAATCTTGTGGATCATTCCAGCAAGAATTCGAGCCACAAAAGATCCTCTGCTAAACCCAAAAAGATATATTTTGTCACCGGGACAAAACTGCTTTATGAGAAATTTGTAGGCCTCAATTACATGGTAGTCGATTGTGAAAGCGAATGCCGCATCTAAATCCATCTGTATGTGTTCAATTAGCGAAGAAAAATGGTTGCGACTCCCGATCGAACCATAATCAACTCTAATGTTATTACCAATTCCGGCTAAGATTAATTTGTTAGAATATAATCTGTTTAGATGAGTATTTGAAATAATACTTACGTTGGTAATAACATATTTGTTCGAAAGGATTCTCTCGATCCAACATTCTATAGAGCTTTAAAACATTGGAAGGACTTCTCTTTCCAAAATTATTATTTGTTCCATCAAAGCACATGACAATGCTTTTGAAAGGGGCGTTCATTTTTAACCTCATTAAATACGTAAAATACAGGGACATATATCATAGGACCTTTTGAACAAGAATGGATAAAGGAATAGTTTTATTCTAAGCTTACCCAAATCAGCGAAGCCCGTGATCAACAAAGAGAACATTTAGCAAACCAGGCGGTGCAGAGAGATACAGGTTCAAAAAAATTTCGAAAAAAAATTTTAGATATGAATAAAACGACAAGGATTATTATCTGAAGGCTGTAAGACTCATACGTTCAAGAAGAATCAGGTTGGACAGTAATATTCATAAGGAAAGTATGACAGAAAGTATAGCATTAAAGAAGGAGGAGGCCGAGAAAAACAAAGAGAGTGCTATCGACAGTGAAAAGATCAAGGAAGAACTTAGAGATGATTTGGATGGAGGTTCCGAGTCCTCAGAATCTGAGCCAGAAGATGAATATGGAAAATTATTAACAAATGATGTTGAAGAAGGCTTAAGCAAGGTGTTGAAGGCCATCAAATCAGGTGATAAGGCTTTGTTTGATCCAAAGGTGAAATTTTTCAAAGATCCTTCGAAGGATGTCGAAGATAAAAAAAGTGAGAATGATGAGCATAAGCCAATTTATCTTAAGGATTATCATCGTATGGCATTATTGGAAACAAAGACAAATGAAGATGACGAAGATGAAGAGATGATAAATGGAAACAAGCAGGAGGAACTCGAAGGAGAAGGAGATGAGATAATAAAACCATACACTGAGCAACAGGAAGCAGACAAAGCTGCTCTTCTCTCCGAGATTAACAAGGAATTTGAGGACAAGAATGAGGATGGAGATGATGAAACATTTTTGAAGAAGAAGCAGACAAAAGTTGATATTGCAGATAAAGAAACAGAGGAACAGGATTTACCGGATCCCACAGTTGATGGTGGAGAGAAGTTTTTAGAAGCATACATGGACAAACAAGCATGGATACCAACGGACAAATCGAAGGATCTTACCAAGGGAATGAATGAAGACGATCCAGAATTTGATGATGCTGCGGAAAGATTTGAAAATGCATACAACTTCCGTTTTGAGGATCCACACGCCGCTGAAATTGTTTCATATGCAAGATCTCAGGCTACAATGAGAAGAGAGAAGATGAATTCGAGAAAGAAGGACAGAAAGAAGGAGCAAGATAAGAGAAGGAAAGAGAAACAAGATGTTCAAAAGCAATTGAAGCAAAAGAAACAAAAGAAGATCAACATGGTTATGGATAGAATTAAAGAGGTGCGAGAAGCTGTTGGCAAAGAGGTGCCTGAATCTGTTATTGCAAGCATTTTTGGTGATATATTGATGCAGGAGGATTTTGATAGCGATGAGTGGGACCAAAAGATGAATGAAGTGTTTGAAAAGTATTATGGTGGAGAGGAAGAAGGAGGAAAAATCGAGAAACCACAATGGAGCGATGATGAGGAAGAGACGGAGGAAAAAGAAGGAACCGAAAAGAGTGGTGAAAATGAGGAAAATGAAGATGAGGAGACAGTTGTGTCTAAAAGAAAACAAAAAAGAGTTGAGAAGCATGCTAAAAAGCAGCAAAAAGAGCAGCTCAAGCAGGTTGCTGTTGATGTTGTGGAAAAACGAGCATCGGATATTTTGGATGAAGTGCAGCAGGAAAGAGGAAGAAGCAAGGTTAAAGAACCTGTGAAATTCAGATATAGAGAAGTTTCACCAGAGAGCTTTGGCTTGACTACGAGAGATATTTTATTTGCAAGTGACACCGACTTAAATGAGTTCGTTGGCTTGAAGAAACTTGCCCCCTACAGACGTAAAAATGACGTTGAGGAAGATAAGATGAAATTTGGAAAGAAGAAAAGACTCAGCGAATGGAGAAAGAAAGTGTTCCATAATCCGGAGGGACCAGATTTTGAGAATGAGGATGATTTGAGTGACGTTAAGATTCCATCAATAGTTAACGGTGGGAAACATAAGCATCGCCATAAGCACAAACATGGCAACAAAAAGCGTCGTGCCGAAGATGCACAAAAAAGTGATGGCAAGAAGAGAAAGACCAATTAGATAATACTTAAACCTTACTTTGTATGCCGGGCCCACGAAAGCTAGAACAGTTTATAATAATATACATTGGTGAGAGGTGAAAAAACCTTGAAAATTATTCTGAAAGGTTGACTTTTTTAATAAGTCGGTAAACTGTGCGAGTATTAATGCACCTCAATACCTTGACATGAGGGTTTTGCTTTCGATAAAAGAAAATCATTTAAGATATAGACAAGCAAAACTAATTCTAGGAACATAAAGGAAGAAACCCAGATTTCTCAAATTGGAAACATCTACAAAGCGTAGATATGTAAACGTAAGTGTTCTAGGCTTACTTTGTGTACACTGGGTGGTATAGGCCTATTTCCGGGGTGGTGATCAAGTCGGAAATGCTGATGGACGTGGACATTAACTGTTAACGGAAAAATGCGATGAAAATGCTTCAAGCGCAATTTATAAATTTCTTTTCAAAAAAGAGGGGAAAACAGCTCTGAAAGGGAAGCTTATCAGATGGCATAAACGCACAGAATAAACGTATTCAAATTGGGAAGAAGCGAATCAAAAACATTATTCATCATGACTGAAATCAAAAGCATTATCCACCATGACTGAAGAAATCAAAGAGATTAAAGCCATTGGCGTTCAGGATTTTGACCATTGGCTATAAACAAAAAGCTTCACATACAAGCCAAGAAAAAGAAGGCTGTAGGATATAGACATTAAGGATGAATCCTGTTGTGTTTGTGGCTCCGATATCCACTGTACATGTTGAGATCGGGGAAGGCCTTATGTTCCATTAGCCGTTGGCCATGAGATTATCGGTAAAATAGTTAATCTCGTAGAAGGTGTGGACAAATCAAGATTCCATATCGGTGACAGGGTTGGAGTTGGAGCCCAATGCGACCGTTGTGGTGAATGCTACTGTTGCGAGCACAAGCACGATCCATGTTGCAAAAATGGCTTTGGAACTCACGGTTCTATTGCTCCAGATGGACAACACACCCAAGCTGGATATGCAAATTACACCAGAGTCAACAGCCACTTTGCATACAGGATTCCAGATGCTCTTGACAGTATCTCTGCAGCTCCATTGATGTGTGGAGGAATGACCGGACTTCTCCCTTTACTCAAAGCTGGTGTTACAAAAGGAACTAAAGTGGGAGTTGTCAGTATTAGAGGTATAGGCCACATGACAATTCTTTTTGCCAAGGTGCTGAGGTGACGGCCATTTCTACCCCAAAGAGGTCCCTGGCGAGTATCAGGATTGGCTTGATGTCATTGTTAATACTGCATCAACCTTCAGTGAGAGCCACATCAATTTCGTTATGTCGATGTTGAGACACCGGCCGGAATCTTTGCCTTTATCACGATGCCAAAGGTGGGTGAGGAGCTTGATCTCAATCCTATGTTCTTGGTATACGCAAATTATCAGGTTCGGTTATCGGCTCGCCTGAAGGGATTGAAAAGATGCTTCAGTTTGCAAGAGGATGCTCGCCAATGGTGTTAGGTTTAGATTTGTTTTCACCGGCTACGATAAATACTTTAAACAGTAGGGTTATTCGCTTTGCTTGTAAAATCATTCTTTGCATACTTGCAATATAATACAGCTCATGCGTAAAGCATGCGTAAAATACATGTTCGCCGAAACAGGCTAGCAGAATAGAGTATGCTTTCTGTCTCTATCTTTGAATATTACACTAAATCCTAATCTGAACTTCCTACACCTGCTGTAAATCACCACAGAGAAAAATAGTATATTTATTTGTTTACTCTTAAATAGTAGCAGATTACCGTAATTAGTACTTTAAACAGGACGGAATTCATAGCTCAGGCTTGTTGAGCTTCACTCTGACAAGCTTGACCTGCGTGTAGTTATCCAAAGCTTCGGCACCCATCTCTCTGCCCAAACCAGACTGCTTGTAACCTCCAAATGGAGCATTCTGCTGGAGATCACTGTATGTGTTAATCCAGACAGAACCAGCCTCCAATCTATCAGCAACGTAGATGGCCTTGTTAATGTCAGTAGTGTTAATACCGGAACCAAGACCGTATTCTGAGTCGTTGGCCTTCTCAACAAGCTCATCAATGCTCTTGAATGGCAAAACAACAGCGACAGGACCGAAGATTTCTTCCTGTGTCAACTGAGAGTCCTGAGGAACATCGTAGTAAACGGTAGGCTCAACAAAGAAACCCTTAGTACCAATTCTGTGACCACCAGTGAGCAACTTCAAGTTGGTCTTCTCGGCGATCTTGATGTAGTCCAAAACAGTCTGGAACTGGTCAGGTGTGGTCTGTGCACCTTGGTAAATGCCCTTCTCAAATGGATTACCAACCTTCAACTTCTCAACAGCCTCCTTGAACTGCTGGAGGAAGTCGTTGTACCACTTCTCATCAGTAGCCTGAATGTAGATTCTGGAACCGGCACAGCAGACCTCACCACCGTTGAAGAAGATACCTGTGATCAAGTTCTGGATGGTCTGCTTGATGTTACAGTCCTGGAAAACAATATTTGGAGATTTACCTCCCAACTCCAAGGTAACCTTCTTGATGGTGTCAGCAGCACCCTTCATGATGCCTCTACCAACCGAGGTAGAACCAGTGAATGCAACCTTTCTAATCTTTGGATGCTGCAAGATCGCGTTACCACAGTTTCTTCCACTACCTGGAATGACGTTAAGGACACCTGCTGGCAAACCTGCTCTCTTGAAAAGGGAGGCAGCGTACAAGTTACTCAATGGTGTAGCACTGGCTGGCTTAATGACCATGGTATTACCGGTGGCAATTGATGGACCAACCTTCCATGAGAACATAAGCAATGGGAAGTTCCATGGTGTAATGGCACCACAAACACCCAAAGGCTCTCTCTTGGTGTATGTGAGGTGGTCTGGACCAGTCTCGACAGTTCTTCCGTCAACCTTATCACAGTATCCGGCACAAGATCTAATGTACTCAACAACCAAGTTGACATCGAACCGAGCACAATCCAACGACTTACCGTTGTCAAGAGACTCAATCTTGGCCAAGACCTCTCTCTCTTCGTCAAAAAGCTCTGCTGCACGATACAAGATTCTAGCTCTGACTTCAGGCTTGGTGAATTTCCACTTAGCATAAGCCTTGGAAGCACACTCGACAGCGTAGTCAACATCGTCAGCACCGGCTTGCTGCAAAGTAGCAATCTTCTCCTCGGTGATTGGAGTAATCACATCGAAGGTCTTTCCAGATCTGGCCTTGACATATTCGTTGTTGATAAAAAGTCCAGTCGGCTGTTCGTAAGTTTCCCCAATAACTGGGAAAGTAATAGTCTTTGAAAGGGACATGATGGAACGGATCTGGGTACTAATAATTCTGTTCTGGATGCCGAAACGGTCTATTACTTGAAATGCTCTCCTAAAACCTGCAAATAGCATAGAAGTTGCAACTTTTATTAATTGTGGCTGACACAAGCCTTTATATATATATGAGGAGGCAGCTATGGGGGCGGATGACCGCTGACATTTGGAAAATTTTTGAGAAACACGCTGCATTTTATTTTCAATCCTTTACCTAGGAATTTGTTACTTTTCGTAAATTTTTACGTGGGCCAGCACCTAATCCTGCTATTACTAATTTTCTCTTTACCATTGTCTTGATACTCTACTGGGCAACTTTTTCAATAATTTTTTGTGGCACCCCCCAATTCGCCGGTTCCGCACCCCCTCATATAGAGTTTTCATTGGTTTTTTTTCCGTCTTCACCGATGAGAAGATTCCATAATTGGGAATCATTCGATATTTTAGGAACGGCGACTTCTTTTCGGAGACAAAAGTAATCTCCACCCCCAACAAATCTGTGCTACATCCTTAACAGTTTTAAACATCACCACTAGTGCTGGGACCATTTATTATGCCTTTACCATCGGATATTGAGAAAAAAAAGCAATGCTGGTTAAATGCAAAAATGAGGTCATGTATGAACTCGATTCTTCATTTTGTTGTCTCTATATTTTTTTGGCTCCGCTTCTTTTATTTGAACGAACACTAGCCATGACTGTACGAACAGCTGAAGAAAAAGAAGGCAAAAAAATTAGATAGAGGGGTAAAAAAATGCAAATAACATGTAACTTATCTTGCTTAATAAAGCGCCAGCAACTAAAGATTTACTCAATTCGGTTTTCGGCCTTTTTTTTTTTCATTTTTTTTTCCCTGAAATTTTTTTCCTGCTGAGATCGATGCACTCACATTTACTTTTTATCCCGCTTTCCTT
>ERZ746981.244-NODE-244-length-32777-cov-11.332110_pt1 | contig 32777 bp, 13 predicted proteins | sample MGYA00374948_ERZ746981 | MGnify/ENA primary metagenome ERZ746981 (study PRJEB28757, sample SAMN06711160) | food metagenome | host: microorganism | place: China:Harbin | collected 2017-01-30 | study: EMG produced TPA metagenomics assembly of the Analysis of...
TTATTCTAAATCTTCGTTATTTTAGAATAAGTTCAGATCTCAAAACAAATAAATCTAATGACATATAATAATAGATTACCTAATACTAGGTAATATTCTCATATGTCCGACAGTTTTTATTTGTTTTATTTGCTTTTTCTTATTTTTATCTTTTCTCTTATTCTTATCTCTCTTCTTCTGTAAGCTGTGTCAAAACAATGATGCTCTCGAACAATGGAGTTCAAGTAAGGAAAGATGGTATTGTTATATTATCTGATTAATACGAGAACTACATCTATATAAAGTGAAGATATTCCCTTCTGTATATCATTATATATACTCTTCATTATATACTACAATAAATATCGAAATACTATATAAATCTGGTAACAGTAACTTTAACAGGAAGATCGGAAATCTATCTTTCAATTATGTCAAAACACTAGAAGGATAGAACAATGAGGTTCTAAAAAGAACATGATTGATGGTCTATGTTGTCGTATAAGAAGAAGAGTGATAACTATATAAAGATGAGATATCCTTCTGTGTCTATACTAAATATTATGTACAAATTATACACTACAATAAATATCGAGATACTATACAAAGCTGGTAACACTTACCTTAAGAAATTATTTGTCTAGCTTTAAGCCAATATGTTCTTGGGTTGACCCCTTACATTACCACCGTTTTTTTTAGGAAAATCGACCTTGATTTCACTAAATTTTCAAAAAACATTTAGATATCTTCGTAAGCATTGCCTGGTTTAGGTGTATTTTCTTCTTAGGGCAATGAAATAATATGATACGTACAAGTATCTGATATCTTTATCAAATCGTTTATTCAAACAAACGTTCGTAACTATTCTTAAAAATCAAAGTATGTCAGAGGTATCTAACAAACATGTTCTGGAGAGCGATCTTGGTCGAAGACCTCATATGTCTTTTTATCATAGTTAATACCTGCTATACTAATAATTTCAGTGCGCGGTGGTTCTCTGGGGTAAATAGCATCTTGCTTTAAGTACGGTGTCAATAATCATATATTCATAGTCCTATTTTGGTAAAGTTGTATCTGAATATCATGTTCAAAAGTGTTCGGCCCCTTGGGTCTCACTATCTTAAAAGGTCCATAGTAGATTGGTGAATTTTTTTGGTACCGCAGCTTAATGCCGAAAGCCTTGCAGTTGACTAAAACATAGTCACAAACCTTAAATGCATGATCAAGTGCATGTCGATCATACTGAGCTTCTTGAGAGTGTTGCGACTAAATGATCTTTATCCTGTCAACCAATTAACTCAAGTCGTCTCACAAAGTCTTCTGCTCTAGGACTGTAATGGTTTAAGTCAATAATATCAGCGGAGATATGAACTGGACAATTAGGATTATATCCTTGAGCAACATAAGATAGACCATAACCTATCGAATTCTGGATACTACAGGCAAACTCGGTCATGCGTAAAATCTTATCCCAAACGTTCGAAGTAGTTTGTGCTGCCTTTCTAACAACTGTATAGAGAATTTGGCTAGCTCTTTCAGTTTGAACATCAATCTGGGGGTGATTTTTAATAGACATCAATCTATTTGTTTGCATTAATTTTGTAAATGTACTCCAACTTTTATTGACAAATCAGATATCCTTAACTGAAACAAGTGTTGCCAAAAATCAATTTCATCAGTAAGTTTTTCTAACAAACAGTTGTACGCAGTCTTTTGCATCAGGATTATCATCGGTTAAAATAAAATATGCCATCTTCTAAGATTCAAGGAAAAGAACTGTAACTGCCTTTGAAAAATGATCTGCGTAAAAAAACAATATATTTTTTGGTAATTATAACAAGTTCTGCAAAATTCATTCATTATTTCTACTTACTCACTGTTCATTTGACCTTCTGCTAATCGGTGTTAAACAGAATTTTTGTAACTAATGTTGTCATCAATCCGTTTTCCAAATCAGGAAACATGCTCTATTGAAATCTATGTGTTTTAGTGGACAGTACCTAAATTTAGAATGAAGTTAATTAATTTGTGTAAGGATGGTAAGCCGACCCAGCTAGATACCGATTCCTGGTGTGTGAAGTTGCAAAACTCAGAGACACGAATAATAATATCAATATGGACTATAATGTCAACTTATGATACAATCAATATTAAATTATGATCAATTCAAATTAAAAGTATATTAGCTTGTCTTCCTTAAACTCTTTTAAGAAAAAGAAAGTAATAATTATGTAGTATAGTTTCCAGAAAAACCCAGATATCATTTTTTACAAGTGTGGTTCTCTGTGTGATCAATTCTCAGAAATCATATGCTCTTGTTCGAATTTCTAAAAACCGCGAAATCCGACATTAAAGGATATATTCACTTTTTATATAGCAATGGACCAATATGTTCTGAACTTTACTTCTTACGTAACAGAATTGAGCCACATTAATACTACTGAGCTTTCTTTTGTTCATGAAATGGTTTACCGATTGTTGTATTGTCTAGGGAATATTACCAGAAGCTTTATAGCTTTAATCATCAAAAATAATAAATTAGCCTTAATAATTTTGGGACAACCGGAGCTATTACATTATATCCGTTCAGAAAAGCATGTGCCAGCTTTATCGAATAATATTCTTATCTATTGTTTGAGAAAAACGCATGCATTTTAAATTGCCCTCAAGCTTAGGGAACAATTCTTAAAAAAATAATACTACATAAATTAAACCTATTCCGGCATTTATTCAAAGTTCCAAATAACTATTTACCTAATGCTATTATCACTCCATAAAAACAAGAGCTAGTTAATATGGGCCACAAAATAGCATTTTTTGGCGCAACTGGAGGATGCGCAAATTCATGCTTGACTTATTCTCTCAAAAATGGGTACGATTGTGTTGCATTAGCTCGAACCCCTGCAAAACTAAATAAAATGCTGAAGGAACAAGGAGTTTCAGATGATATAATTATGAAGAAATTAACAATTGTAAAGGGAGATATTCAGAATATTAATTCCATTATAGAAGTGCTTGGTGGGAATGATAGTTCCAATTCCGTTTCTGCAATAATATCTGGTATAGGAGGAGCACCAGCTTTGCAGTACTCTTTTACCACACCAGTTACTTTGGATAATCCAAATATTTGCACCGAATTTACCAAAAATTTGATTTTGGCAATGAATAAATTAAAGCAGACCAACAATTTTAAAAAGCCGTTATTAGCAGTTGTCTCCACGACAGGAATCACAAGTGGTCCAGATGATCTTCCTTTTGGCTATCATATACTTTACAAGTATTTGTTAAAAATTGCACATCTTGATAAAACTAGAATGGAGAATATTTTGAATGAGGCAGCTGCTGAAAATTTGTTCTCTAAAATTATTATTATCAGACCAACTCTTCTTATAGGGTCCCATTTGGTCGAAAAAGGTATCGGTTATTTAAAACTCAAAGTTGGAACCGAAAATAGTCCCGTTTCAGGATACTACATATCGAGAGCAGATGTTGGAGAGTGGACTTTTCAGAGTTGCATCAAACAAGGTAGTAATCTTCCATTGGGAGTGTCCATATTTACACTTTCTTCTTAGTCTTGGTACGGCTACAAGTTTCTCATGGTAGTTACGCCTATTTATTTTATTGACAAGAAAAGCGCACCTTTACCTGTAGGAGAAAGGGATATACGAGATGATCTTTTTTTTATTAGGTAGATTTCTTATTATATCTCTTTTAATGCTATTCACCTTCTCCGAAATTTAATCCTATGTGTTTGTAATATTTACCGAATCTGTTTTAAGTGTGAGGGTAATTATCCCATGAGGCTCTTGATAACTAATATATTGAATGTTTCTAAGGCAATGAAAGAAAATGATACAAAGTAAAGAAGGTAAGGAAGAAAATATAAAAGGGGCAAGCAAAAGGAAAGGTGCACATGCTTAAACACCTTTAATCCTTATGAGTGAAGTTTTTTGGGGCATAAAACAAGGCAGAGGAGATAAAAACAAAGAGTTTCCTAGGCATTATAAATGGGCCACATTTTCTGCTGAATAACAGTTCTGTTCTTGATCATACGAAAACGATGTAACATAACACCAGTTTCTTGCACAATTTGTACCATCCTCACAGTTCGTGGTGAAAGGTGAAAGCCTTCCAGCGTAATTCTCATACATTTGAAGAATCGTAGAATTCGTTTTCATTTTTTGTGCAACCAATGCCCAATATGTAGCATTCAATGGTGATGACTCTGGCCAATCAATCTCATAAGCAGATCTAGCTGAATACTCATATTCCCAAACAGGTTCACTACCATTAGTGCCAAATGTACTTTCTAAATCAACATAGTAGTTGTGAATATTCAGCACGGAGAATGTTTTTTTGTCAACTTCATAATATCTCCAACCAGGATTGTATTTAGCAAGCGGCGTGATTGATTGTCCAATATAAGCCACATTAAGAGCATTTTCCTTTGTTTTCTGAATGTAATTGGTACCATCGCCTTTGAATAGGATTTGAAACTCATCACGATGTGTATGTCCATTAAATATACCTGCAATTGTATATGGTGAGAATCTTTCAACTATTTCGGTAAAAAGCTTGGATTGAACTGGAAGAATGTTATTGGACATCGGAATATGGTACAATATCCAAACACGTTGGTCCTTTGATTCGGCATCAAGTAATTCATCTACCAAAAATTTGAATGATCCGAAAGGGTCGGAATCTTCAACCATATTCCAGTATGAGTATATGTTTCCATAATAGAATGCATTACTATTCATCGAGATGATTTTCAATCCCATTTTAGTAGAGATCGAATATCCGGCATAATGACGTTTTACTTGATCAACCTGCTTTTTTCCAATCCAATTGTAGCTTGACCACATTTCGGCCATCAAATCTGTATTCCATGTAAATCTATTGGTAAATTTGGTTTTTTCCGGTGCAATTTGTCCATATGGAAAAGAATCATGGTTACCGAGTGCTGGGTAAAGTGGAATATCGCGTAAGCCGTGCTTCGCATCCCTGAAAATAATTTCTTCCGACTTCTTGCTCATACCAAGGCTGATATATTGCGCCCCATCGTGATCCACCATATCTCCAGTAAAGATTGCAAATTTGAAATTAGGACCATTCTTCTTTTGAAGATTTCTAATTGACAGAAATGTAGAGTTTATCAACACCTCCGGAGAATCACACATATAACTTCCAAAAGTGGTTGCCGGTGTATAGATAGAAGAATTATCGTTGCTGACTGGTAGTCCTAAATGAAAGATGTCATTATTATCATAATACGAACCTTCGTACAAATTAGTGTATTTATCTTTGTCCTTATTATTCTTTCTTTTAGAATGTTTGTTGACAGTACAACACATAGAAGTAGTGCAATTTGCTTCTGATCCAACGGCATAGTCCTGTTCTACATGCAAATCTGAAACATGGATCACATTGAAAGTATCCTTTGAGTTTGGAATCGGAGCAAAATGTGCTTTATGAGGTTTAACATTATTCCACAGATAAGCGAGGGAAATATTTTCTGGTGTTCGGGGAATATCACACTGGCCAGCAAATCTATAATAGCAAAAATATTCAGCATCAAGGGAATTTGTATTCAATAATGTCAATAAATTTGTGAAGTCTGTTCCCATAAATGTGCTGTTAGCACTCCAGCTATGATATGCATTGTGACAACCTGCAGTAGATGATAACTTACTGGCAATGCAGTACCTTTCAAACACATCTGGAACCAAATCAGGTCTCTCAAAAGCCATATGTTTTCCATAGCCAAGCCTTTCTTTACATTTCTGGCATTGAGTGATATTGGACTGATCGTCTATTTCTGCAAAAACATTCAAACTTTTCTCAATGATATCTTTATCCGCTTGTGAAACTGAGCTAGCTGAGGCTGTAGAACCAGGGGTATGAATAGATAAGTGATGTTTATATAGAGAAATAGTGGATGTGCTCTCAAAATAATCAGAAGAATAACCTGAAGGATAATCAGAAGAATAAGCGAAGGAATATTCTCCATTATGTGCATCGCTGGGATATGTAGTTATTGATTGATAATCAATTTTTTCAGACTTAGTTTTTGTATTTTCCCAATCCCATTTACTTTTTATGGAATTTTGAAAAGCATATCCTGTGTTGCTTGGTTCCATCGAGACAGCATTATTTTTGTTTCTATCATGTGACCCACAATAGACTAAAGCATCAATAGTTTTATCAAATGAAACGGTTGAAATCAACTGGTTTCGATTATCACTAACATACCTGTTTACTGGGGAGGTACTAGCAAGAGACAAATATAGCGTGACTACAACAAATATTGACAGCATTGCCGAAAGCTGAAAACAATAATACTTATCGAAATTTTATACTTACATCTCACTCTTCTCAATGTATGTGCAAATACCTGCCTTTATAAGTTGAAGTGGAATGTAAAAGTTTGTGGTGCAGCTAACAATTTAGGCAATTACGGTCAGGACCCAATAAAGAGCCAAAGTTCTAAAATTCATTTGTGTAAATTGTATTATAACTTGTGGAACACATGTGCTGAACCTCAGTATTCTTTGTTATTCGATGCTTTTGAAACTTACCAAGGATAACAAAAATAATACGAGAATTTGCCTTATTGTGCATCATAGATAATATGTACTGCGTGTTTAAGCCTAATTTAATCATGTTGTAGCCACACAATCGATATCATAATACTCCGCATGCTAACAAAGAAGCATCTCATGTTTTCAATAATATGCGCCATGACTGTAGATTGGCTCATGGTTATTTAATTCAGACTTTGGTCTGGTTGCTGGCCGTTTTTTAGTGGTGTTCGTTTAAACCAAGAAAGTATGAAATTTCACAATGCAATACAAAATATGCACGCTATTTTTCCTTATCCGCACGGTTGAAATTGCTTACTCCAAATTCTCTTGCTTAAAATTTTACAGTTAAGAGCTCCCTAAGATAAAAAGAATGTTCTCATAGTACGATTCTATTTTTACAATTATATATATTTTCCATTTTATAATGACATAATACGTACATTAATAAAGAGAAGCCACTTTATTTTTAACAATGAATGATGTTTATTATAGAATTGATGAGATTGAAAGTGCCGAAAACAATGTTTCAACTGATATTGTGTTTATGATATCATGAAAAATTATATATAATTATTGCAGCTTTTGGGACATGCGAAAAGTATTTTTAGAATACAAAGACATACATACTACCGTTGTTTTTGTTGAAAGTAGTTCGTCACAATTTTTGGAAGGGATAACGCATAATAAATCGACCTGAATGATATACTTACATATTTTCTTCCATTTAACAATAGGTTGACTTGAGTCCCAAAGTGAATTTTGTTGATTTCCAACTTTCCGACCCTTTTCCAAATAATTTATTCCTCAAGCTCAAAACAAAGAGAATACAACTATTTATCACCTGATATCTTCCGCAAGAGAATAAATTATTGTTTAAGAGACAGTATTATCGAAACTCGGCAGCTATTTTTGTCGCAATTTGTACGAGGTTCAATATTCAAATAACCGTCCTTTAGAGATTGGTCTTCAACCTTTGAATTAGGGTACCCATCTAACATAAAGTAAGACTATCTCTTGTAAGCCAAGAACAAAGTTAAACATGAATTACGGCTGAACTGTAAGTGTCGGATGTAGAGCACCTGTAGCAATACAACTTGAACGAATGAGAATGAATTCTCATTTCAAAATTCCTTTATATATTGTTTATGCGCGCCATATTTGTCCCCCGATGCATCCAACATACTTTATTAGTAAGAAGTGTTAGTGCTAGACCAATTTGGTACTAAACATTAAATTTAACTACTGTATCTAATTAGTGATGCGTCTGCATATATGACATTGTTCCTTACGTCATCATAAGCCTAGTGTAATATTTTAGTTAATTTGTTTAAGTGTGACGCCGATTATTTTATGAAGTTTTTGTTATAACTAGTATCGAATATCTTTAAGGTTGAAAAAAGGAGAAGTACAGAAGTAAAAAGCTGAAATACCTTTAATCCTTATGAGCGAGGCTTTTTTCGGCATATACAGAGCAGGGTAGTTTTATGTAGACGCAGATGTCGACGCATCTGCTGCACCTAGCTTCTAATGCCCATGACTAGAACAACTTTCATTTAACTCTAATCCGAATACCCAAAAATTACTTAAATACTTTATCACAATTTGAGAAACTAATATTTTTGATAATTATTAACTTCCAATTCATAAGTTTCTTCTAGTACAATTCATGTCCCATGTCATCCAAATAATTCGATTGAGATAAATAAATTAATGTTATAATCCTCGCGCTTTCCTCAAGTATTCATTCATTCATTACCTTTTCGGTTTTCTCGTGACCGGGAGCAAATAATTTTTATTGTAAGTCTACGCCATCTTTTTTACAGATATCAAGTTTGGCATCAACTTAGCCAACTGTTGCTAATAAAACTTACAGGACTGTAGAAGTTATCAGACGTTTGAAAAGAAGTCCTTATTTCAATAATTTTAATATTTTAATTTGTTGCTTTTTCTTTTTGTGGTTCTCGTATTCATCTGAATATAATCTCACAAGCAATCTTAAAATTCACAAAATAAGCTTTTTGCAGCTCTTCTACTCCTTGTGTAATAGTGGATTATATCTTAATTTTATACGACTACTCTAGGAATAATATTTGTTCACTAGGACCTCCATTATTTTGACACTTTATTTTCCATTTACTCTCATGTATGTAAATGCGTGCTTCATTTAACCTTACCAAATTGAATTATTTATTACAATTACTCGGGCCACTGTTCGTTTTTTCAAATGGCTCTCAGTGTTCTGTAAGTTTTTCACTATTCATGAAACCGTTTGGGTATAAATTTTATCAGCGGGAGATATACTCTTTCCCTTCTTAAATAGCTCTCTAAACAACTGTATTCTGAATTTTACATTTTTTACGTAACAGAGTTCGCAATTATGCATAATTGTTTTTGTCGGTCCTTTTTGATAGCAATAGAAAGAAATTTTTTGCAAAGTGTTTCTATGAAAAAGAGAAATTTAGTGTTAGTAATCTGGGAAAAATCAAAGTAATGCATTAAAGTCGATTCAGAAAAGCATCACTCTGCATGCTTAAATACTTTGAGCAAAACGAAACCATTTTAAATTGCACTAAAAAAAAGTTGATATTAGAGGGTACTAATATTTTGTTGAGTAATCTGAAATATGAATTCGGTGAACTGATGTGAAATTGATTTGTAAAGTGTTGGTATAGCAAGGATTGAAGAGGAAAGCAAAAAAAAGTTTATTAAAGGAAAAGTAGCTGAGAAAGGATCTGATTTTATGTAGGCTCTCGGTCTGTGACACCGATACTCGATTTTATGGTAAATAAGTAATTAAACAATGAAAATTGAGAAACTCGGAAAACCACAAGTTGTGGAATTTTAGTTTACTGCTTCTATACCAATAAAATATGTATGAGGGTCATGTGGAAGAATGAAAGTTAATAAAGTTAAGTAAGTTATTAAGGAACCAACTTACTGATACTATTTCTACTACATATTATTAGTATTAGCTGCTTATTTACGTAATTAGGATATAAAGACAGCTTTCATTAGATCTTGGAGTATATCAGTTTGAGAAGAAGTAATTGGTTCCCTTCACTTGGGATTCTTTACAATATTACATAATCTAATAATCTGATAAATTTGTTGACAGTCGCGTCTAAATAAAACTGCCCTGGTTTGTTTATGCTCAAGAAAACCTCGCTCATAAGAATTAAAGGTATTTCAGCATGTGCATTTCCCATTTTTATCCTGTTCGTTTTACCTTCTTACTTAGTTTCTTTTACTTTTATACTTTTCCTTTCTTTAGCCTTAAAGACACTTAATACTAGTTATAACAAAAACTTCATAAAATAATTGGCGTCACGCTTAAAACCAAGTCAATATACTTGTACAAATAAATTTAAAAGTACTTGTATTTAGAAGCTAATACTGCCTTGACTTATTCGATGCAATTAAAAGTGGTTACGTATGTACATTTCTAGTATTTTATCTCTTATACTCTTCGTCCACTCTTCTAAATAATTTCTTCCCTGAAAGCATTCAATTAATTAGTTACCAACATCGATTGAAAAGTACATTGTGAAGCACATCGTCAATAAACTAATCTACTACATTACAAATGCAAGCTGCTTACGTTGTTTTGCAATTTAAGACTTAAAGGATCACAATTCAAATATTAGTTCATAAAATCAGAAGACTGATGTTGTGGTACTGAGACTTATTTTATTTTTGAAGCGAAGAGAGAGAAAGCATAAGCATATTGTTGTCCATGTCAAAAATAGTCGGAAAGAAGTCAAAAAAGTTTTCCGGAGGGGAGATTCCTGCAAAGGTTTAGGAATATTTCGGTTTTTTAATAACATAGTTGCAGTCTATTACATGATTCTTATCGATTTTTTTTTAGTTGTATGGTTTCAAGAAAGATTGCGTACAATTTAGATTCTAGTGTCACTGAATATATTGCATTGGGCTTTTTTTCCCCAGCTATTAAATGAGGACTAAAAAAATGTACAACGTAATTTGTAATTTTGATAACCAAATTTGTGCAGAATATTGATTTGTTTTTCGGAAGTTTATTTTCGTCGACGCTTTGACCGATGATGAACAACAAGAAAAAAAATTCGGCAAGAAGTGGAATCTTGCTTCTACCCCAAACATTCTTTGACAGAAAAAAAAAGAGAATCTGAAAAGAACTTTGATTCATTTATTCATCAAGACAATAGATCGCCGATGAATCAAAACATTTTTTTTTTTGGTAAATAACCCCAACCCCTTCTTGAATTTTAAATTTACGGGGAAATCATTGTTTGAATATTGTTCCGCAATATTCCTTGAGACGTGGTTACATTTCGCTATTAAATTGTTCAGCACTATCAAAAAAAAGCACACATTGTGCTTTGAGTTATTAAAAAATATATATTTAGGGTCTATGGACTCCGATTTTAATGATTAAGGGTATTAAAAGAATGCTTCCATAACCTCGGATTGTGAGATAGTGTATTACCAATGATATGTGAGGTGGGAAGTACTAGAACTCGGCCCGTAGAACATAATATGATTTCCTCCTTGGAATAGACAACGATTCAAACGTTCGCTAAAGCATGAAATAATAATGTGCTGCTTTCTGCTTTCTTTTTGACTCGGATTGTTGAGAGTAATTTCGGAAAACAAGCGAACGGTGATTTCGGCGCATTTCTTTATCCTTTAATTATAAGGAAGTATCAATTACCATTCAATTGTATGCACTCCGCTTCTCGTCATGGCTAGCCCCATGGTTTCGTGAAATGATATAATTATATCTTTTTACGAGCTTTTTTTGTTTATATAAGATGTCTACCATACCTCTCTCTTCCTACCTTTATTTTTTTCATCTGCCCGCCCATAAACGATTTTTCGCTTATTGCACAAAAATTAAACGTCGACAAGTTTGCGCACCTGAAATTGTATTAAGATGGCTAGTGAGTTATCAAAGCATCCAGAGACAACCCCAGAATGGTGGAAGGAAGCTACGTTCTATCAGATTTATCCAGCTTCTTTCAAGGACTCGAATAATGATGGCTGGGGTGATATTAATGGTATCAGGTCGAAGCTTTCCTATTTAAAAGACTTAGGAATTACTGCAGTCTGGATCTGTCCATTCTATGATTCACCCCAACAGGATATGGGCTATGATATCAGAGATTATGACAAAGTCTGGCCAACATATGGTACCAATGAAGATATTTTCAATCTCATAAAGGAAGCTCATGATTTAGGTATCAAGATTTTGGTGGACTTGGTCATTAATCACTGCTCATCTGAGCATAAATGGTTCAAGGAAAGTAGAGCCAGTAAGAATAACGCAAAAAGAGATTGGTTCTACTGGAGAAAGCCAAAGGGATTTAAAAAGGACGGCACCCCACTTCCTCCAAACAATTGGAGATCATATTTTGGAGGTTCGGCCTGGCAATACGACGAGAAAACAGGTGAGTTCTATTTACGTATGTTTGCTTCTGGTCAGCCAGATTTGAACTGGGAAAATTTGGATTGTAGGGCTGCAATCTTTGAAGATTCTATGGGATTTTGGTTAAGAAATGGTGTTGATGGCTTTAGAATTGACACTGCCTATCTCTACTCGAAGGACACCACCTTCCCAGATGCTCCTGTCACCAACCCTAAAAGTGAATATCAAGATCCGGGTGCCTTTGTTGCAAATGGACCAAGGATTCATGAATTCCATAAGTTGATGCACTATTACATGCTTTCGCAGATTAATGATAAAAGAATAATCATGACTGTTGGTGAAGTTGGAACTGCTGGTAATGACGTTAGGTTACGTTATACTAGTGCCAAGTCAAATGAAGTATCAGAGATATTTACTTTCAAGCATACTGAGCTTGGTGTTTCAAAAGATTTTAAGTTTGATCTTGTTCCATTTACTTTAAAGGAGTGGAAACTTGCTTTGGCTGATTCTTTTCTTTGGATCAATGGCACAGATTCATGGTCTACAGTTTATTTGGAAAATCATGACCAGGCTAGATCAATTTCAAGATTTGCCGATGACTCCACTCCTGAGTCCCGTGTGGCTTCTGGAAAGATGTTGGCTGCTCTCCTTGTGAGTTTGACTGGAACTATGTACATTTATCAGGGCCAGGAATTGGGATCTATTAATTTGAAGAATACTCCTATTGAAGAGTATGAGGACGTGGAAGTGAAAACTAATTACAAAATTGTTTCAGAGAAATATGGAGCCGATTCTAAGGAAATGAAAGATTATATAAAGGGGGTTAGCTCTGTTTCAAGGGATCATGCTAGGACGCCGTTACCATGGAGCTCTAAGGGATCCACTGGAGGATTCAGTGATTCCGCAAAGCCATGGTTTATAATGAATAAAACATTCAAGGACGGTATCAATGTTGCAGATGAAACCAAGGATCCAAACTCGGTTCTTAACTTTTGGAAGAGAGCAATTAAAGTTAGAAAGGAGAATAAAGATATTCTTGTTTACGGTTATAACTTCAAATTTTATGATCTTGAAAGCAACGAAATTTTTGCGTTTACAAAAGAATATGATACCAAGAGGTTGTTTGCAATATTTAACTTCACCAAAAAGGATGTTTCCTTCAAGTTTCCTGATGCAAAGAGCTACAAGCTATTCTTTGGAACACATCCAGATGCAAATGGTTCTGTTACAAGCTTGAAACCTTGGGAAGGTCGTCTTTATTATGCAAATTAAGAATGTTCTTTTCGATTTTGATGAGTAATGAAATTGTGTTTCTTCTTTTTTGTTCAATCATTATTTCTTGTCTTTATGTCCATTATGTTTATAATTTCAACGAAGATTTATAGTTACATGGGAGACATTTCGGGATTCTCGAAATACTGATTTCTTGATGTAAGTACTCTACTCTAAATTGTTTTATTTGTTCTATCTTCTTAAAATTGTTGATAGCTATAAATCATGTGAAAGTTTAGTACCTATAATGACGGTCTGAATATATGGGAGTGTGTATGTTATTTATTCTAACATCTTCATTTAAATATAATACATGGCGTTAAAATTGTCGTATACTCCAAATATTGGAACCATGCGCTTTATCCTACATATTGATTTATTGTATGAAGTCAGCTATGTGATAGATGCATTAGGATTTTTGTCAAAAAGAATTGTCTTGAGTACGTAAATTTTCAAATTTAGAAGGGGTGTAACGGATGAAGTTGATTCACAGTAAATAAATTGTGTGACGGGATAACTACAAATGTGCAAAATTGTCTGTATATTATTCTGATGGCTTTTGGTACTGAAGGCTTGAAATTACTAGGTTATACATCCACACGGAATAATTTTTATCAAAGCATTGTCCAACGAGAGACCATCCAGGGAATGCATGATCTTTCCAATTCTTTCCAAAGCAGAGAGTTTTCATGGACGAATGTTGCAGTTCTGGGATTTCATCACAGAAGGCCGTTACGCTGAATACCCAAAAAGAATTAAATCTGAGTCCCAGGCAATTGAATTATTTTCAATATCAGCTCACGTAACCACAAGGGTTTTACATGATGAATGCAAGCATAAAAGTACTATTTTTTGCATCCATAAAAAACATTTTAATCATAGCATCCAGTCCTCAAGTACGAAGCGCAATATACACCAAAATAGAAAATAGTAAAAACTGCTTGCAGATCCGTGAGATAGATGTTAAACGCCTCCGATCTCTTATTTTTTTCAACACCAACATTTCGTTTTTTTTTTGAAGGTATTCAGAACACACTAAGACTTTAGCCTATTCTAAAGCAATTGTCTTAGTACTTGTTCCATGATATTTCTAAGGGACTGCATCAACTTAGATGACCCTGTCGAAATATTCCTTCAAATCGAAATCAGAGTTTTTTTCCCATCCCCCAGCTTTTTTGAGTATTATTAACGTGTAAGCTTCAACTTGAGTAATTGGTCTATACATTTTACTGTATATGTACGGATTCAAGTAAAATATGTTACACACAGCAGATTATCGTGTAGGGATGGCCACCAGTGCATTTCTTATTTTCTCTCACAGGACAGATGGGCTTCGGATCTGAGCTTTGAGCATCTTCATTATTTTTTTTGTCCTCATGATTCATCGTGATTCATCATCATGTCTTAATAAAACATTTGTTTACCCTCGTGAGTCAGATTCTTCCAAGTTCTTTTAATTTATTGTGTGTAATAATAGCATTATGTCCAACACTTCGCTTGTGTCTCCGAAGCATTGGTGCCCGTAAGTTTCGTGCACACTCAGCCGAAAAATAAATCTGGAAAATTTTTAAGAACATAGTCACGTGTTTATCACAAATTTGCGACAAAGGATGACAAAAGTTCTTGTAGAAAACCCGATGGGTATTCATGTCTCATATTGGTCTACTAGTAGCAGCATTACGATAATTAAACAAATAAATATAGACAAAAATGAAATTATTTAGCATAGTATACTTAGTCTCTTCTTGTAATTGGGCGTTGAGCATATCGGTGCAAGAGTATCAAAGGTGCTAACGTGAATCTCCTTATAGCAATAAACGGATTAGGAACAAAGAAAATCAAAAAATAAAATTTGGAGATCTTTTATCGCAGGGTTTAAATTCTCCGAATATGCTTCGCTAACGATGTTTCGTCATCTATTTTATAAACGTTGTCATTAAGATATCTATCTATCTCTGCATATTAATCCGTAATAGCCAATCTTTGCTCGGATTTTTATCGCCAATACTTAGTTCTATGATTACACTGAAACTTTCTTGTCTCATTCAGTACCGGCTCTTCGTTTTTCAATGAATAGTAATTCTTTTTTTGACAATAGCTACAAAACTCGTGCCACATTTGATCAATGAATTATTTCAGGTTAATCGTAAAAAATTTTTTTCTTTTTTTTTATCGTCCCTATGCGGATATGATAAGAAAAAAGGGGCATCTGGCGGAGAATAAATATATTTCAAATGCACTTACTTTGATAGGATATGGAACGTCACTCGATGGAGATAAACCCACCGATAAAAATGGAAAACTGATTTGAGAGCAGAAAATAGGGCATTTTTTTCCGCTTGTGGATGGGACACCGATAAGAACAGGTTGAAGAGCAAACTTACTTGGGATTGGGTGATATAAGTCAACCTTATTTCCATCGAAAAGCTACCATCATCATCATAACAGGGGGGCTTAATTTGATTTGAATAAGAAGCATAGTAATTAACTAAGCAATAATATTGAGGTATTAATACTAATAATTATAAAGGTGGTTTATCATAATATGTGGAGAATATCATCCCTTTGGAAACCGGCGGTGGTTAATCAGAGAAACAAGAAGTCGGCCACAATTCCAATTTTGAATGTGTTCGATATTTACGGACGGAATTTTCTATTCGCATGGCTTGGATTTTTGGTTTGCTTTTTGTCCTGGTTTGGAGTTCCTCCTCTTATGACTAAAATGATCAAGCGTGATTTGAAGCTTACAGCAGTTGACATCGCCAATAATAACATATGTGGTTTGTCTGCCACTCTTTTGGGCCGGTTTGTTATGGGCCCTGTGTGTGACAGATACGGTCCACGTTGGGGAATGATCTCAATCCTTTTGATTGGTGCTATCCCTACAGCGTTTATGCCGTTAGTGAACAATGTCTCCGGATTGCATGCAATAAGATTTTTCATTAGTATTTTAGGTTCATCATTTGTTTGTTGCGCTCAATATGTTAATGCCTTTTTTGACAACAATATTATCGGTACCGCCAATGCAGTTGCTGCAGGTTGGGGAAATTCCGGGGCTGGTATTGCCTTTTTTGTCATGCCTGCCATTGCAAGTGCGCTTCTTAATAACGATGGCTATTCTCTACACAAAGCTTGGTCTTTATCCTTTGTTATTGGTCCGTTCTTAATATTGCTGTTTGTCGCTTTCTTGCTTCTCTTTTTTGGACAAGATTGCCCAATGGGAAAATGGTCGCGAAGGAGTGATATTCTCGGTGTTAATCAGAACAACACGCTCATTAAAACTGTTTCTCTCTCTAAGCACGGAAAAGTCCTTTCAATTACGGCATCTGCTGTTGGAGTGACTGGTGTCGATGATCCGGCTGCTGCTAATAAGATTTTGGTGAATAAAGATTCGAATGATGAAAAGAAATACCTCAACGACGAAGCTCAGGATAGCGAGGAAAACGACGTGGATATCGAAGACCTTATCAGTAAGGATGAAATTATCAGAGATCCAACGTTTTGGGACGTTGCCAAAATATCATTTGCACCCCGTACGCTTTTGTGTGCTTTGCCGTATCTTACTACCTTTGGTACAGAGCTTGCTGTTGAATCCATCTTATCCGCTTTGTATGAACAGCATGAAAAGTTATGGCCGATGAAAAAAGCGGGCGATTGGGCATCTATGATGGGCTTATTAAATGTTGTCACTAGACCTCTTGGAGGATTTATTTCAGATATTTTGTATCATCATTTCAAAAGTACGAAAGCTAAAAAGTTCTGGATGCTTTTCTGCGGTGTTGTGCAGGGTATCTTTTTAATCTGGATAGGTTTTAGACCTCATCTTAGTATAGCTGGATTAATTACTGCACTTTCGTTCATGGCATTGTTTATGGAGATGGCCAATGGTGCTAATTTCGCTGTCGTTCCATTCATTAACAAAGCACATACCGGATTGATTAGCGGATCCACGGGTGCATTCGGAAATGCAGGTGGTATTTTTTTCAGTTTGGTTTTCAGATTTACTATCGTTAACGGAAAAAACAACTACTTCAGAGGCTTTTGGATCATTGGAATTTGTTCTATCGTCGTGAACTTGGCTGTTTGCTTGATTCCAATCAGAGAGGAAAGACCAAAGAAAATCAGAACTGAGATGTCTTGTGCTTAAAGTGTCTTTGTCCGAATAAATATTAACACAAGATATACAGTTTAAAATTACGATATTTGAGTCACCCTTTTTGGGAGTTTTAGAGTATCTGTCTAAAATATAATGCATGAAATTTTGTGTACTCATCCTAGTTGGCTAATAAAAGGGACTGATATGAAGGAAATATATGTTGATGGTAGCGTAAAAATTATCCAGCATCTGATTAAAGTTTATTTAAACGTGTTCTATGAACGTAGTAAAAATATGGTTGCTAGCAGATATCCCTTAAAGCCTTTCTGTATAGGATCAAAGAGTTCGAATGTTTTTATTTTCTTTTATCACTTTTAATTATTCCTCGTGCTTTTAATCGTATTCTTTCCTTTGATTGTGGCAATCAAATATACACCGAGAATTGGCATAATCCAAATAGCTTACTTTAATTTTATTTATTGCAATCCTGAAAGTAAGTAAAGAATTCTTAGAGCAATGACCCTGAAAGTAGTCCCGATTTCTTTCTCCTGGATCTTTAATAGGAAACTAAAAATATTCTGAGCCTTTTACATTTACACCGCTACCTCTGTGTGTTAGTGATTTAGGATCTAAACCTATTTTTTTTTTTCGAGATAAGATTTTTCATGTATAATCTAAAAGTTTCAAATAAACTTCATTGATTCCCTTCGGTTGAGGAATAGAGATTGTCATATAACATAATAAAATTAAAACTCAACAAATATAGGAACCCGATTATTGTACTTCTGTAGAGGTCATCCAAAGGAATTACACTTGTAGCTGAGATGATTGGCGGGCGGTCTGATTCAATATAAAAAGATAGAGATTGTTCGGAAGACTTCAGGTATTAATCTCCGCCGAATATTCTCTTTTCTTTTTTTTTGGAATAAATGGCGGAGATTATTTTTTTAATCAGATTATCAGGTCATAATGTAAATAATATCTTTGCATGACTGGCCTGTATACTCCGTCATAGGAAAAATAATACATGGAATTTCATAAAGCTGAAAAATGGAAGACGTAAAGTGTTTGCCAAGTGGTAAACTTATATATTGAGATCAGTTTGATGACCTTTAAAAGCGCCTGAAAATGTAATTTTTTGGTAGTAAGAGTGTCAGTTATCCAAGAATTATCGCAAGCTCTAGCTAGTGGTGACTTAACTCGAGACACAAAAGAATTGGTAATAATAATGTCTGACCTAAAGCCAGGAATACCTCCCAATCCTGAGGATATTCATCCGCCATCTCAAAAGCTGAGCATCGTTGTGGTTGGATTAGGAATGGTTGGTTTTTCTTTTCTACAAAAGATCTTAGATTTGGACCAGGAACAGAACAAATATATTATTACTATCATCGGAGAGGAGCGCTATCTCGCATACAACCGTGTTAAATTGACTGACTACTTTTTGCACAGGAATGTAGATGAATTACTTTTATCTGATAAGGAATTTTACGAGAAGCACGATTCAAAAAAATGGGGATACTTTGTTGATGATGCTGTCGTCTCTATCAACAGGAAAAGCAAGACTGTTACCACTGCAAGTGATAGAATTGTTAAGTATGACAAGCTTGTCCTTGCTACTGGTTCTGATGCGAGGGCACCTGGTGATGTCCACGATAAGATTAAAGCTAAGAATATGGGATGTTATGTATACAGAACCATTGATGACTTGAACCAGCTTATTCATTATACTGAACAAAATATTAACGATGATAAGGCGCATGCCATAATTGTTGGAGGTGGTTTACTTGCCTTAGAAGCAGCTAAAGCTGTTATGGATTTGGGAAAATTCGACAGTATAAAGATTGTCCAGTTGGACGGCTGGTTAATGGGCAGACAGTTGGATAAACGTGGTGGCAAATTACTAGAAAAAAAGATTAGCAAAATGGGAATCAAGGTAGAGTGTGGACTTACTACAAAGTCGCTGATCTTCAATGATGATGGACACTTAAGCGCTGTCGAGTACTCTAATGGCATTAAAGAAAGATGCGATCTTATTTGTTTTGCCATTGGTATTGTTCCAAGAGATGATCTAGCAAGATCTTGTGGCCTTGATGTTGGTCCAAGAGGTGGTGTCATAGTTGATAATTATATGCAAACCTCGGATCCAGACATTTATGCTATCGGAGAATGTGCTGCCTGGAAAGGAAGAACGTATGGTTTGATTGCTCCAGGTTACGCTATGGCTGATGTTCTTTCCTTTAACCTTACTCAAGGGGAAATGCACTCGCTTAAAGCATTTGCTGAGCCTGATACAAACACAAGATTGAAACTTCTAGGTGTTGATGTTGCTGCCTTTGGTGATTACTTTGCCGATACTGAAGGTCCAAAATGGTTACCAAAAGATTGTCGTAAATGTGGAAAAGGTGCCCGTGCTCTTATTTACGATAATCCAATTGATGAAGTTTATCAAAAATTGATCTTCACTGAGGATGGACGTTACTTGCTCGGTGGCATTCTGGTTGGTGATAATTCGAAGTATCCGTTGCTTTCTGCTCTTACTAAAAAAAGAAAGCCTCTTACGCAAGAACCTGGTGAACTTATTATTGGTAAGCAATCCGGTGATGATTCTGGAGATGGAGTTGATGCTTTACCAGACGAGGCCCAGATATGTTCTTGTAATAATATTTCCAAGGGTCAAATCGTTCAGGCGATCAAGAATGGTAGTACTACTTTGGACTTAATCAAGAAGAATACAAAGGCTGGGACCGCTTGTGGTGGATGCGTTCCAACACTCAAGTTGATTTTGGAAAGCGAGCTGAAAAAAATGGGAAAAAAGGTCTCAACCGATTTATGTGTCCACTTTAAATATTCGCGTTCCGATTTGTTCTCTATTATTATGGTTAAGAGATATAAAACCTTCGGTGAAGTTATGGAAAATCTCGGAACTACCCCCGATTCGTCTGGATGTGAAATCTGCAAGCCAACTATTGGATCAATATTGTCCACTTTATATGGCCGCCATCTTATGGAGAAAGAGTTTCAGGGACTTCAAGAGACCAATGATCGTTACCTTGGAAACTTACAACGCAATGGAACTTATTCTGTTGTTCCAAGAATGTCTGCAGGTGAGATTACCCCTGAAAAGTTAATTTCCATCGGTAAAGTCGCTAAGAAATACGATTTGTATACCAAAATTACGGGTGGACAGAGAGTTGATCTTTTTGGAGTCAAAAAGCAAGATTTACTTAAAGTTTGGGAGGATCTTCATAAGGCTGGCTTTGAAAGTGGCCAGGCATATGGAAAAACCCTTCGTAACGTCAAATCGTGTGTTGGCTCTACATGGTGTCGTTATGGAATTGGAGATTCGGTTGGTTTGGCAATTAGGCTTGAGCAGAGGTACAGAGGTATCAGATCTCCTCACAAAATTAAGGGTGGCGTTTCTGGTTGTGTTAGAGATTGCGCGGAGTATCACTCTAAAGACTTTGGTTTGTGTGCTGTTCAGGGAGGCTTTGATATTTACGTTGGTGGAAACGGTGGTATGAAACCTGCTGCAGCGCAGCTGCTTGCTTCGAAAGTTAAGCCAGATATGGTTATTCGAATTCTTGATAGATATTTGATGTTTTATTTAAGAACAGCTGATAGATTACAGCGTACGGCACGTTGGCTTGAGAAACTTGATGGCGGTATCGATTACTTGAAATCTGTTATTATTCAGGATAAATTGGGAATCGCCGAAGAGCTTGAGAAGCAGATGCAGGATATTGTATCACATTACTTTGATGAGTGGGGCCGTACTTTAAAGGAGAAAGACTCAGAAGCTCCTTTGTTCAAACAATTTGCCAATACCGATGAGAATCAAGAGTCCGTTGAGATGGTCTATGAGAGAGGTCAGAGAAGGCCTGCCTTGTGGGCAGATGAGCCAGCAAAAATGAGGTTCAATGAAATTAAATGGTCTTCTTCTCATTGGAAAAAGGTATTGAAGAGCAGTAGCCTTCCTCATACAGATGCTGGATCTTCTGTGGATCTTCTTATTGGCGACACCCAGCTTGCCTTGTTCCGGAACAGGCAGGGAAAGATTTTCTGTTCGCAAAACATGTGTGCACATAAGCGGGCATTTGTTCTCAGCAGAGGTATCTCATCACAAGATGACGCAGGCAATGATTACATATCTTGTCCAATGCATAAGAGAAACTACCTTTTAACAAATGGCGCATGTAAAAACGATCCAGCACTCTCTATTGCCACGTTTGATGCAAAGGAGAATAAGGATGATGGTTATATTTACGTCAAGCTACCACCAACCACTGAACTTGATGAAGTTCTTGGAACAAAAAAGTGGATGATATATAGTAAGGAAACTGAGAAAAAGAAGAGATTCAATGTTATAGACCAAAGATACAAGATGCCTATTCCAGTTAGAGGCAAGCGGGATTGTGAATGGTGATATATAAAAATTTTATATTTATCTGCTTATTATTTATCTATCGTAATAACCAGTAAATTGATAAAGATTTCCATTCAGCTACACATTTCTTGTTAATGCGGTCTTTCGAATGGTGATTTCAATAACGAGCAGCCTGTACATATTTGCTTTCCAGAAAACTACAAGTTACTAAGTCCAAATAAACATTTTATGAAGTCTTTCTTCCGCATTTACTCTATGAATGTTATGCATTTGATTTCTGTAACATCAAGCAGTTCGAGGTACACACACTACACATTTCTGCGTAACTCGATTTACTTTTTTATTATACCACTTTCAACGGAATATAGTCCTGTATTATAACATGCAAGTTATTGGATCATTTCCTCTAGACAGTAACAAGCATACGTTATATTTAAGTTTTGTGCCAAATTCAATATCAATTTCAAAAATGCTGCATTTTTTTTTTTTGAAAATCGAACGGTGTAGCCTTACTGCAGATACTTCGCCTGAAATCGGATGTTTCTGAAAAGAAGAAGTACCGATTTCTAACAAAATAGTTATTACTAAATGACTTATCACTTGTACTACCTCTTAGTGAATAACAAAGTCGCACAAAATTCATGACATTCTAGGAAAGTCGGGTTCAAACCTCTCTCTTCAGTTAACATTACATCCCCTTAATTATTTTTCTCGGTGATTATCAACCAATCTTGATTACAATCTCGTAATCTTGCTGATTATATTTCGGATGGCCAAAAAAAATTTTTGTTATTGTTAAAATCTATTTATTCTCCGTCAGGATATTTTCGGCGGAGATCCATTGCTCAACATCAGCCCGATAATTGAATCCCGTTAAGGTTTTGAAAATTCCAGGGAATGATCAACCCTGCGAAACTATTTAATGATGTTGAATGCATGAAAGAAGTAGCGATACACGAGCTCACTTCATGCTGAGCAGTTGAAGAAAAATCAATGATTATGGCTTCATCCGCAAAAATGGATATGATTACTGACATAGGTGTCACCAAAGAAGAGTTTGAGAATACGTACGGAAATCTTGCTGATATATTTCGCTTACCTTTCCCTGTGAGGCGTGATAAGATTAGCATCAAACCTCCGAATCCTAAAGGAACTGCTGAAGATGACCGGGTCCCTCGTGATAAATCGCTGTTGCGTCTTACCGGTGTTCAACCCTTTAACGCGGAAGCTCCCCTTGATCAGCTTTATGACTGTGGATTTCTTACCAAAGTTGGCTTACATTATGTTCGAAATCATGGTGGTGTCCCAAAAATCAGCGAGGACATCATGAACTGGGAAGTTGAGGTCGGTGGAATGGTTGAGCATCCGTTCAAGTTCAAACTTAAGGAGATTATCAGTGACTATGATATTTACACAGTCCCGGTGTCGCTTACATGTGCTGGAAACAGGCGTAAAGAGCAAAATATGGTGAAAAGAGGAACCGGGTTCAATTGGGGTTCTGCTGGGACTTCGACATCTCTTTGGACTGGGTGTATGATGCGGGATATCATGTTAAAGGCAAAGCCAAAGAATGCTGCACGTTTTGTTTGGATGGAGGGTGGTGACAATCCAGCAAATGGACCTTACGGAACATCTGTCCGATTGTGTTGGGTTATGGATCCTGAAAGGTCGATAATGCTCGCGTATAAGCAAAACGGTAGCTTTTTATCTCCTGATCATGGTAGACCATTTAGAGCAATTATCCCTGGTGTTATTGGAGGACGCTCGGTTAAATGGTTAAAAAAAATAATTATCAGCGATGTTCCATCTAATAATTGGTATCATTACTTTGATAACAGGGTTTTGCCAACTATGGTTACTCCAGAAGAGGCCAAAAAGAATAAACAGTGGTGGAAAGATGAAAGGTATGCCCTTTATGATATGGCAGTGCAAAGTGCGATTTGGAAGCCATCAAACAATGAGACAGTTACAGTTGATGGTGAAGATGATGATAATACAGTTAGTGTATCTGGTTATGCATCTAATGGTGCAGGTGTCCGTGTGGGAAGAGTGGAAGTCAGTCTTGATAAAGGAAGAACCTGGAAACTAGCAGATATTGATTACCCTGAAGATAGATATCGTGAGGCAGGACACATTAGACTATTCGGAGGATTGGTTAACGTTTGTGATAGAATGAGTTGTCTCTGTTGGTGCTTCTGGAAAATTAGTATAGCTAAAAAAGAGCTTTTTGTTGCAAAAGATATCGTTGTTAGAGCTATGGATGAAAGAATGTGCATTCAGCCACGTGACATGTATTGGAATGTGACCTCAATGATGAATAACTGGTGGTATAGAGTGGCTATTCGCAAGGATGGTCCAAATGTCATTCGGTTTGAACACCCGGTCTTGGCTAATAAGAAAGGGGGGTGGATGGATAGAGTTAAAAGTGAGGGTGGTGACTTTCTTGATGGAAATTGGGGTGAGAATGATGGAGCTGGTTTTGGAAGATCTGATTCTACCAGACGAAAACCCGTTGTGGATACTGACTTACAATTAATCTCAAACCCAGAGAAAATGAAGGTGATTATCACTAAAGAGGAATTCGACAAGCATGGTAAGAATATATCGGACTCTAATTTGAACCCTTGGTTCTTAGTGAAAGGTCTTGTGTTTGATGGGTCGTCGTTCCTTGATGATCATCCAGGTGGAGCAGAGGCCATTCTTGGAGTTACTGGAGAGGATGCGACAGATCAGTTTATGTCTATTCATTCGGATGATGCGAAAAAGATGCTAGCAACTATGCAAGTTGGCGTTTTGGAAGGTTTCTCGCAAGACACAAATGATAACGAAGAAAATGGTGATTTGACCCCCGGTGCCACGTTCCTTCGTCCAAAGTTTTGGAAAAAAGTGGAACTAATCTCCAGAGAGGATGTCAGTGAAGACAGCGCCATTTTTACGTTTAAACTTGAGACTCCTGAGCAAAAGTTTGGATTGCCTGCCGGAAAGCACGTGTTCGTGAAAATGAATAGCTTACAAGGAAAATCAGTGGTTCGGACCTACACGCCAATTTCCGATGATTCATTGCTTGGAAAGATGCAACTCCTTATCAAAATTTATAGACCAAAAGGTGATTTTCAAGGTGGAAAACTAACCAGCGCTCTTGATTTACTCAAGGTTGGTGAAAGCATAGAGGTTAAGGGACCGTTTGGACCCTTTAGTTACAATGGTAACGGAAATTACGAGCTAAAGCCAAAGGTTGAAAATCATGCTGATAATATTTTGATGGTTTCTGGTGGCTCCGGAATTACCCCAAACTTTGTGGTTGCCAAACGTATTTTATCTGACTGCGAGAAAGATCACACAAAAATGTGTCTTGTTTCCTGTAATAACAATGAATGCGATATTTTACTAAGACCTCAATTGGAAGAATATGCAAGGAAATATCCGAATTCATTTAGTGCTGTTTATTTTCTTTCGAATAAGAGAACTATCAGACCCGATTGGGATGGATATGTTGGCTATGTTAATGGGGATGCCCTTGATAAGATTACACAAGATTGGAAAATTGATTCGACACTTGTTCTTTGCTGTGGTCCTCCTCCAATGAATAATGCTGTTAAAGCATGGGCCGAACAAAAAGGTATCTTAGATGATCATTTGTTTTCTTTTTAAATATTAATTAATGAATACGTGTATCGGTAAAATACAAGATTAAATTTTATTGACGATGGAGAATGTATTAAATTAAATTCTTTAATAATTGCAGGGTCTTTAATATGATCTGTATTTGAGCATGAAATTTTCTTCCACTCTTGTTCATTTTTCTTCATTAAGTTTTTATTGATCTTTTTTTTTGTTGGAAAGTATCCAACAAGTTAATAGCACAAATATGCAATGTTACATACATATGAAGTAGTCGTATCTATAAAGTGATTCCATGTACTTCTCTTGCATGCTTCATATCCTTTTGCCTATTATTTGGAATAATCTCTAATTTCATTATATTTGGCTTGCACTTTATTCATTCAAGGTCACACTACTGGAAACAATTTATTACTGCTAATTTAAGGGCACCACCCACCATCCTAGAGTTTTATTTGCTTGATTGTTCTTCATAAATAAGATAAGACTTTTCTCTGACAAAAGTTAACGCCCGCATATACTAAAATAAATGATCTCATTAATTTGTTTTACATAAGTATATATCGTCTGTTCAGGTCGTAAAATCAATATTAAATGTGAAATCATAATCCTTCATTTCAACCCTGTATTTGTCAAGAACTGGGGTACCACAAGCCTCTGATCCAAGGCCCTGCATGCGATCATCAAGTCTAATGTAATTTTTTTCGTAATGTTTTACTTCATCTGGATGTCTCGCCTCCTCAACTGCGTACTCATCACTAATCTTGAAGTTAAATTTTTTGCCCTTTTCGGAAATTGTGATGGCACTGTTATCCTTATAACAAATTTTCACGTAATGTGTATCTGTATGGTTTCCATTTTCCTGTGGATAATCGTAGACAAAAGGATCAATGTTTTGTGAAGAGAAAAAGCCAAATTTTTGAGAGCACTTTTTATCAGGATACGATTCGCCTGGGCCACGGCCATACCATTCAAAGTGATCATAGTTGTCACCAAGCCAAAATTCATAACCAAGCCGAGGAAGATACTTTGGTTGGTATCTACCTGATTTATTCATAATTGTGTGAACGCTCAATCCGTTTGTTCTAATTATGTATTCCTGAGTAGTGTCGAATCCCCAGTCAAAGACAAGTGGTCCTACGCGAGAGTGCACAACTATCTTCACCAAGAAATCCTCGGAATTTTTTTGAATTTCAATATCCTTAACATTCTGTTTGACCAAATGCATATTGAAATCCTTCCAATATTTTGTATCCTTTGCATCATCGTTGTTTGTAGGAGGCCTCCAAAAAGTAATAGTTGAGCCATCAATTTTGTTGCTCAAGGATTTGCCCCCTATTCTCAAGTCTTCAACTATGCCCAATATTTTATCAAACTTCAAATGCATTCTCTGCGACGTAGCCATCAAGAATCTGGATGTTTCTTCAAATTTCGTTTCTTCTGTAAGTGGTATGGAAAATCTTGGGACCCTTAACTTAGGAGAGAGCTGTCCCCAGGAAATTTCATAACCAGCTTTTAAAGTTCCATAATCCCTTTTGAGAACAGCGGAGACGGCAGTGGTTTGAACATCAATAGAAATGCTTTGATTGGGTTTTAATGAAGGAACCTGTATAGTACTGTTGTCATCAACATTAACAAATTTCAAGTAATCAGTAGTTTTAAAGTCATTTCTGTTTTTAATAATGATCTGAGAATCCGTCAAATCAATAACGACAGGTTCGTACGTCTTCTTTAGTTCGATTAAGCCAGGAGTCTCGTTATGTTTCGAATTTGAAAGGCCATCCATAAGAAAAAGGCCGTCATGCACTTCCTCTCCAAAATCGCCACCATATGCGTATATTTCATGCATCTGACCATCATTTTTATTCAATGCATTGGATTTGATGCCATGATTTGTCCATTCCCAAATGAATCCACCTTGATAAAAATTGTTTGAGTAAAATAAATCTTCATACTCCTTCAAATTTCCAGGACCATTGCCCATTGCATGTGCGTACTCACACAAAATTAAAGGTTTACTAAATTCTCTGTTTTTATTTGTGTGTGATTTCCTCCAGACCTCCATAGCATCAAGACTTGGATACATGACACTATACGTATCGGTAGAAATGGCATTGACATCGCCTTCATAATGAATTAATCTTGATGGATCTAGCTTACGAATTAACTTTTCCATCCTCTGATGATTAGTTCCATAGCCTGACTCATTACCTAAAGACCAAAAAACGACTGCTGGATGATTAATGTCCCTGAGCACAAGCTGAGATGCTCGATCTAAGTACGCATCCGTGTATTCTGGATTGCTTGAGAGATAACAAACATTCTGTTCATAATACTTCTGTTTTGTTTCAGGCAGTTCCACTTCAATATTGTTGTATACATTAAATCCAGTCTGAACTCCGTGTGTTTCCAAATCGGCTTCATCAATGACGTAAAATCCAAGACGGTCAAAGAAATTGTAAATCTTAGGATCATTTGGGTAATGAGAAGTCCTTACAGCATTAATATTGTGCTTCTTCATAATAATCAAATCCCTTAAAGCGAATTCCAACGGAACAGATCTTCCATACAAAGGATGATGTTCATGTCGGTTTACACCTTTAAACATTATTCTGCAGCCATTGATTCTGATATTTCCTTTTATCAATTCCACCTGACGAAAGCCAACATGGTTATATACGGAATGTAAAGCCATGCCGTTAAAAATCACTTGTAGTCGATACTTATAAAGATAAGGATCTTCGGCTGTCCAATGCTTTGGATTCCGAATTGCAATTTTGACGGTCTCTTTCAACTTCTCTGCAGGTATCATAATTTGTTTTATAGGATCAGTTTTAGCTTTGTCAGTCTCTTGAAGTAATTCTGATGCATCAACCGGCCTATGTGGATCCTCACAATCATATAAGGTAAATTTAACCGCGTCATACTTTCCCTCAATCTGCAAATTCAAGCTTAGAGTGGCATCACTGTACTCTGAATCAAATGAAGGAATAACTTGAAAGTTTTCAATATGGGTCTTTGGCAGTGTTAAAAGGGAAACATCTCTAAAAATTCCAGACATACGCCATTCGTCTTGATCTTCCAAATACGATGAATCAGACCATTTGTAAACTTTCACAGAGATAATGTTTTCCCCTTTAATCAAGTAGTTGTCAACAACAAATTCAGAAGAATTTCTTGATCCTTTACTCAAGCCCACATAATGTTGGTTAATGTATAACTGAAAGCAATTGTCCACTCCCTCAAATCTAATTCTATAATTTATCGTTGGATCCTTTTCTTCACAATAGAAATTATGAAAATAGACGCCTGTTGGGTTAACAGTAGGTGGGTTCGGGATATCTAATTGATAAGGATACTGAAGATTCTGATACCCTGGAAGTCCATATTTACCGTTGCCACATAATTGCCAATGTGATGGGACTTTAATTGTATCCCAAATTTTAGCAGCGGAAAAGTTAAACTTAGTGAGATCAGGGGACTCCGTAGGAGAATGAAATAATTTAAAGAACCATTGACCATTCAAAGAATGGAAAATGTTCGGGTCATATGTGTATGCCCTTGTAGGAAGTCTATTTTCTTGAACGCAATGTGGATTGCGAAGAAATAATGGAACAATAGGTGACATTTCATTCTTTCCCCTTTTTTTCATGGAATAGACAAGATAGCTAAAAAAAAAATGTAGGCAAAGCTTGTGAAATATTTAGCGGGGAAATCGAAAGCATTTAAAGCACATAAATTTCTCCTACAAAAAAAAAAAAAATACGATGAAAGTACTTTCATTTTTCGTCTCCCCACCATTTCTTCCCCACCATTTTCAGGCCAACGACTATTTAGTTTTTACACTTGTCTAATAGACCCTTTAATCGCGTTATTTTTGGCATCATCTCGTTCAACACAATGTTTCAATCATATTTGTTAAATTTTGTGTTGGATTGTGAGCATTCATTTCTCCCTGATTTTGTAATTCAATAACGGTCATGGAAATAAATCAAAAGCTGTTTTTGTTTCCTCATCATGTTACACTTTCCGTAGCAAATATCTTTTTAAATTTTTATTTAAAATTGAAAGTTATCCTAGTCATATGCATTAGAAGCTAGGTTTATGATAATGAAACTAGCAATATCTTATATGCAGAGGCATCTCTGGTTAGCTATAGTAGGTAAATCTGATATTTAGTACTGGATTGGTTAGCGCTAATCAAGCTTACTAATAAGGTATTTTGACGCATTGGAGGACATATATAGTGTGCATAAATAGTGTCTGAAGAATTCAACGTTGTGGATTCTTAATTTTATAAATTATCTCTTTCTTATATCTGAAGAGGCTCGCACTTTTGTGTGAGAACTTGGTGGTACATCTTTGAAAGAAGAAAATGATATGCAACATGACAAGGAACAGAAATATACAACACTTAAAGTTACTTAAGAGCAAAGGAGCTGAGTAGACAACAAACGAGATTTCATTCAGTGTTTGGTTGTTAATTAATTCTTTACCTTTATATCTGGACCGATCCTCATTAGTTCTCCATTGTCACTAGTAGTTAACGTAATCAATAACTCATCTTGGGCTCAGCGCATCCGCTCAAGTTGTATCGTTACAGGTATTCTACGTAGCGTACTTTCAAAAATCACAAGAAGTTTATTTGTTTCAAAAAGTGGAGACACTTCTCACCATTCCTTCGTGACAGTGTCTGGTCATCCATTTTGTGAGTGACCTTCATTTTCGCTTCTCTATACACCCTTTTGGCTGCTTGATTTTGTAGAACCAGAAGTATTTTCAACTTCAATAAGTTCCACTATCTCCACTTTTAGTATTAAAATAGATTATGTAATGCAGGTGTAATTGTAGTTATCTAAGGCAATGATGTGTTGAATTTGTGAATTATCCCTTCACTTTTAGCATAAATATGAGAACGATTTATTCCATTTCGAGAGCTCAATTCAGAATTAATATCAGACTAGTAGCTCTACAAATTACAGATACTATCATTTAAGATCCAGATGACTAAAAATGGCTGATAGAGATAATCAAGTTGAGGCTGAGAACTATAATCAAAATATGAAACTTAAGGGGCAACTTTTCCGATGATGAATGAATTAATATTGACAACTAGAGACTTCTAAACGCATATCCTTATAGATTTGTTTTAATGATTGCAATGGACTGATTTAAACAAAATTCCGGCAATAATGTGTGTTCCTATTATTTACCCATAATATTAACACAAGTCTGAATAACCTCATACTCCTTAGGTGTCATCATGAATAGCGTTGACTCCATTGTGTGCTGGATTGCTTATGTGTTTTTGCCCATGATAGGGCTGGAAGAAGAAAGATGTTTATGGTATTCATACTTGGCTGTGTCCTTGATTTAACATGTCCTGCAATCTATACTGTCCGTTTTCAGACTGCTGTGAGTGCTGATTCATCAAGAGGTACTATGGTTTTTATTTATATTTTTGGCGTAACATCTTCCTTTACTTTTCCCCACCAATACGAATAAATTATCCCTGTGAAGTTGCTTCTAACTGGACTAGATCTAAAGCCCATTTTTTCTTATTATTACTGTCTGAATAGCTCAGTTTGTTAATCAATTTACTTACCCAGGAATAATAATAGCAAACATTAAATGTTTGTTTTAGATCTTTCATCCTTTTTTTTTTGATGTGTTTGAATTTATTGTTGTCTATTTCTTCTATTTTGAAACGAAGGGTACAACCTAGAAGAATTGGATTTTATGTTTGAGGCACAAAGTCTAAGAAAAAAGCATTTGTCAACCTCAACTTTTATCCAGTACAAAGTTTGCATCTGCTTCCAAAGCTTACAATAAATGAGGAAAAGTACTGCATCCTAATTTTGATATTGAACATTTAGCGATCTTTAAACCCGTTCAGTTTTTTAAACAATTGAAATCCCTTTCGGTTTATAATATTAATTACCATTGATTGAATGAAGCTGCTTACTGCACTGCAATCCTGGTCATGTAAAGTAAAATAGTTCAACCACTTTTGGTCATTCTCTTTATTGCTTTTCCCTTATCTTTTATGTTTTACTTTTTTTATGCTGTATGTTTTGACAATTAAATATTTGAATATGTGAAGATGTCAAGACTAAGAGGTTTGTAAATTCTGATGAAAGAATGGCCTCCTAGGATAGGTTGTAAAAGGGCTTAAGCAAAGTTCTATAATAAAAAGATTCAAATTCATTCTTTGTGTCTATCTATGCCAAAATGCCAATCACATGAATCAGATTCTTAATCAAGTGTTAGTTCTCTTGAAAGTACGTTAAAACTTACCTATATCGTATACCTTAATTTGGTCAGACTCAGAACCACTTTAATTGGTTTACCATTTTGATACACTGTGAATGATTGTTGTTCATAACTTGGGAAAGAGTAAGACAGATATGATAAATTACAAATCAGAGAACACAAGGTCTTTCTGTTTCATATAATGAACTTATGTAGCTCTGTTCACTTTCCCTTATTTGTGGAAATGTGTGTTCACCCTTCAAATTTCACCCTTTCAAATTCTCTTGAAGAATTTCCTATGTACATTGTTCCCAATGCTTTCAATATGCAAGTGTAATAGCTTTCTATTTGATCAGTATTAAATATCATTAATTATCTCAAATTGCTTGTTCTTGTATATAATTAATTATTTTTATATGAACTTCCTAATTGCTTAACCCAAAGGAAATTTGGACCTGTTAAGAAATTTTTCCCTAAAAGGTCACGTGATTGTTTCTTTGACATATTATGACAGTGAAGCAAGTAATGCTAATTTGGCAAAATTCAAGAGCTTGCTCGGATTTATGTGTGCTTTCCGTTAACTGTTAATATATTAGAAACTTTTGAACTGTATATTTAGTATAATTTCCTTTTATTAATACATTGTTTTATCTCTTATGATCTTTAAGTAATATGCTTCGGGAAAAATCAAATTTAAGTGAGGATAAATAGTACGTACGTTGTCAAAGAGCAAATTATTTTATCTTGACTTTCAATACCTCTGTACTTTTGCACACTCAATTAATTTACAAATACGATATTAAAGCATAAACAAACAAAACGAAGTAACTATACTTATCAAAATTTGTATAGATGCGTATTATATTGTTTATTGATCAGGCGTAATGCTCGATACTTTACGATCAATGATTTCGACTAGCTATTCGGCCGCTTAACAGTTAATAGACAAAAAGGAGACAAAGGGACCAGTAATGTCTGAGAGTAAAAATAGAAAAAGGATGTTAGAGAAAGACATGTAATTAGTTAAATATCCAAGTCCTGCTAACTGAAGCTTTTGGATTTCAAAACAAGGCTGTGTATTTTCTAAACGCGACCGTCGACGAATCCAATATAGGGATCATTTTTACGGAAAAATAAGATTCTGAACGCGTTTTCTCCAACGATTACATTAGTTTTGCGATG